>Ga0208413_1001627_pt1 | contig 14045 bp, 16 predicted proteins | sample AntAceMetag02UKD_FD_184761 | JGI IMG/M metagenome (GOLD analysis project Ga0208413, IMG submission 184761) | Saline lake microbial communities from Ace Lake, Antarctica - Antarctic Ace Lake Metagenome 02UKD (SPAdes) (version 2) | ecosystem: Environmental > Aquatic > Non-marine Saline and... | reverse complement strand
AGACCGGGCAAAAGAAACCCCGCAAGCAGGCCAACGATCAAGGCTGAACGCCCATGTCGCGATACCGCTATGAGCATCGAAAGCACTGCCTTTGTCATGAAAACCGCCTTCGCTGACCCTGTCACAGGGGCGCATGTTGACCGTTTGCAGTCAACCAGAATGACAGCATACGAGATGAAAGAGGTAGTCTCGCTGCGCGCCCCCTTTAGCGCACCGCCTTGATGCAAAAATAGCATTGGCCAATGCGGCTTTGGCTTGCGATGGTTTACGCCGCAGGAGGGTCTAGATGCAAAACGACAAAGGCACAAAGGGATATCATGACGTCGGTGGCGACGCAGCAGGTGACATCCCAATGGTGGAGCTGCCTTGGCTGCACTGGGAAAAGCAGGTCGAGGCCATTCGCGGGCTTCTTGGGGATGGCACCCGTAGGATCGTATCCCTCGATGAAGTCCGCCGTGGCTTTGAAAGCTTTGGTCTGGATAAATACAACACATTGTCGTTCTACCGGCGCCGCCTTGAGGCGATGACAGATATTCTGATCGAAAAAGGCATTGTTACCCGCGCTGAACTGGACGCCGCAATCAAGGACACAACTGCGCGGTGGTCCACCCTAGACGACACACCATGACACGGTTTGCCGCCGGTGATCGTGTCCGCGTTTTGGCGTTGCACAAAGACGGCCACGTGCGCATCCCGTACTACATTCGCCACCGGACAGGACAGGTAACCCAATACTGCGGCACCTATTTGAACCCCGAGGACTTGGCGGTTGGTCACACCTCGGGCCCCGCCGTTGATCTGTACCGCGTCGCCTTCGCACAAACGCAACTTTGGCCTGATGATGGAATCCCGTCCCAAGATACGCTTGTGATTGAAATATATGACCACTGGCTTGCCCCCGAAAAGGACAGCGATGATGCCCCATGATCACGACCACGGCGAACACGAAGCGCTGATCATCGAGGATGAGGCCGGTAATATTGAGGCAAAGATTGTCGTTGATGCGCTGCAACAGGTGCTGGCCCAGAAGGGTCTGCTGACGGCCCATGAAGTAACCGCCGCAATCGCCAAACTGGAAAGCCCCGGATTGCATTTGGGCGCGCAGATCATCGCAAAGGCATGGACCGATCTTGACTATAAGGCGCGTCTGATGAGCGATGGCCGCGCCGCGGTGCAAGAACTGGACATTCCAGTGACCGAGGCGCGGATCATTGTGGTCGAAAACACGCCACGCGTTCATAATCTGATCACCTGCACACTGTGTTCTTGCTATCCGCGTTCTATTCTGGGGCAGCCGCCGTCGTGGTATATTTCCAAGGCGTACCGCGCGCGATCCGTGCGTGAGCCACGTGCGGTTTTAAAAGAGTTCGGGTTGGATCTGTCTCTTGATATGAAATTGGTCGTCCATGATAGCAATGCGGATATGCGGTATCTTGTCCTGCCCGAGCCACCGAGCGATCTCGCAAATCATACGCGACTTGAATTAGAAGCGATGATTTCACGCGATCATTTGATTGGCGTCGCCCGGGACGTGACGTGAAGGCAGCAAGTCCATGGGCCGATGTAATCGAGAACGCCCAGGCTTGGGAGCCTCACATCCATGCGTTTGTCGCATTTGCAGAGCCGCCGACACAGAACAGTCAGCAGGGCAGTCTTGCGGGGCTAAGCGTTGCTATCAAAGACATCATCGACGTCCAAGAACTGCCGACACGCAATGGCAGCGATGTGTGCCATGATGCAAAGCCCGCAGTCCAAGATGCCCCCGTAGTGGCCGCGCTGCGCGCCGCTGGTGCGCGCATCATTGGCAAGACGACAACAACTGAATTTGCCTTTACCGACCCCACAGCGTGCCGCAATCCCCATGATCTGGACCGCAGTCCAGGGGGATCCAGCAGCGGCTCCGGTGCAGCCGTTGCGGCAGGTATCGTCGACGTAGCTCTTGGTACGCAAACGGCCGGATCACTGTGCCGACCCGCCGCCTATTGCGGGGTGGTTGGGTTCAAACCGTCTTATGGGGTTTTATCAAACGACGGGGTGACGCCATTGGCCCCCAGTTTTGATAGTGTCGGGATCATTGCAGGGTCTGTGACGCTGGCACAGGCTGCATTCAGGGCAATGGCGCCCGCTGCTTTTGTAACACCGCAGGAAGATGCAAAAACCTCGTGTTCGGGGTGTTGGGCGACCGATGTGCTCCCAAATGTTGATACGCTGGATGGTTTGCATGATGCCTCAAGCGCGATGTCTGACATAGGGATGCACTGCACCTCTGGCGATTTGAAGGCTGACGTCGATCGCATCGTTGCCGCACACCGCACGATCATGAACTTTGAGGCAGCCGCAGCACATGGCACTATGCTGGCGGATGAGCGTATGACTGTCCTCAAGCCGAAATTTCTTGCAGGCCTGCGTGCTGGCGCAAAGATTTCACCCGATCAGGCGGCGGATGCGTCCGCGTTTTTAAGCACAGCAAAGCAGGCCTTTTGGCAAGGTCTACAGGGTGTCGATGTCATTGTGACTTTGCCTGTCCCCGAAGGTGCCCCCCTGATCGATGGCACCACCGGCTATCAGGATTGGCTGACACCTTGGACGGTCTTCGGCGGACCGCTGGTCTGTCTGCCATGGGGTGTAGATCGTTTGGGGCGGCCACGCTCGGTCATGCTTGCAGCGCGTCCCGAGCGGGATGTCCAAGTGTTAGCCCTTGCTGCAAAGTTGGAAACCCTCAGTCCGCCAATGCTGAAACCGACATTACCTAGTTCTTAAGCCGCACAATCGCGTCCACCTCGACAGACGCATTTCCCGGCAAGCCAGATACCCCGACCGCCGTGCGCGCATGCCAGCCTTGATCGCCAAACAATGCGATGAACAGCTCGGTCGCCCCGTTGATGACTGCGGGGCTTTGCCCGAAGCCGGATTCGCAGTTCACAAAACCACCGAGGCGCAAAATCACGTCGACACGATCCAAATCACCACCGCAGGCTTGGCGCAGGCGGTAGATCAGGTTCAACGCACAGATACGCGCGCCGGCTTGTGCTGTTTCTATCGCGTCTGGGGTGTCCAAAACCGGGCCAACATGTGTCACGTCCCCGTCCCATTCGCAGATTTGCCCCGAGAGATGCACAATCAATCCGTCTTTGCGAAACGGTAGAAACTGCCCGCGTGGCGTCCAATCAGGTGGCAGTTCAAGACCCAATGCCGCGAGGCGCTGTTCAACTTGCGATGTCATGCGGGCACCGCTTGCCCAGCAAGGAAACTGCGCCAATCGCCAAGGTGCGTAATGTCGGTAGCCCCTTTTGTGCCGCTTGCCTCACAGACAAATCCTTTTACCGAAGCCCCATCCGAGAGTTCAACCGTCCCGATGCCCAAAGGCGCGGGAATGCCCGCCATGAACGCGCCGAATGCTGTTTTTGGCAGCGACCAAACCTCAAGCGCGATTGAACCACACCCCGCCCCCTCGCTTCGCACAAGTCCGGGGCGTGCAGGTGGTCCACCCGCAAGCGCATAGAATTTGTAATTGGCAGCCGTCGCCGCCTTGCGCAAAAACGTCGCGCCCAAATCGGTGAGTTGCCAGTTCAGCGGCAGACCAGACATATGCGCACCGCAAACGGCCAGTTCAATCTGATCCGAGGTCCCTTGAGGCAAAGCCGCTGGCGTGGGTACAGGGTGCGCGGTTGCGCCCATGAGGCGGGTGCAATCGGCCTCAAACCCACGTGCGATTGTGGCGATATCTGCATCTTTGCCAGCCGCTGCAATCAACGTAACGCTGCCGGGCCGACCATCGCTGCGCGGCGCGGTGGGTACGGCGATGGCGCACATATCCAGCAGGTTTACGAAGTTTGTATAGGTGCCGTTGTTCGAATTTGGCGTAACCGGATCAGCCTCAAGATCAGCGACGGAGTAGAACGTGGGGATCGTCGGCACGCACAACATATCAAGCCCCGCCAGCATCGGCTCAGCCTCGCGTTTGAGGTCCGCCAAACGGTAGATACCCCTGAATGCATCCGCCGCTGACATGCTTTCGGCGTGGGTGATGATCTTGCGCGTGACAGGGTGAATGGCATCGGGATTGGTGGCCAGAAGATCATCGATGACGGTGTACCGTTCGGCCACCCATGCGCCTTCGTACAGCATATTGGCAATTGCATAGAGGGGGGCAAAATCAATGTATTCGATCAAAGCCCCTTTCGCTTCCAATAGGGCGATATCGCGCTGAAAGGCGGCCTGCTGGACCTTGTCGCCAAAAAATTCGATCGATGCAGCATCCGGCACACCAACGCGGATCGCCGTCTCGTTGGCCGTCATGGGTTCATGCGCATACGGCTTTGAATAGGCATCTGACGGGTCAAACCCACGGGCCACCGCGAAGGCTTCATAGGCGTCATCGACAGTCAGCCCAAAGATCGAAACGGTATCAAGTGTGCGGCACGCGGGCACCACACCGCTTGCAGACAAAGCACCCAGCGTTGGTTTCAGCCCAACGATGTTATTAAGGGCCGCAGGCACCCGCCCCGATCCGGCTGTGTCCGTACCCAGTGAAAACGTCACGATCCCGTGGCCCACAATCACGCCAGACCCGCCAGACGATCCACCCGGCACAATTTCGGGGTCAACCGCGTTGAGGGGCGCACCATACGGTGTGCGGACCCCCACAAGACCTGTCGCAAACTGATCAAGGTTGGTTTTGCCGATCATCAACGCGCCCGCCGCGCGTAGATTGGCGATCACAAACGCATCTTCGTCAGGCGTGTAGGCATAGGCGGGACAGCCCGCCGTGGTTTCGAGCCCCGCGACATCAATGTTGTCTTTCGCTGCATAGGGAATGCCCCACAGCGGCATTGTGGGATCATAAGGACCAAGGGCCGCGGCCTCTGCCTTTAGACTTTCACGGCTCCGCAAGTGAATGAAAATACCCGGATCATTCACTTTGTCCAAACGCGCGAAAACCTCGTCGATGACGTCTGACGGATTTGTACCTGCGGCGTAGGCGGCGCGAAGGTCGCTCAGCGTGAAGGGAAGATTGGTCAACATGGGCGTCGTCTCCGAAAATTATGTTATTTGTCGTCTCTCAGGGGGTTTGGGCGCGGCAGCCAAAAGCGTCTTGGTGTAATCGCTTTGCGGATTGGCCATCACGTCTTGCGCGGCGCCCTGTTCAACGATTTGGCCGTCTTTCATGACGATGACGTGGTCACACAGTAGGCGCACGACGTGCAAATCGTGGCTGACAAAAAGATAACTCAGCCCCAGTTTCGCCCGCAGATCCACAAGCAAGTTCAAAACGACCGCTTGGATGGACACGTCTAAGGCGGCTGTGGGTTCATCAAGGATCAAAAATTTCGGTTCAAGTGCTACAGCACGCGCAATGCCGACCCGTGCCTTTTGCCCACCGGACAGCTGATGCGGAAAGCGGTCCAGCAACGACAGTGGCAGGCCGACAAGGGTCGCAAGTTCCTCGATCCGCGCTGTCAGCTTTGCACCGCGCATTTTACCCAAGCGCCGAAGCGGCTCTGAAATTGTTTGGCGGGATGTGTGACGCGGATTCAGGCTGTCGGTGGCGTCTTGAAACACCATTTGAATATCAGCGCGTCGTGCATCCTTAGCAAAGCCGGTCGCAGGCACATTGGCGATATCGTCACCGTCAAAAATGATCTCGCCGCTGGTCGCATCCATCAGCCGCACAAGGATTTCCGAGATCGTGGATTTGCCGCACCCACTTTCGCCGACAAGACCAACACATTGGCCTTGGTTGATGGTGAAAGAGATATCTTTGACAGCGTGAACCGGCCCTGATTTCCCAGCATAGGTCTTTACCAGATTGCGCACCTCAAGCAGAGGTGTGTCCGACACATCCGGCACCAGTTCCGTGCCGCGATCCTCGGGCGGCAGAAGGCTGCGCACACTTTCGCCGGCGCGTGGCGTCGCATCAACAAGTTTGCGGCTGTAGGGGTGTTGCGGGTCGCTGAATATCTGGACGGGGTCGCCCTGTTCAACGATCACACCGTCTTTCATCACCAAGATGCGGTCGCAATATTGGGCGGCAAGGCCAAGGTCATGGGTGATCAGGATGCTGCTCATCCCGCGTTCGCGGATCAGATCGCGGACAAGGTCCATGACCGCCTTTTGCGTTGTGATATCTAGGCCTGTTGTGGGCTCGTCCGCGATCAACAGACGTGGATCACAGGCCAGCGCAATGGCACAGACAATGCGCTGGCACATGCCGCCCGACAGCTCGAACGGATAGGCGTTGTAACGGGCCTCGGCGTCATTGATTTTGACCGCCTCAAGAGCCGCGATTGCCTTGGCATAGGCATCATAGCGGGTCGCGCGGGCATGGTGGCGCAGCACGTCCTCAATCTGGTGGCCGACTTTGCGGATCGGGTTCAGGGCTGCACGCGGGTTTTGAAAGATCATCGATATCTCGCGGCCACGAATGTCGCGCATGTCACGTTCCGTCGAACGGCGCAGATCAATCCCCGAATACGTGGCCTCGCCTGCCTTGATCACCCCGCCCGCATCAAGGATACGCATCAGCGCATAAGATGTCACCGATTTGCCAGACCCGCTTTCGCCCACGATCCCGAGGATTTCACCTTTGGACACCTCAAATGTGATGCCGCACACCGCATCGACCTGACCGCGACGGGTCTGGAACGCGACCGCAAGGTCTGTGACGGATAACATCGCGCTCATGTGCGTTTCCTTGGATCAACAATGTCGCGCAGCCCGTCGCCTAACAGATTGAACGTAAAGACCGCAAGCATCAGCCACAGGCCGGGGAACACCGCCAACCACCATTCACCTGAGACGATAAAGTTCGCACCTTCCGCGACCATGATCCCCCATTCCGCCGTGGGCGGGCTGACGCCCAAGCCGATAAAAGACAGGCCAGCGGCATTCAAAATGGCCCAGCCAAGGTTCAAGGACACCTGCACCATCATCGGCGGCAGTGCGTTAGGGAAAATATGAAACGCCAAAACCCGCACATCGGAATTGCCCGCCAGTTTGGCGGCACGGGCAAAGCCTGCATCGCGGCGGATGTTGACCTCGGCGCGCACAAGGCGGGCGTAGAACGGCATGTTGATGACGGCCGTGGCGTAGATGATATTTTCGATCGTGTTGCCAAGAGCCGCGACGATGCCCATGGCCAGAACAAACAGGGGAAACGCCATGATGGTATCAAGGAACCGGTTCAAGATGATATCCAACCACCCGCCCCAATAGCCCGCGATACAGCCCAAAATGGATCCCACAACAAACGACAGCGCGACAGCGGCGACCGAGATCGACAGATCAAGCCGCGTTGCCACAATCACGCGGCTGAACACGTCGCGCCCCACATTGTCTGTCCCGAACCAATGGTCCCACGACGGGGGCTGCAAGGCGTTTTGCGCATTAGTGGCCAAGGGGTCATAGGGCACCAACGCAGGGCCAAAGATCGCCGAAAAGATCAACATGGCGAACATGCCAAAGGCGATCAACGTCACCGGATTGGCGCGCAAGACATATAGGATATGGTCGAAATTGCCCTGCGTTTTCGCGGCAGGCGTGTCGGGTATTTCAGTCATTTGGATGAAAATCCGATCCGTGGGTCAATGGCCGTATAAAGCAGATCAATCACCAGATTGAGCGCCACAAACAAAAGCGCCATGGCAAGCACAAACCCCTGCACCGCTGCGTAATCAGACACCACAAGCGCCTCGACCGCGTAGGACCCGATGCCCGGCCATGCAAAGACCTTTTCGACCAGCACATTCGCGCCCAAGGCGAACGAAAACACCATGCCAAGCGTTGTGACGACAGGCAGCAAGGCGTTGCGAAAGGCGTATCGGTACAGCACCGTGCGGCTGGACAGCCCTGCGGCGCGTGCGGTGCGAATAAAATCCGACGATAGCGCTGTCAACATGGCCGCGCGGGTCATCCGCGCGATGGGGGCCAGTGTGAATAAGGCCAGTGTCGTGGCAGGCAAAATCAACTGTTTGGCGGCCCCGACCCACGTTTCCCAGTCGCCCATCAAGGCCGCATCAATCAGGTAAAACCCAGTGACGTGGTCTGGATCAAGGTAGATGAAATCCAAACGGCCGAGTGGTGAGGGCGCAATGCCCAGCAAGTAATAGAAAATATAAATCAGCAAAATACCGGTAAAGAAGGTCGGAAGCGAGACGCCAGCGGTTACGATCACGCGGCACAAATGATCGACCCATGTGCCCGGACGCGTGGCGGCGAGAACACCCAATGGAACCGCGATCACGATGGCGAGGATCAGCGCGGACAGCGTCAATTCAAGCGACGCAGGCAACCGCTTGGCCAGATCGGCGGCGACGGATCGGCCACTGGACAAAGATTGTCCAAGATCGCCTTGCAACAGGTTGCCAACATACAAAAAGAATTGCTGCAAAAGGGGTTTGTCTAACCCCATGGCGATGCGGGTTTGCTCGATTGATTCAGTGTCTGCGGCCACGCCCGCAAAATACACTGCCGGATCGCCGGGCAAGGCGCGTGTCAGCAAAAAGCTGATGATCACAACACCTATCACAACCGGAATGGATTGGGCTACGCGCAACACCGTCGCGCGTAGCCGTGGGGACGTGGCCCACATCTTCAGGTCAACTTCAAAGAACGGGAATCGAGCTGACGGTGGAACCAGAACTCATAACCCTCCGCACCATTCACAGCGACATTCAGTGCCGGTTGATACAGCGGGATACGTGGCAGTTCGTCCAAGACAATTTCGAACATACGTTGGATCTTGGGCGCATATTCCGGATCATCCATGGCCATGTGCAACGTGGCGTTCGTCAGCTCTTCAACTTCCTCGTTGCGGTAGTTGGAAGAGTTAAACAGGTGACCGTCTTGGTAGGCCCAGAAGAAGTAATAATCAGGCGTGTTCAGCCAGCCACCAAAGTTTTCAAGGTGCAGGGGTAGCCGTTTTTCGACCAAAACCGCCGTGCGCCAGTTTGCACCAGGAATTTTTTCGATCTCGACCGTGATACCGATTTTACCCAGGGCTTCTTGCACCAGCAGGGCCGTTGGTTCCATCCAGGATGCAAGGTCGAGGCTGATGGACAGCGGCACGTCGAACCCGTCCGGATAGCTTGATCCGGCCATCAGCTCTTTGGCCTTTTCGATGTCGGTATAGTACTGGGTTTTGCGCGGCCATGCGATGTCGTTGATCTCGGTCTCGCCTCCCCACATGGGCAACCCACGGCTAAAGGCCGCCGCCTGGAAAATGTCCTCATAGGGGATCGCATAGGCAATGGCCTTGCGCACATCAGAGTCCTGGAATGGCTCGAACGCGAAGTTGGGGCACAGGCAATGAATGCAGTTTTCAACAGGCGTCGAGAAAACGTCGACGATGTCGGCAAGCTCTGCTGCGTCTTTGTCTGGAATATTAAATGCCACTTGCACATCGCCGCGTTCGACCAAGGCACGGCGGGTTGCGGGACTTGGGACTTCGCGGATGACGATGCGCTGGATTGCGGGCAAATCACCACCGACCCAATCATCGTTGCGCTCATAAACCAGCTGCTCGCCCGGGGTCCAGCGTGCGACTTTGTAGGCACCAGACCCGGCCGGGGTTGTATGCAGGTATTCCATCGCCCATGGATCCTCCTCGGTGGCATTGGCCAATGCCTCAACCGAGTTCATAACGTAGGGCACGGGAACAGCCAGATCGGGGATTGTCAGCTTAGAGGCGCGATCGAGTTTGATCACAAATGTTTCGTCATCCACCGCGATGAACTGGTCGGGACGCTCAAGACCGCCAGCTTTCATCTGTACCGTCGGGAACCCACCCACAGAGACCGCGCGATCAAAGGACCATTTCACGTCCGCCGCCGTCACCTTGCGGCCATCCCAGAACGTCGCGTTCGACTTCAACTTGAAGGTCAGCGTTAGGCCGTCCTCAGATTCCGTCCAGCTTTCTGCCAGCTCAGGTTCGATCACTTCGTAATCATAGGACAACCCGCCACCGATAGCTTCTTTGGTGCCAAACGTCACCAAACGGTCATAGCAGTTGATGCCGACCTGATAGGACGCGCGGCTTGTGCCGGTCCGGTGCAAATCCAGACTATTGATCGTTGCACCGGTGACCACCACCAAAGTGTCCGACCCTTGGGCCGCAGCAGGCATGGCACGTAGAAACGGCAGCACAGATGCGCTGGCAGCACCCATCTTTAGGAAATTACGCCGGGATGTGGGGTTGGTCATGGTGTCTCTCTCTCGCTTTGGGTTCTGCCTGCCGAGATTCGGCGCTTGACCGTAGGTTGCGATGGATCACCGAGCAATTCTAATGCTATAAAGACATCTTACCGATGCGTTTTGCGCAACACGTTAACAAAAGTTAAGACATATGAAGTATTTAAAGACGTTTGAACTGATCGAAGCTGTCATGCGTGCAGGATCAATTCGCAAAGCGGCTGAAGACACAAACCTGACGGCTTCGGCCCTAAACAGACGCATTCAGAATTTTGAACAGGAATTTGGCTGGCCGATTTTTGAACGCCTGCCGCGCGGCATGCGTTTGAACCCCGCCGGAGAGCTGTTGATGCATCATATCCGACTGCAACGCACTGATCTGGCGCGCGTGCAATCACAGGTAGCTGATCTGTCCGGCGTGCGGCGCGGTCATGTCTCCATTGCGTGCTCGCAAGCGCTGCTGCCCTATTTTCTGCCCGAACAAATTGCAATTTACCGCGCCGCCCACCCCGGCGTGACGTTCACGGTGAATGTGCGCGACCGCGCCCAAGCCGAGCAGGACCTTGCGTCCTATAGCAGCGACTTGGCATTGGTGTTTGAGCCGGTTCATATGGTTGAATTTGAAGTGCTGTGCGCCGTGCCACAAGCCGTTCACGCCGTGTTTCGCCACGATCATCCACTGGCGTCCAAACTCACTCTGCGCCTGCGCGATTGCCTTGATCATAATATTGTTGTCCCAACGGCACCCTACGGCGTACGTCATCTGTTAGAACTTGGGGCGACGCGCAGCGGACGCACGTTGACCCCTTCAATAGAAACAGAATCCTTTGATTTGATCCGCCACTACGTCACGCAAGAAGACGCGGTCGGTTTTCAGATCCCTATTGGACTAAAGACGTCGACAAAAGATACGATTGCCCACCGTCCGTTGTCCGAAAAAGACGTCCCGTTCGGACGCCTTTTGCTGGGCCAGATGAAAGGCCGCACATTGCCTGTTGCATCGTCTAAATTCGGCCAGCAACTGGTCGCCGCCCTATCGCAATACACGAAAAGCTAGCAGGAGCGGCAAAACCGCTGCGGTTTTTGCAGCGCAACGGTGTGATTTTAGCAGACGACAGTTCCATGGTGTTGCGCCCATCCTAAGGATGAACAGATGGGCCGTGCAGTGGGTGCGCCCAAGATCAGGACACCGCATGGCCGCCCCCCGAACGATCAACGCCGACCCTTATGCATGGCCCTACAACGGGGATTTGCGCCCAGCCAATACGGCCCTGATGATCATCGACATGCAGACCGATTTTTGCGGAGCAGGCGGCTACGTCGACAAAATGGGCTATGATTTATCCATGACCCAAGCCCCCATTGCCCCGATCAAACGCGTGTTGGCCGCGATGCGCGACAAGGGCTATCACATCCTTCACACCCGCGAAGGCCACCGCCCCGATCTGTCTGATCTACCCGCCAACAAGCGGTGGCGCAGCCAACAAATCGGCGCTGGCATCGGTGACCCCGGCCCGTGCGGCAAAATCCTGATCCGTGGTGAACAGGGCTGGAACATCATTGCCGAACTCGCCCCCATAACCGGCGAACCGATCATCGACAAACCGGGCAAAGGCAGCTTCTACGCCACCGATCTAGAGATGATCCTGCGAACGCGGGGCATCGACAACATCATCCTGACGGGCATAACCACAGACGTGTGCGTGTCCACGACCATGCGCGAGGGCAACGACCGTGGCTTTGAATGCCTTGTCCTGTCAGATTGCTGTGGGGCAACAGATAAAGGCAACCACGATGCCGCCCTCAAGATGGTCAAAATGCAAGGCGGCGTCTTCGGGGCGGTCAGCGATAGCGACACCGTGTTGGGGCAATTGCCATGATTGCCTGCACGCGCGGATATCGCCCATGAAAACGATTGCCACAGCCCAACCCTTTGCGTTCACATTTGATCCCGCAACGACGGCGTTGATCGTGATCGACATGCAACGTGATTTTATCGAACCGGACGGTTTCGGCGCGACACTGGGCAATGATGTGTCGCTATTGCAAGCGATCATTCCGACGGTCGCGCGCACTATTGCGCTCTGCCGCACGTATGACATCCCCGTCATTCATACCCGCGAATGTCACAAGCCTGATCTTTCTGACCTTGCACCCGCCAAACGAGATCGCGGCAATCCCAGTTTGCGGATTGGCGATCCTGGTCCTATGGGGCGTATTTTGATTTCCGGCGAAGCAGGCGCAGATATCATTCCAGAACTTTATCCGGCTGATGGGGAACTTGTCATCGACAAGCCGGGCAAGGGCGCGTTTTACGCCACGGGCCTGTCGCGCCACCTCGACGATCTGGGGGTGCACACGATTGTCTTTGCGGGAGTTACCACAGAAGTCTGCGTGCAGACCACGATGCGGGAAGCCAATGATCGCGGTTATAAGTGCCTGCTCATTGAAGACGCTACCGAAAGCTATTTCCCAAAATTCAAGGCCGCAACTTTGGACATGGTTCGCGCCCAAGGAGCCCTTTTGGGGTGGACGGCGACGTGCCAAGAATTCGCGGTAACCTTAGATGATTGATCCGGTTGTCATTGCAGATTTACAAACGTCGTGGCGCGATTTTGAGTTCACGTCCTTTCGTGACGGAGTTGAGGCCCATCATATCAAAACAGGCGCCCCTGCAGTCGCGATCTTGCGCTATGCGCCCGGTGCCTCCGTGCCGCTTCATCTGCATACCGGATTGGAAACCATCCTTGTGCTGGAAGGTGTTCAATCGGACGAACGCGGCCACTATGCCCAAGGCACCTTGATCCTAAACCCAAAAGGATCATCCCATTCCGTATGGTCCGAACAGGGCTGCGTTGTCTTAATCCAATGGGAAAAGCCGATCAAACTGCTCGATTAGTCCCTGTCTGAACATTGCACCTTGCGACATTGAAAATCATCTAAAGTCGAAAACTGCACGATCGTATAATCAAGCCATCGCCACAAACTTGCTCTTCGCGTCGTGAACTATCGGCATCACACTGGCCATACGGTTTTCATCGAGCGCACGCCCACAAAGCGGGATGCCACCGCAGCAGTGCGATCAGCTGCCTGATTTTTACTGGCGGCTAGAATTTTGAACCTCGTTTTAACCGATTTTCTAGACCGATCATTCACATAAAATACAGCATCGGGGAGTCTGGGCTCACTGCTGCCGTTCGCTGCGCCGTCCACGACGGTCCGGTCTGGGCCGCTTACGGGCATTTGACCTAGATGGCAGGTTGAGTTGCTCGCATGCTATCACCTCAGGCTGCTGAACCGGCCGCGATGAGTTCGCGTTTCGACGACACCGCAGCATCGCAGCGAATGCACAAACGGCAGGTATGGGCCGGAACAGACATGCCCCCCCGGGCATGGTTCCTCCCAGGCCCAATTTGTATACGGGGGGGCTTAGCGCGCCATTTGGCTAGCGCGTGGCTTTTTCACCGGGGAATCCACTTGGAAGCCACTTTGGCCAGTCTAGCCATAATAATCACACAAGATCAGTGACTTAAGAGATCACCTTTCTGGCTAAGGTGGATTCTTTTTGGAATCCACTTTAGCCAGTTTAGCCAATTTGAGGAATCCACCTTGGCCAAAAGTCACAGTAGAAGCCAGCCAGGATACATGTGACTCCGATTCACATTTTGTGTTGACATTTCTAGCCCCCTTGAGGTTCCAGTAAGTCATCGAAGTTTTGCGCCCGGAGGATAACCCTCGCGGGCGTTTTTGTTTTCCCCCACATCGCGGATGCCAATTCTGTCGCTGCCACTCTTGGCCGCGCGCTTTGCTTGTCCGCCCTGCCCCGAATGAGAACCGCCCTATGGACCTCGTCTTCG
>Ga0208413_1001626_pt1 | contig 14046 bp, 13 predicted proteins | sample AntAceMetag02UKD_FD_184761 | JGI IMG/M metagenome (GOLD analysis project Ga0208413, IMG submission 184761) | Saline lake microbial communities from Ace Lake, Antarctica - Antarctic Ace Lake Metagenome 02UKD (SPAdes) (version 2) | ecosystem: Environmental > Aquatic > Non-marine Saline and... | reverse complement strand
GATAACCAACAACTCTACACAGGGAACCTTGCCCCAGAGTGGCTCTAGTAAAGGCAATAAATCTTCATCTGCAAAAATAATTCGATCACCGGCATGGTTAATGATGTACTCGAGATCGGTACTTGAGAGTCGAATATTCAAAGTGTGCAGAACGGCGCCCATCGACGGCACGCTTTGGTAGAGTTCTAAATGCCGATAGTTGCTCCACATAAAACTGGCGATGCGATCGCCGATTTCGATGCCGTGAGAGTTTAACGCGTGGGCTAGCTGATTAGCGCGATCCCAAGTTTGTTTCAATGTTTGTCGATGAGTACCATCAGCTTGCATGGTGATCACTTCAACATCAGGATCCAGTTTGGCACCCCTGCCTAAAATCTTAGACATAAGCAGTGGTGTGGTTTGCATCGTCATACCGGTTCTCTCCTAATATTAACTTTTAAAATCACCTGTTAAGTGAAAAAACTTATCCTTGGCAGAATATATTATCTCGTCATGAGGTTCAATTGGCATCGTTTCAGTGATTGTCGCTCTGAGACTGCTTAGAATGGGGTTAGGGTAGGCTTTACAAAAGAGGAGGCCGCTTTATCCTTACGCCGTTTGTAAAGGGCGCCGCCTCAGTCTATTCTCGTTTAAGGCTAAGTGAGAATACGAGCCGATATGAAAGAACTCAGTTGTATGAGCGAAGCGGCTATATGGTGGGTAGCATTACAGGACGTATAATTTTAGAGTTTGCCAATAAAGGAAGAGACTGTGCTCAGCGCTAAAGAACATCCGAAAAAGAGTCTTACCGTTTACGGTAAGACATTGAGCTATGTGGAAATGGGAGAAGGTGACCCCATTATTTTTCAGCACGGCAACCCAACGTCCTCTTACCTTTGGCGTAATGTTATGCCTCACCTTAAAGAGAAGGGCCGGTGTATTGCAATTGACCTTATCGGCATGGGAGATTCGGATAAATTAGATGATTCTGGACCGGGTCGGTACACCTTTGCTGAACATAGTCATTATTTAGCCGGCGCCTTAGAAGCCCTAGGGGTTGCTAAAAACGTCACGCTGGTGTTGCATGATTGGGGCTCGGCGCTAGGTTTTGATTGGGCTAATAAGAATCGCGATGCGGTAAGAGGCATAGCCTATATGGAAGGTATCGTTAAACCCGTGCTTTGGGCCGATTGGCCAGAGGCTGCTCGAGGGGTGTTTCAGGGATTTAGGTCTGAGGCAGGTGAAGAGATGATCCTTGAAAAAAATATGTTTATAGACAGAGTGCTACCTTCAGCGGTTTTGCGAGATTTATCAGAAGAAGAGATGACGGTATATCGCCGACCGTTCCTCAATCCCGGTGAGGGCCGTCGGCCAACACTGACATGGCCTCGGCAAATCCCTATTGAGGGCTCGCCTGCTGAGGTGGTCGCAATCGTTCAAGACTATGCTGATTGGCTCTCATTAAGCCCGGTGCCCAAGCTATTCATCAATGCTGATCCGGGCTCAATTCTAGTTGGCCCACAGCGGGAATTCTGCCGCACGTGGCCTAATCAAACGGAGACCACCGTGGCGGGCAATCATTTTATTCAAGAAGACTCACCAGATGAGATAGGTCAGGCGATCCTTAAGTGGCTGCAAGACCTTTAAATTTAATTCACACATGTTGTTGCAGCTTCAGCGCTGACTTTTACAATCACTGCAGGCAAATAGATGTCAGACGTTATCGATGGACTCGCGGCTACTCCGAGGCAACTTGAAGGAAATTTAAGACGGTTTATAGTCTTTCGTCTTTTATACACCGCGCGCTTTTACTATCCTGTTTTTACGATTTTGTTCCTCGATTATGGATTGAGTCTTGAACAATTCGCGATTCTAAATTTAGTTTGGGCGCTCACTATTGTGTTTGCAGAAGTCCCCTCTGGTGCTTTGGCTGATATTGTCGGACGAAAAAAGCTGGTGGTTTTTGCAGCCGTCATGATGGTGCTGGAAATGGCACTTATTGTGTTCGCCCCTATTGGCAGCTCGAACTTGTTATTCTTCCTGTTTTTAGGCAACCGAATTTGTTCTGGTTTATCTGAAGCTGCAGCGAGCGGCGCAGACGAGGCATTGGCCTATGATTCGCTGAAGGCGCTTGGGCGCGAAGGTGACTGGTCAGAGCTATTAGAAAAAACTGCGTTGGTGGTGTCGATAGGTTTTTTCACGACGATGATTTTGGGGGCTTTTGCATACGATCCAGCGATTGTGAATGGGCTGCTTGCTTTGTTTAATGAACAATGGATTTTGCCACAGTCGGTAATAATTCGCTTGCCGGTGATGCTAACCCTGATCACCGCATGTGCAGTACTCATTACGGCGCTGGGATTCTATGACTTAGATAAAGATGCTCTAGCAAAAAAGAAAATGTTTAAACTTAAAAGCAATGGGGAAGATAAAGAACACCCACTGCTTGAGCCTTTTCGGCAAATCGCCGTTGCTGCAAAATGGACGTTCAACCACCGTTTTGTGTTGTTTGTTATCTTGGCTGGGCTTGCATTGGATAGCGTGGGAAGACAGTTCGCTGTTCTTTCAAGTGAGTATTATCGGATCATCGACATTCCTGTTTCATGGTTCGGGTTTATCGGTGCTGGGATGGCTCTGATAGGAATCGTGAATGCAAAGATATCTCGATATCTGGTTACTAATCATTCGCCTATTTTCAATTTTCTGACACTGTCCGTGGTATTGGTGTTGGGTCTTATAGGGCTCAGTTTCGCGGTACCAGTTTTTGGGGTTTTGTTTGCCATTGGGGCATTTGCAATGATGGGGATGGTACAATTTCAGGCAAGCTATTATATAAATAAGGAAGTGGACTCTAGCATTAGAGCCACAGTTTTGAGCTTTAAAGGATTGGCATTAAATTTGGGGCTTGGCATCGCCAGCCTGCTCTATACAGCCTATGTGGCGGCGCTACGCGCTGAGCAGCAAGAGACTTTGAGTGGAGAAGGCTTAGATAAATCAGTTTTTATTGATTCTTTGGCTGCCTTTCCCGTTTATTACTCGGTTCTATTCGTCTTGGTAATCTTGTTAGCGCGAGTTATGATCAAGAATTACGATGTTTTTTTCACTAAACCTGAAGCGGCGGGTCCAGCAAAAGCGCCGGGAAATCAGTAACTCAAATCTAAACTATGACTAACAGTATGACTAACATTATGGTGCGCAGTTTCGCTAACAGTAAGGCTAGTAGTAGGGCTAATCGAAGGACTAATAGAATAGCCAAACGATCGACGGCTTTCGGTTTGTTACTGGTAAGCTTAAGTGTGTTTTACAGTCAGATGCTGCCCGCTGCGGTAAATCTCGCGGCTGAGACGTTAGTGGGGCATTGGGTCATTAACGAAGAGTTGAGCGACAATACCGATAAACAAGTTGAAGCGGCGATAAAGGAAGCTGGCGGCAAGGTCAAAAGGCGTTGGTTTGCAAAGGCAGAGGATGATTTCTATCGCGGAGGCTCTGATGAACAGGAACTCTATGACCGTATTTCCTACGATGATGTGCTGAAAATCTCAATTGATGGGGTTCAATGCAGGTTTGAATACGCAGATAACTTTATTCGAGTTTTCTACACGGATGGGCGCAGACGGCAGTCTTCAGCAAATAGTTTCTACAGTGAAGGAAGTGAGGATTTCTCGCTCTCGCGCTGGGAGAGTCAAAATCTAGTCGTAGAGGCGCGGCCTCGCGATGGCGGTTTTACGCTTGAAAATTATTCGCTTTCCGATGATGGCAATACGCTCACTATAACTATGCAAATAGAGCCATTGAGTTTTGGAGCAGCGATTAATTTAGTGCGAGTTTTTAATCGCGCGTCTATTGCTAGCTCTCACGGCATTTCTAACCGCTAATTTGTTTGATGATTTCTGCTTCAACTTCCGCTAACTTATCTTTGCCGAAGTAAATTGCATCACCGACGTAAAATGTTGGAGAGCCGAAGCTTCCTCTTTTAACAGATGCCATTGTGTTATCTATCAGCGCCTGCTTTATCTCAGGGCAAGCAGTGCCAGCAATAATGTCGCTCGCTGGAAGGCCTGCAGCTTCAAGCGCGGTAGCTATCACTTGGGGGTCGGACATATTGAGCTCTTTCTCCCACATACATTGATACATGGCCTCTATGTAGGGCTCTGCCAATCCATATTTAAGTGCATACACCGCACCGCGCATTATATGCAGCGTATTCACGGGAAAGCTGGGATTGAATTTGAACTTGCCAAGATTATGCTTAACGACAAACCTTGCTGTTTCTAAAGCGTTATATTCAGATTTGTTTTTGATTCCAGCGAGTGCTTCCATTGGTGACTTATTATTAGTTGCCTTAAAAATCCCTCCCAATAAAATTGGCACGTAGTCAAACTTGGCGCCAGTGCGAGCTTCAATCTCCGGCAGAACTCGGTGACAGTAATAAGTATTAGGGCTACCAAAATCAAAGTGAAATTCTAATGTCATAATAGGCTCTTTAGGGCTGGTTAAAATTTTTCTGCAAACGGACGAATGTCCATTTCATGAGTCCATGCGTCTGGGGTTTGGTGATGTAAATTCCAATAGGCTTCGCCTACCGAGTCTGGCTTCATTAGAGTGTCGGTTGGTAATTTTTCAGGGTCAATGCCGCGAGCTTGAATGCGGCCTCTAACAAAAGCGGTGTCGACACCGGAATCAATCACCAAGTGTGCAATATGCAGCCCTTGCGGCCCGAGTTCTCTTGCCATTGATTGGGCCAACGCCCGTAGTCCAAATTTGGCGCTGGCAAAGGCGGCGTATCCGCTGGCCCCTCTTAAACTTGCGGTGGCACCGGTAAAAAAAATGGACCCGCGGCCTCGTGGCACCATGTGACGGGCAGCCTCGCGACCGGCTAGGAAGCCGGTAAAACAAGCCATTCTCCAGACTTTGTAGAAGACCCGTTCGGTTGTGTCCAAAATTGAGAAATTGACATTGCCGCCAGCGTTGGAAATAACAATTTCTAACGGACCAATGTCCTTTTCGATAGCAGCGTATCGCTCGATTACCTGATCTTCTTCACGTGCATCCATGGAATAGCTATAAACGGTTCCGCCGCTGGCCTCAATTTCTTCAATCAGTGCTTGGGATTTGGATGCATCTCGACGTGCTAAGCAGACCGTAAAGCCACCTTTGGCAAAACGTTTGGCGATTGCGGCGCCAATATAGTCACCGGCACCGACAATAAGGCAGACTGGTTCAGACACTTATAACTCCTGATCAGCGAGAATTTTGCTCTGAAAAAATTCGCCAAATTAAAGCCCGTAAGGGGTTAACTCTGTTTTATCGAAGAATAGTTTGTCATGAATGCTCGAAGGACACTAGCAAGAAGAAAACAGCAATAGCGGCAGATGGCAGATATGGGATAGAGGAGGCAATTCAAATGACAGGGAGGGGCGGTTTAATTACGCCCCGGCTATTGTCGCTTTGTTTGTGCGTAGCAGTCTAGCTGGCTGTCTCATTGCCTATTTTTTGAATAAGATTTCGCCTCGCTGTCGGCATCGCCTTTTTCATAATTCTAGGCAAGGGCTCTAGGCTAGAGTTCTAGCAACTAGTTGATCGCAATAGAGGTTACGTAGGCGCCTTTTGCATAGCCACAAAAGTGGTCTCTAAGATCAGGGTGATTGATCTTATCCGGGTGTTCCTCGGCCTTAAGGTTCTCTTGTGCCTCGTAGGTTTCGTAGGCGGTGTTGTGCACTAAAATTCTAAACCACGGTCGATTGCGAGGTGGTTTGCTTTTGGCAACTAGCATATACCAGCCGTCAGTTAGCTTGAATTCTGGATCCACATCAACAATGACGCCCCGATAGCCATATAGGCGATGTTGTACCACCTGTCCTAGCTGGAAGTTTCCGTGAACGGTCATAACATCCTCTGTTAAATTACTGTCCCTAATCTGAGTGTAGGATGAAGAGCTGAGATCGCCAGCTATTCGTGAAAAAAGAATTAGGTTAGGCTTAACAGCTGTATCAAAGGAATTCAGGCTATGAAGCAAGCGCTGTTCACTGTTGGACTGAAAGTGCGAGACTACGAATGCGATATGCAAGGGATAGTAAACAATGCGGTCTATCAGAATTATCTAGAGACTGCGCGACACGAATTCTTGCTAAGTCGCGGTGTCGATTTTGCTGATCTCACTAAAAGAGGAATCATTGTAATCGTCACTCGAGCGGAGCTTGATTATAAAAAACCGTTAAGATCGAGGGACCGTTTCGATGTAACAGTGACTGCTGAGCAAGTGTCTAGATTGAAAATTGCTTTCAAGCAGACTATCCGGTTGCAGGAAAATTCTAAGCTGATAATGGAAGCGATTGTTTATGCTGCTGCTTTGAAAGATTTTAAAAAACCCTTTTTCCCAGATGAGTTGAAAGCGCTTCTCTAGTCCTTGATAGACCAAATCAATTTGCGGCTGCTAGGCCAGAAAACAGATTCATTGAAAATTGCCCCCGCGGGGAGCAGGGGCTAAAGGGACACAAAGGCCGCAGAACTTTCAAGCGAGCCACCACAGAAGAACGGGTTTGATTGGAATTTATTTCAAAATACTGCGTAACCGGCTCTGTCTCTGGCGCGATAGAGATTCAACCTCGAACAGTTCATCGAATTTACAAGTTTGTAAAAGCTTATAAACATCTGCTTGAACATTAATGATCTTAACTTCCCCATCGTCACCTCCGGCGTGGGTGCGCAGCACAAGAAGCATTCCCAGAGCAGAGCTGTCAATCGAAGGAACTTCTAAAACGTTTATGGTAAACCGAGCGGGTGTTGGGTTACGGGTCTCATATGCAGCTTGAAAATCTGGATGGCAGGTGTAGTCGAATTTGCCCAGAAGAATGAGAGTCAGTGTTTGTAAGTCAGGTGAAAGCTGAGAATTGATTTCCATCGGTGTCTGAAAAACCCCTCTAAACGGCAATGTTTTTAAGTGAATTTAGTTTAGCACAAGGCCTTAGCGATGAACGGCAGTGGGGGAAGCAAACAGCTGGGCGCCTCTACTCATGGCGCAGGATAATTATAAAAAAAGGGGTGGGGTAAGAAAGGCTCAAAGGGAGATGCTTTTAATAACTGGACTCACAATAACTGGACTCACAATAACTGGACTCACAATAAACAGTCTCGTAATGAACAAATATGATAAAAGGCCTAATCCTTTATTTACAGTGATTGCCTCGGGGTTGTTGTTGAGTTTAAATCCGCTATAACGTTGTTTGATGGGCTATCTGTAATAATTTATTTGAAGCGCCACTACGGCTTTTCAACTGTTTCTAGCACTGCTGCTTTTTATTTTTATCCCTACTTTTATGTTATTTCAACATCGGCTAATTGCCCAGTAAACTGTGGCTGGCCACCGGGCTAAGCAATTCTCCCTGTGGCAATTTGACGCGCGTCACCTTGTCACATTTCACGCGATAGCTTTCAGTTATATGATCCTACTTTTGATCATAATCTAAGCTGAGCCAGTGCCTATGTCTTGTAAACTTAAATCTGCCATTAAGGGACCTTTCGTAACCCTGTCATCTATAGCAGCCTTCTCATCTGCAGTCCTTGTACCTGGCCACTTAGCTCTAGCTCAGGATAAGCCTGTCGAAGAGCTTGTGGTTTGGGGCAGTGAGGCCGATCAGCAGTTTGCTAGTCCGGGCCCGGTGAGTGTGTTGACACAAGAGGATTTTGCCAGCATCAATGTAGCGACCACCGAAGATGTTGTAAAGTTTGAGCCGGGCATCGTCATTCGCCGCCGCTTTATCGGCGATGCTAATGGTGTTTTGGGCATGCGTGGCTCGAATATGTTTCAAACATCACGCTCGATGGTGTTTGCAGACGGTGTGCCGCTGCACTATTTACTCCAGTCACGCTGGAACGGCGCGCCGCGCTGGACCATGGTTTCAGCCAGTGAAATAGCTCAAGTGAAAGTTCACTATGGGCCTTTCTCTGCCCAGTACAGTGGCAACTCCATGGGCGGTGTTGTAGAGATTGAAACAGCCATACCGCAGCAAAGTGAATTCCATTTTGATAGTTCCTACTTCTCTCAAAACTTTGATGACTATGGATTTGATGATTCTGTGAACGGTTACAAATCGTTTATGTCCTATGGAAACAAGATTGGTGATACCAGCTTTTACCTTTCATTCAATCGCTTAGAAAATGAAGCTCAACCACAAACCTTTCGATTCGGCGGCGCAAGTAACGTCTCCGATCCCATCGAGGTTTCAGGTGCTTTGGTCGAAAGTGACGAGCGTGGCAGAGAAAGACGGTGGTTTATGGATACCGGGGTCGTGGATGCACAAACCAACAACTACAAACTCAAACTCGGTCAAGATTTTGGTGAATGGACAGCGCTATTGAATGTAGCTTTTGAGGATCGCAGCTCGGTGAACGATTCTGCGAACTCTTATTTACGCGATAGCGCAGGCGACACTGTTTACAGTGGGAATGTTATTCAAGATGGGGTGCAGTTTTCTGTTCCGTCTACTCGCTTTGCTGCGAGCGAATTAGAGCGACGCAGCCTGTCGACAGGTCTCAGGTTGAGGGGGCCTCTGACTGACTCGATTGAATTGGAAGCCAATATAAATCAGTTCTCGGTACTTCGAGATGAAACTGGATCATCGCGAGCTCATCCCGACGATCCGGCCTTTACCCCCGCAGGGCAGGTTAGCGACTTCGGCGATACCGGGTGGAGAGCTGCAGAAGTGAAGCTGTATTTTTCAGATTTAGGAGTGCCTGGTTTGTCGCTGGTAACCGGTGCCAGACATGAGTCTTACGAGCTGAATTTGGATGTCTTCGCTTCAAATAATTTTTCGGCTGCAAGCAAGGACTCTATCACTTCGAGCAGCGGCGGTGAGACTGAAGTTAACGCGCTGTATGCGCAATTAAATTGGGAGATTGATGACCGATGGGATATGACATTTGGTGTGCGCGCAGAGGAATTCGAAAGCAGTAAAGGTTATTTTGATGATGATGATGCGGCAACACAAGGTTTCGAGCTCACCGATGTGCCAACGCGATCGCATAATAAAACGTCGCCAAAATTTTCCACTGGCTATCGCCCCAATGCCTTGTGGAGCTATCGTTACTCCGCTGCAAAAGCCTATCGCTTCCCAATCGTTGAAGAATTGTTCAGTGAGTTTGAGGCGTTCAATTCAATCAGCGTCGCGAATGCTGGATTGTCGCCAGAAGATGGCCTACACCATAATTTGATGGTCCAACGGGAGCTTGATAACGGCTATGTAAGAGTAAATTTATTCACCGAGCAAATAAAGGATGTTATAGAGTCTCAATCTGCGACATTAGAAAATGGCGTCTCTATTCGCACGTTCCTGCCTATAGATGAAATTGAAACTACAGGGCTAGAATTCATCGTCAATTCTAATGATCTTTTTATCAATGGGCTTGATGTACGGTTTAATCTAGTGGCCACAGATTCAAAGATTGTGAAAAATGCGCCCAATCCTAGCATCGAAGGCAACGCCTATCCAAGAATGCCGGAATGGCGCAGCAATCTGCTCGCTACTTACCACATTGGCAGCAACTGGGATGTCGGCGGTAATTTACAATATGCCAGCGACAGTTTTGGACGCGCCGACAATACCGATAGAGAAGATGGTGTTTTTGGCGCCCAAGACGCATTCACCCGGATAGGCTTAAAGTCTACCTACCGGATGGATGCTGGAATATCCTTTGGGCTTGGTATAGATAATTTAACCAATGAAGTTTCTTATGTGGCCCATCCGTGGCCGGGACGAACTTTTTATGCGAATTTTTCTTATGACTTTCGATAGGGTTTTGACTAAATCTGTAGTGAAGAGCGGGTTAAAACGTCTTTTTCTAAGGCCGCTTTTCCTTAAGCAAGCTTCTTTGCGCCGCGGCGCGCTAGTGCTGACCATAGCACTGAATTCAATGGTTAGTGCATCTGAAAGTGTTGATGCCCGGGTAGACTGTGATCTGTCGATAGACACGGTGGATTGTGGTAGCGCATACAGTGCCACTATGGACCGCTCGGGTAAGCTGTGGGTTAGCTATGTTCGCGATCAACATGTGTATGTTAGCCAATCGGATGACAAGGGCAAAAATTTTTCCAGCCCTGTCAAAGTTAATAATATTGCCGAAGACGTCGAGCACAACGGTGAGAACCGCCCCAAGATAATTGTTACATCCGAAGGCGAAGTGCTGCTTAGCTGGACATTGAAAACTTCTAACCGCTACACCGGTGAGATTCGCTTTGCTCGCTCTAACAATAGCGGTGAGACGTTCAGCGAACCTAAGACGGTAAACGACGACGAGCTTAAGGTTGGTCATCGCTTTGACAGTATGTTTCTCACTAAATCCGGCCATCTTTATCTGACCTGGATTGATAAACGAGAATTACACGCAAGCATTCAGGCTGGCCAAAATTACGCAGGTGCGGCAATTTACTATGCGGTGTCTGACGACTATGGGCGCAGTTTTTCCCCTAATTATCCTGTCTCCAGTAATAGCTGCGAATGCTGCCGAATAGCGATGGCGCCAAGCGGTGAGGACGGTGTGGCAATTGTGTGGCGACAAATTTATGACGAACAGATTCGTGATCACGCCTTTGCCGTCTTAAAACCCGAAGGCAAAGTAAGCCTCTCGGCGCGGGCAAGCTTCGATGACTGGTATATTAACGCCTGTCCTCATCATGGTCCTGCGATGGAAATTGCGGCAACCGAGGACGATTATCACATGACTTGGTTTAGTAATGGCAACCTTCACCAAGGTATTTATTATGCTCGCTACAATGCATTTACAGGCGTCTCGGATGCGGTCATGCAAGTTGATGGCAAGCCTGGCGCGGGTCATCCAGACCTGAAGGAATTTGATGGCAAGCTTTATCTGGTTTGGAAGGGCTTTGATGGTAAAGCCACTCAATTGAACCTCATTGTCTCGACTGACAACGGCCAAACTTGGTCTAGTGTGCAGACGTTATATTCAACGGAGTTTGCGTCTGACTATCCGCTACTCGTAAGAGATAAAGATGCTCTCTTTCTCAGCTGGCATTCTAATGAGTATGGCTACTCTTTTAGCCGATTGGCAGGACAATGGGAACGTTAGTGTGAGCAGAATTGAGAATTTTATCTTTGGAGTAAGTTTTTTACTTCTCAGCCAGTTGCCTCGCCAATTAGCGCATGCCGATAGCCTTGAGTTTTTAACAGTAGATAACTTTGAGCCTTTAACGGCCGAGTCTTTTGCGAAGATAAAGGCAGATTATAAAGGTAAGCCTTTTTTACTGAGCCTGTGGTCTATTGACTGTGCTCCGTGCCGATTAGAGCTTGAATTACTGGGTGAACAAAAGAAGAAGGATGCTTCGTTTCCGCTCGTGCTTATTTCGGCTGATTCATTAGAGCAGCGTGAAACAGCTTTTTACATTCTGGAAGAGTATTCTTTGGATGGGCTAACGTCATGGATGTTCGCAGATAACTTTAGTGAACGCCTTAGATACAGTATCGATCCTAACTGGTACGGCGAGTTACCACGCAGCTACCTATTTGATGCATCACACGCCGCTTTTGCTCACAGCGGCGTGCTTACCCAGCAGCAACTAGCATCGTTTGTAGAGACTCTTTCGCAGTGACGCCTGCGTCGTGTCTCGGTGAGCGTCATCGCCTTTTAGTATGATGAGCGCACGCTAGCTTCTTCGAAATCTAAAGCCAACGATTCCCTTAACAGTGCTGCGCCTTCCTCGCGCCTAGCTTGATCCTCTGAAAAAACTGATTCAAAAAAGCTCAGCACGGCAACTGTAGTGATCATTTGTTGACGGCCTGGGTGTAGCGCCTCACGCAGCGGCATCAGTTCGCAGACCCTTGGTGTGTTAGGAGGCATGTAAACCCCTTCGCCTACACTGCCTAGTTTCGCAAAAACCTCGTTCGGGTCTTCATCTAACACCGATAACACTGCGCTGCAGCCAAGACTGTCTGGGTTATGCATCAATCTAAAGCTGGGCTCAGCGGCGCCAACAAAGCCAAGGTGAGAGCCTCCAGCAATGAGGACCAAGTCAGAGTTATCATTTCGGGTCGGAATTATCGATGCATTATACTGGGTATCGATGAGGGCATCAGAGGTCCCCGAAATCATCAGAAAAGGAACGTCTGAGGTGGTGTAAAATTCTTCTGTGAAAGCGACTGCTGGTCCTGCTATGGCAACTGAAGCGGCAATTCTCTGATCGCGCCAGCGCGGGTGGTAAGTAGCTAGAATTGTGGTTAAACCACCAAGAGAAAAGCCGCTTAAGCCGATTTTTGATTCATCAATTTGTCCAGCAAAGGGCTGTTTATCAGCAAGCCCTAATATGGAGTCTATTAGAAAGGACACATCGGCTGGCTGATTCATTACGTCATTAGCGTTGGCACCACCAGGGGTCGAGCCTGAGGTTAAAGGGTAATCGGTTGCCGCAACCACATAGCCGTAACTTGCCATTTGTTCCATGAGATAGCTGAGTTCGTTTCTTGCAGAAACTATTCCGTGGCTGTGAATGAGCAGCGCTAGCTTGCCTGTCGCTCCTTGCGGATACCAAAGCGTGGTTGGAAAAGTTCTGCTGGGTTTTCCTGCATTGCCTCGATTAGAGTCGGTGGGGCGTGACTCATCAATGAAAACAAACTCTGATGTACCCACTGAATAAGGGCCTGGCTCAAGCCATTGGGCGCTAGCTGAATTAGTCTGCGGGCGCTCTGGATTTGTGGCGACGAAGATAACCACGGTGAGGATCGCCAGTGAGAAGATCAGACCGAAAACGCCTTTTAATACTTTCTTAGCCATAACATATGCCTTTGTACCTTGTTAGAAATTCATAGGATGAGGAATTGTCTAGATTTTGGCGAGAACAGCGCCGATCTCTTTGCACCAGAATGCTGTGGAGCAAACAGTAAACCATTTAAGTTTTATTAAAAACCGGATTTGTAGCTCTCAGGATGTTGCCGCTGATGCCAACCTTAACTTTTGAAAGCTCAGAGCGCTAACCAGTAAGTATACTGACAGGCTTAGGTCCAATAAAAATGGCTGAACGTGGATTTTAATTACAAACACCGCAATTATTATATGGACTTCTGGGCTAGAGTTGGCAGGGCTCAGCTGTTGGATAGCTAAGCTGATGGTGTCGGCTAACTCTTAGTCAAGGATATGGTTGGTAACACTTATTTTGTCTGCGGGTCTTTTTCTGTTCTCTCCTACCCAGCTAACTACCTGTAGTGGCATAGTTCTGTAGTGGCATAGTTAATTTGGCTGTAATGGCACAGTTAATTTGGTGAAAAGTTAACTTGGTAAAAGTGTGTTGTCGCGGCTTTTATATGAAGCAGCAATACTATTTTTAGTTTTTTATGGTTTTATTTCGTGGAGTTAATTTGGCTAGCGATGTCTCCTGCCAAGTTTCCTTTTGGCCTTTCTATAATCCTGGCAAGCTCACCGTTATCGTCACTGATTACGATAGTAGGCGTATACTTTAATGCATATTTTTCCGAGTAGCCCTCAGGGTCGTCTTTGCGCCGCGAAACGCCATAAAGTGTCAGTTGCCTGACTTCAACATTGCCCATTTCCAATAGCTTGATAAAGCGGGGAACTTCTCGCTCGCTGTCGTGGCACCAAGTACCAAAGAGGGCGATCACATCTTTTCCAGCCAATGCTTGAATATCTTGCAGCTGCCTGGCGCTGGGCTGAAAGGTCTCATATTCTTTAGCAAATTCAGGATATTCAGACAGCAAGTGTTCCGTTGAAATTTTTCCAACGTGATCTAGGTTTTTTTCTTCGCTGGCAAAAGCTGTGCTCGCTGATAGAGTGATAATGAGGCTAGCCCAAACTATTTGAGCGACGGGATGCAGAGCTTTCCGGATACTGCGGTAGCAAGAATTACCGTGCCAAAAATCGCCTAATGCAGTCATCTAAACCTCGGAATAGCCAATCAATCGTTGTGCGATAGCAACGAGGCTAGCATAGAGTTGCTTGAATGAAAATTTAGTCGAGAATTTTATTCAAATATTCCGGGACTATTTCGGTGGCAGAGCCATATTCATGCTGATCAAAAGAAGAGCCGGTCTCATCCAAGTTGAGTTC
>Ga0208413_1001619_pt1 | contig 14082 bp, 10 predicted proteins | sample AntAceMetag02UKD_FD_184761 | JGI IMG/M metagenome (GOLD analysis project Ga0208413, IMG submission 184761) | Saline lake microbial communities from Ace Lake, Antarctica - Antarctic Ace Lake Metagenome 02UKD (SPAdes) (version 2) | ecosystem: Environmental > Aquatic > Non-marine Saline and... | reverse complement strand
ACCTACTTGAGCGCCATCCGCTGCAACCAATCTTACTTGTGCGGCTTCGATCGCTTCATTGATAATTGCCTTCTTGGAACTACTTCTCATAACCGGCGCAAACGCCACTTCCTCTTGTTGTTACTTTGAAAGTTACTTTAAAAGCTACTCTAAAAGATACTTTATAAGCCACTATTTGAACTAATTGAACTATTTGAGCTGCTAGTTTGCAGCAATGGTCTCATCGCTGCGACCTAAGCGGGCAACATCTTCGCTTAAATACTCGCAAAAGTCATCTATTGTCATAGGCCCGAGGTCTTCACCTCCACGTTTTCTTACCGCAACAGACCCAGATTCCACTTCTTTATCACCTACAACCAACAAATAAGGAATCTTCTGTAGAGTATGTTCGCGGATTTTAAAGCCGATTTTCTCATTTCTCAAGTCTGACGTGACCCTAAACCCTCTGTTTTTCAAGGATTCTTCCAATTCAGTACAGTATTGCGACTGTTTGTCAGTAATGTTTAAGATTATTGCTTGTTCCGGGGCCAGCCATGCCGGCATAGCACCAGCGTAGTGCTCGATTAAAATCCCAATAAACCTCTCGAACGAACCCAAAACAGCCCTGTGCAACATCACTGGTGTTCTTTTGCTGCTATCTTCTGCAACATATTGTGCGCCCAAACGACCCGGGGTAAAGAAATCCACCTGAATAGTGCCGCACTGCTGAACCCTACCCATACAATCTTTTAATGAATACTCTATTTTGGGGCCATAAAACGCGCCTTCGCCAGGCACCAACTCCCAAGGCAGCCCAGTGGCATTAAGCGCATCTTTAAGCGACTGCTCAGCCTCGTCCCAAATCTCGTCAGACCCTACTCTTTTTTCAGGCCGGGTTGAAAGACGCAAAATAACATCATCAAAGCCAAAGTCTGTGTAGACCGAGAACAAAAGATCCATAAAGTCAGCAACTTCTGCCTGAATCTGGTCTTCGGTGCAAAAAATATGGCCATCATCCTGAACAAAACTTCGTACTCTCATCAAGCCATGCATGCTGCCTGAAGGTTCATAGCGGTGACACGAACCAAACTCAGCCAAGCGCAGGGGCAAATCACGGTAGCTTTTGAGGCCTTGGTTGAAAACTTGGATATGACAGGGGCAATTCATCGGCTTGATGGCATACATGCGGTTATCTGATTCGACACTAAACATCTCATCAGCAAATTTGGCCGCATGACCCGATTTTTCCCACAAACTGTAATCAACCAGCTGCGGTGTGTTTATTTCTTTGTAATCTGTGGCGTCTTGACGCTCTTGCATGTAGCGTTGCACAATTTGATAGATCTTCCAGCCCTTAGGATGCCAGAACGCCATGCCCGGTGCTTCTTCTTGAAAATGAAATAGATCCAGTAATTTGCCGAGCTTACGATGATCTCGCTTCTCTGCCTCTTCCAATCGCTGTAAGTATAAATTGAGGTCCTTCTTAGACCCCCAAGCCGTGCCGTAAATCCGCTGCAGCATTTCATTGCTTGAATCGCCGCGCCAGTATGCGCCGGCAACTGACGTCAGTTTGAATGCTTTAAATTTTGACGTGCTAGGCACGTGGGGGCCACGACAAAGATCAATAAAATCTCCCTGGCGGTAGAAAGACAAGTCTTCATCGCCGGGAATGCTGCTAATAATTTCGACTTTGTAGGTTTCACCCTTTTCCTGAAACAAGGCAATAGCATCTTTTCTGGAAAGCACCGAGCGCTCTACTTGAAGGTTTTCTTTAACCAGAACACCCATCTCTTTCTCAATGGCGGTCAGATCTTCAGGGGTGAATGGACGCTCATAAGAGAAATCGTAGAAGAAGCCATCTTCAGTCACCGGACCAATAGTAACCTGTGCTTTCGGAAATAAACGCTGTACGGCTTGGGCCATAAGGTGCGCGCAGGAGTGTCTCAACACCTCGATGCCGTCAGTGTCACGCTCAGTGACAATAGCGACTTCAGCGTCTGTCTCAACACAATGAGAGGTATCGACAAGTGTTCCGTCAACTCGACCTGCTAAAGCAGCTTTAGCCAAGCCTTCGCCTATGGAAGCGGCGATTTCGGCAATCGTTACCGAATTTTCATAGCTGCGCGTACTGCCGTCTGGAAGTGTGATCTGAGGCATTTTTCTTCTTCTAGCCCTTAACAAGTCGATAACTGAATCCATTTAAGTGGTTTCAGTCTAGTTAAAATTACTGAGTTCTGAATTCTATGGGTTGGTAGGCACGACCAGATTCGAACTGGTGACCTCTACCATGTCAAGGTAGCGCTCTAACCAACTGAGCTACGCGCCTATTGCTGTATTTCCGCAAAAGTCCCTTTTCAAAGGAGACGGGATTATACGGAATCAAATAGGCAGGTGTCGATGGATTTATTCCGAAAAAGACATTTAAGTTATTGCTTTAACAGCTGATTCTTTAGCTCTGCAATTCGGTCCCTAGTATTAGCGGCTTCTTCGAATGCTAAATTCTTAGCTAACTCATACATTTTAGACTCCATATCAACGATTTCTTTCTGCAATGCTTTAGGGTCGCTTAGGTCTAATCTCGAATAAGCGTTGGCTTTTTCCATAGCGCTGCGCCCTCGTGTTTTCATCAGCTTGCCAGCAGGGGTGTTGGCACCTTCCATCACATCAAGGATCTTTTTCTTCACCCCCTCAGGGGTAATACCGTTGGCTTTGTTGTGAGCCACTTGAATTTCTCGACGAGAGTTTGATTCGTCCATCGCCCGCTGCATTGACCCGGTTATCCTGTCCCCGTACAAAATAGCTCGGCCATTAAGATTACGAGCGGCACGCCCGATCGTTTGTATTATTGACCGCTCCGATCTTAAAAACCCCTCTTTGTCGGCGTCCAAAATAGCGACAAGAGAAACCTCGGGAATATCGAGACCTTCTCTAAGCAGGTTAATCCCGACCAGCACGTCGAACAAACCAAGACGCAGATCTCTAAGAATTTCAGAGCGCTCAACAGTATCGATATCAGAATGTAGATAGCGAACTCTTACGCCATGATCGCCTAAATAATCAGTCAGATCTTCTGCCATGCGCTTGGTAAGCACGGTTACCAGCACCCTCTCTTCTTTCGCCACCACCTCATTAATTTGTGAAAGCAAGTCATCGACCTGGGAAGCCGCTGGCCTCACCTCTAACACCGGATCTATAAGACCCGTAGGCCTAACCACCTGGCGCACCAACTGGCCCTGATGCTCTTCCTCATAGTTTCCAGGGGTCGCAGATACGAAAATTATCTGCGGTATAATCGACTCCCACTCCTCAAAACGCAGCGGCCGATTATCGAGCGCTGAGGGCAAGCGAAATCCGTATTCCACCAAGGTTTCCTTACGGGAGCGATCGCCTTTGTACATGGCGCCCAACTGGGGAATAGAAACATGAGACTCATCGGCGATAATAAGACCGTTAGATGGCAAGTAATCGTACAAAGTGGGCGGCGCCTGACCTGAATCACGCCCTGACAAATACCGAGAGTAGTTTTCGATACCGGAGCAATAACCCAGCTCCTGAATCATCTCTAAATCAAATTTGGTGCGCTGCTCAAGCCGCTGAGCTTCAACCAAGCGGTTGTTGTGCCGCAACTGCTCCAGCCTCTCTTTAAGCTCAAGCTTTATGTGATCTATTGCGCCTAAGAGGGTCTCTCTAGGCGTGACATAGTGAGACTTTGGATAAACAGTTAATCTAGGTACTTCCTTAATCAGGCCTCCTGTTAGTGGGTCAAAATAAGACAACCTTTCGATCTCATCATCAAAAAGTTCAATTCTAATGGCTGCTTTTTCGGACTCGGCAGGATAAATATCAATCACATCACCGCGCACTCGGTAAGTAGCGCGCCGCAATTCCATATCATTTCGTGTGTACTGAAGATCAGTGAGGCGCTTGAGCAAGGCTCGCTGATCAATTTTGTCACCTCGATCCAAGTGCACAACCATTTTCAAATAAGAGCCCGGATCACCCAATCCATAAATCGCCGAGACGGTAGCCACTACGATGACATCACTGCGCTCTAACAGCGCCTTGGTCGCAGATAGTCGCATTTGCTCGATGTGATCATTGATTGAGGCATCTTTCTCAATGAAGACGTCAGAGGAAGGCACGTACGCCTCAGGCTGGTAGTAATCGTAATATGAAACAAAGTACTCAACGGCGTTATTTGGAAAAAATTCTTTAAATTCACCGTAGAGTTGGGCCGCAAGTGTCTTATTGGGGGCCATTACCAGCGCTGGCCGTTGAACCTGTTGAATAACATTGGCAATTGTAAAAGTTTTGCCTGAGCCGGTTACACCCAGTAATGTCTGGGCATGCAGCCCATCGTTCAAGCCCTCGACAAGAGAGGAAATCGCCGTAGGCTGGTCCCCTGCGGGCTTAAAGTCTGATTTTAGATCAAATTTAACGTCTGTCACGGTTGGGAATTTCGCCTGTCTGAATTAACTAAATTGACTGCGAAGAGTACAGCAAGGGCAAACTCTGTTGAAGTCGGTGTTGACCGATATATCAAATCTCATTAGTATACGCGCTCGCTGAAGCTATCCTGATAGCAAAAAGCGAGATCTGATGCCCAATAGCTCAATGGTAGAGTAGGTGACTGTTAATCACTTGGTTCGTGGTTCGAGTCCACGTTGGGCAGCCATATAAAGAAAAAAAACCCCGCGTCGGCTTAACCGCCACGCGGGATTTTTTTTGCGTGTCTGTATGTGGCGAAGGATCACGGTTGATTGCATCACCTTAGACTCGAACATGGTGGGCAAAATTTTACCCATCATCGAGTTATCGCCGACCTATAGTTAACGTGGCTTACAATGAGGTATAGTAATCCGCTTATTTAACTTGCACCGGCTCAATGGAGATCACCATGCGCGCTCTAGTTCTAACGTTTATTTTAGCTTTCGGGCTCACCTACTGCTCTGAAGACAGGACAACTGAAATCCAAGCATCCAGCACAAGTGCGCCAGCCGAGATTGCGCAGACCCCCGTGGAAGATACCGAGTTCAGCGCTGCGGAACCGGTGGCCAACAATCTTATAGCCAACGATGAAGCACTAAAATCAACAGAATCAGTCACGGCAATGAACGGCAATCCAACAGTGGTAATGGATACTAACAAGGGCAGCATAACTATTGCGCTCTGGGCAGACAGGGCCCCTATTTCAGTTGAAAATTTTCTGCGCTATAGCGACTCAGGGTTTTATGACGGTCTAATATTTCATCGAGTTATCCCGGGCTTCATGGCTCAGGGCGGCGGGTTCGATCAAGACATGGTCCAAAAATCAGGCTTCGACCCCATCAAGAATGAAGCGAAATCTGATGTCCCCAATAACCGCGGCACTTTAGCGATGGCACGAACCAATGTCGTAGACAGTGCGAGCAGTCAGTTTTTTATAAACCTAGTGGACAACAATTTCTTAAACCACACCGACGAAACGGACAGAGGCTTTGGCTACGCTGTCTTTGCTGAGGTAGTGGAAGGAATGGAGATTGTCGATTTGATTGCGGGCATCAGCACTGGCCAGGTCCGTGGCTTTAGTGATGTTCCAAACGAAGCGGTGATCATTAACTCAGTGAAACGAGAAGACTAGAAAAACACTGCAGTAGTGGCTTGAAGCACCCTTCAAGCCACTGTTTTAAATATTAACTACTTGTTCTAGAGCGCCCCTTTTTACATTCCAAGCGCTCGGCCACAGAGACATTAAGCACCCTTTAAAACTGCCCGTTTCTTGAAGGGGGAAAGCTCATTGTTGAACTTTTGGTTATTTAAACTATAGTTCTATAAACCCCCATTTTTTACACCGCGACTTGCTAGACTCTTATCCTTTAAGCTCTATTCTTTACACTCTTATTCCTTACACTCTTATTCCTTACACTCTTACTCTTTAAACAAAGGCGTCACTTTTTTAGCCGTAAGAAGCAAGTCCGAAACTGCGTTGGCATTATGAATTCTCCAAAGTGGATCGTTAGCTTCGCGCTTTGGCTCAAAACCATCAACCGCTTCCATCAGCAACGCTCTAATTTCTTCCAAATTAAGCGTCATACAGGCTTTTTCTAGCCTTGTAATTAAGGTTTCCAACGAGCCCCAAGACAAGGTTTCTTCTTTTGCTCGCATGATCTTAGGGTGTTCTGTACCTGTCACCGACTCACCAATAAGCAGCTCTTCATAAAGTTTTTCACCAGGCCTCAACCCCATATATTCGATCGCTATATCTCCGCGAAATGAGTTTTCATCTTTGACTTCATAGCCCATGAGATGAACCATTTTCTTAGCCAGATCGACAATGCGGATTGGCTCATGCATATCTAACACAAATACATCACCGCCTGTCGCCATCGAACCCGCTTGTATCACAAGTTGCGCCGCCTCTTGCACAGTCATGAAGTATCGGGTTACCTCTGGGTGAGTAACTGTAACAGGGCCGCCAGCAGCAATTTGACGCCGGAATAATGGCACTACGGAGCCCGACGAACCTAATACGTTGCCGAAGCGCACCATGCTAAATATAGTTTTACTATTACCCTGCGCCATGGCCTGCAAAACCTGCTCAGCAAACCGCTTGGTAGCTCCCATAAAATTAGTCGGCCTTACCGCTTTGTCCGTAGAGATTAAAACAAAGTTTTTTACCCGTTCTTTCTCTGCTGCCTGAGCGGCTATAAGGGTTCCAAAAATATTATTTTGAACTCCTTCAACTATGTTTTTCTCAACCATAGGCACCTGCTTATATGCTGCCACATGGTAGACAGTATCAACTTCAAAACTCCTCAGCGCGCTTTCCATTTGAATTTTGTTACAAACCGAGCCCAACAAGGCAACGATCTCTATAGAAGCACCGCCCTCTAAAGAATTTAAGTTTTCGCGCAGTTCATTTTCAACTTCGTACAAGCCATATTCGAAGGTATCAAGAAGCACTAATCGCGCCGGATTTATATTGACAATTTGCCGACATAACTCTGAGCCAATTGAACCGCCAGCACCCGTCACCATTACTGATTGACCGGTAATGCAGGCACCGAGAAGCTCTGGATTAGGGGGAACAATATCCCTTCCCAACAGGTCCTCTATATCGATATCTCGAATTTCATCTACACCAACCTTACCCGTCACCATGTCAAACAGGTCTGGCACGGTTTTAACATGCACAGGGAGATGCTCTAAACGATTCAGTATCTCTTTTCTCTCAGGGTGGGTGGCCGAAGGAATGGCCAATAAAATTTGTCTTACCGAAGAACTTTCAATAAGTTCATATAAAGAATTAGGGCTATATACGCGTATACCATGCACGGTGTTACCAAGCATGCGAGGACTGTCATCAACGAAAGCAATAGGCAAATATTGATCACCATTTTGCAACGCCACAACTAATTGCATACCTGAAGATCCCGCACCGTAAATTATAACTGGTTCTTTAGGCCTGAAATTTTGAATAACGCTTTGTAAAAATACCTTCGCTACAAAGCGGCTACCGCCAATGAAGAGCAAGGCAATCATCCAAAAAATGGGGAGAGTAGAATAATCTGAAGACGCAGGAGTAATAGAGAAGAAATAGGCAGCCGAGAGAAAACAACTTGCCACCGAGACCCCTTTAAGGACTACAAGCCCCGACTGAAGCCCCATATAAAGGACCAGCACTCGATAAAGGCCTGTTCGTAAAAAGACCAGGATACTAAGAACCGTAGCAGCTGCTATATAGAAGTAGAAGCCTTGCTCTTGACCGAAGAACTGCTTACCCAAAAGTGCGAATGACAGAATCAGTGCTGTGACTAGCATAACGCTATCAGCCATCATCATTAACACTTGTTTCACAGTGCGCGAAAGCGGAATCGTATGTATCTGCATAGTTGTCCCCTATTTAATCAGTCGCAGTGCTTACGGTCAGATTATCTTCATCACTCTTGATCTAGGTTTTGTTGCTGCTATTGCTTGCTTTGGTGGCATCTCTTCAATGCTCGGCTATTTAGCCGGATATTCAGCACCTGTATTAGCTTTGTCCTCTTTTCCCGCCTCTAACCAAGTAGCAAGGAGTATTAAAGGTACTACGGCCGCTATCGTTAATATTATCCCCAATTTAGGATATAGGACAGATAAACAAGCCAATGGAGCAAGCCAAAAAATATTAATCAACATTATAGCTATCGTCACTTTTCGGTGACTATTAAGGCGCTTTGCTGCTTTTTGATACGCATGGCTTGCATGCCCTTGATACCACTTCTGCCTTGCCGCAAAACGCCTCAGCAATGTGAGCGTTGCGTCTACGACAAACACCGCCAGCAAAATAAGCCACGTCCATACCGTCATTGCCTGTTGTTGAATCGACATTATAGCGATTACACCCAACATGAACCCGATAAAACCACTTCCTACGTCTCCCATGAATATCTTTGCTGGAGACCAATTCCAAACTAGGAATCCTAGCGCCGCCCCTAAAGACACCAGTGACAGTATTGAAAATGCAGAATCACTATTATTTATAACGAATAATAATGACATTACATTGACAAAGGCTAGCTCACTGGCGGCTAGACCATCAATACCGTCCATAAAATTGTACAAGTTAACAAGCCAGACAATTCCAATAACCCCTAAAAAATTAAGAAGCCATTGCTGGGAAACAGTCCAAGTATAAAAATTAACCTCTGGGATTCCTCCTATCCACCAAACAGCCCAAATTGATGCGAACAGCTGTGGGTAAATACGCCATTTAATTTTTAGCTCTTTGATATCGTCGACAAAGCCAACTATTGCTATGATCGACGATGCGCTGAGCGCCATAAATTGGCCCACGTTCAGTTTACCGCCGGCGAAGAGAAACAAGATTGCAAGTAGGATAAGAAGAAATATAACAACACCACCGCCCACGGGTACTGGGCTAGAGTGAGCACTTCGAGAAACGGGCAAATCAACAAAATTCGCGCGCAAGGCTATCAGTCTGTATGCGCCAGTGAAGGCAATAGAGGCTAAAACACTAACAATTAGTATAAGAGACGATGGCATTAATAATGAAACTCAGTCTTACGCTATAGCCGCCTATTATAGCCACATTTAGCATATTTTCATTAATAAAATCAGGCACTTTCACGGCATTATGAAAGCACCTGATGGAGGCCCCTATTCCTGCTCGACGATGAGTATTAGATGACGATTCTTATCGACCGTTGCAGAGCCCACTCCGGTGACCGCAGTCAATTCATCAGCGGACTGGAAATTGCCATACATATCTCTATAAGCAACAATTTCTTTGGCTCGAACCATTCCCACACCAATCAATCCCTTGGCTAGTGTTTGGGCATCCGCCCTATTGATGTCGATCTTAACCACATCGGGAGAGGTAGATGATATCTCTTGTGCCGACAACGAAAATGGCGCAAGCACTATCAGCATTGCTATAAAGAATGATTTTATAAGACTAAGTTTATTCATAGTAATATCCTTATCGCTAGTCATTTGAATACAATCAGTTGATTGCAGCAATGAGTCTAGACCAAAGAATTTACAGCGCCAGCCACAGCCAAATTAAACTCTGCTAATGCGCAATTGGGCGACGACGCCTTAGTTATCGGGCGTCCCACTACCAGATAATCACTGCCATTGGCTATTGCCTGACCTGGCCCGACCACTCGCTTCTGATCTCCAGCGGCATCTTCGAGACGGCGAATACCAGGGGTGACTAGTAAAAAATCCGTACCTACGCTTTTTCTTAACGCTCTAGTTTCAGCCGCTGAACAGACAACGCCATCAAGCCCTGCATTTTTAGTGAGCGTTGCTAGCCTCATCACTTGTTCGAGAGGGTTTCCTGTTACGCCAATTTGAGCTAAGTCATCGCCGACCATACTGGTTAGAACCGTAACGGCAATAAGCTTGGGCCTATCTGCGCCGAACCGCTCCAACGCCTCGCGGGTCTTGGACATCATTGTCATGCCCCCTGAGGCGTGCACATTCAACATCCAAACACCCAAGTCTGCCGCCACAGCGGCAGACTTGGCTACAGTGTTCGGTATATCGTGATACTTTAAATCTAAAAATACGTCAAAGCCTCTGGCTATCACTGAACGTACAAAGTCTGGGCCGCTTGCGGTAAAAAGCTCTTTGCCTATTTTTACTCGGCATTCGTCTGGATCTAAGTTATCCAAAAAATTTGCTGCCTGTTTAGACGAGTCAAAATCTAATGCAACAATAATACGGCTATTCATGAGTGAATTCCCTTTTGATGAAAACCTAAATGGTGAAGTTATAACTTAACTGGCAGCTGACTCCGTCTCTACAATTGGCTTGATGCGGTCCCATTTCTTGCAGCTAGGACATAACCAATACAAACTTTTCGACTCGTAGCCACAATGATCACACTGATAAGCGGAACTATTAATCAGCAAGCGGTCAACAGTTTGTTTTACCAACTTCAAATCACCCCTCACCTTTTCATTTGACTGTGGAATCTGCAGAGTGAGAAGCTTCATTAAACCGGCAAGCGAAGGGCTTCTATTCATGTAGTCATTGAGAAAACTAATAGCAGAATCATCACCTTCACGTTTTTTAATCAAATCACAAAGCGATAGCACCACACTGATATCTGGATCATGGCTGAGCGAGTTGGTCAGTAATTTTTCATACTCAGGCAAATTGCCAAGCCGCTCATAGCAGTGCATCAGTGGGCCCAACACCTCGCTTACGAATACAGGACTATTCACTCTAATCCTATCCAACTCTTTTATAGCTGCCTTGTAGTTTTCTAACTGCTGTTCAATATTGGCTAGGATGAAGGAAGCTCTGATACTTTTTCTATCAAAACCGAACGCGCGCCTAATATGTTCTCTTGCTGTGCGAAATTGCTCCTGCCGGATCATGTTTTCCGCAAGCTCACAGCAATAATGTGCTGCTGTTGCCCGAGTTTCCGAGTTTTTCTTGTACTCGACGTTTTTTAATAGGCGGCGAGAGCAGTCTATCGCCTTCTCCCATTCTTTTTCGGTTTGGTAGATGGTTATCAACAGCGTAAGTGCCTCCCATTGTGCAGGGGAGTCTTCACTCAGGATTTCATGCAGCAATCGTTCCGCGCGGTCGAGCAAGCCAGAGGTTATGTAGTCTCGGGCTAGCTGAATTCTCGTAGCATCGATGACCGACTGGGTAAGGCTTGGTCTGGCAAGCAATGCTTGGTGTACCTGAATAGCTTTATCAACTTTTCCACGCCTGCGTAACAGCGCCCCTAAAGCCAAATGTGTGTCTATGGTTTCACTATTGACTTCCAAAGCCTTAATGAAGGTGTCGATTGCTTCATCGGGCTCATCATTTAGGAGAAAGTTTAGGCCTACGAAGTAATCCTGATAGATATCGCCTTTGCCTGTTGAAGACTTTTTTACTGCCTTGCTAACACGCCCAATAGTCCAACCGGCGCCTATCGCAACAACGAGTAATATGTAGATGGCAAAGTTTTCCATTAACGTTGCTGGCTTTTAGCTGATAATGACCTTAACTGCCCCACTTCAAGTTCAGCGGCATGTAGTTTTTTATTAAGACGTCTGATTTCGTTTTTAGACCTCAGACCAGAAAAGAAGCGCAGGCCTAACAGTAATCCTAACAGGCCTCCGCTAACAAACGCCCCTATGATCCAAACAGAGGCGGGCAATTGTGTAACCTGCCAATTTCCGAACTGGATTATTATAGGAGTTGAATTAAAATAGGTGAAGGTAATACTGACAATGAATACCAGTATTAGAAAGAGACCTGACAGTAAGTTCGATAGTTTTTGCATTTTGCTGACTTTTAAGAAGCATCAAAGTGGTATCGCTTAAAACAAAAAACGGCACAACCCAGAGGGCGATGCCGCTTTTTTAAAACGCTTATTCAGCGGTGGCCCTAAAGCTGCGGATTAACCAACATACTTAGGTTAACCCTGTCTCTGAGCTCCTTGCCAGGCTTAAAATGGGGAACATATTTCCCACTTAAAGCCACTGGAGTTCCCGTTTTAGGGTTGCGTCCAATTCTTGGCACCCGATAGTGCAGGGAAAAACTTCCAAAGCCTCTGATTTCTATTCTGCCGCCATCAGCGAGAACTATAGACATGTACTCAAGCACTGCCTTCACTGCTAACTCAACATCCTTAGAAGACAGCTGAGTTTGCTTGGCTGCGATTCGATCAATCAGTTCAGACTTTGTCATTGATATCCCCTGTCCTATTGTGCCAACCTGCATCAGCGCAGGTCAGCATTCAGGCTTGACTAGCGACAATCAGCGCTAGCTCTTGTCCATCTGAGCTTTAATGAGATCACCAATTGTGGTTGGAGATACATCGCTGCTGTCTTGCTTCTTGTGATCTTGAATTGCTGACTTCTCATCATCAATTGCGATCGCTTTAACCGACAGACTTAAGACCCTGCTCTTACGGTCTACGCTGACAATCTTAACTTCAATCTCATCACCTTCTTTCAGTGAATTGCGGGCATCTTCAACTTTTTCCCGACTGATTTCTGAAGCTCTTAAGACGCCTTCAACGCCTTCTCGAAGAATAATGTTAGCTGACTTAGCCTCAACTTCTCCAACAACGCCTTTAACGATACTACCTTTTTCGAATTCTGAAACATAATTCATGAAAGGGTCGTCTTCAAGCTGCTTGATTCCCAGTGAGATACGTTCTCTCTCAGGATCGATAGACAAAATAACGGTTTCGATCTCATCACCTTTGGTGTAATTGCGAACAGCTTCTTCGCCAGTTTCTTCCCAAGAAATATCTGAAAGATGAACTAAACCATCGATGTTGCCATCAAGTCCGATGAAAATGCCGAAATCTGTGATTGATTTAATGCTACCGGAAATCTTATCACCCTTCTTAAAGTTTTCAGCGAAGCCATCCCAAGGGTTCTGGAAGCACTGCTTGATACCAAGAGAGATACGACGACGTTCCTCGTCAATATCCAATACCATTACATCCACTTCGTCACCTAATTGGACGACTTTTGATGGGTGGATGTTTTTGTTAGTCCAATCCATTTCTGAAACGTGAACCAAGCCTTCAACACCTTCCTCAAGCTCTGCAAAACAACCATAATCAGTTAGGTTGGTCACCACGGCTTTAACGCGAGTGTTTTCTGGATAACGCGCTTTAATTGCAACCCAAGGATCTTCACCTAGCTGCTTTAAGCCTAATGAAACACGATTACGTTCTCGGTCGTATTTCAGTACTTTAACGTCGATCTCATCGCCAACATTGACGATTTCACTTGGATGCTTAATACGCTTCCACGACATATCAGTGATATGCAGCAAACCGTCAACACCACCTAAATCAACGAAAGCACCATAATCAGTCAAGTTCTTAACGATACCTTTAACCGACATACCTTCTTGCAATGTTTCTAATAACGCATCGCGCTCTTCAGTACTTACTGACTCAAGCACGGCACGGCGAGAAACAACAACGTTGTTACGCTTACGATCCAACTTAATAAGACGGAATTCTAGTTGCTGTCCTTCTAAATGTAATGTGTCTCGTACTGGTCGCACATCAACCAATGACCCAGGTAAGAAAGCGCGGATATTATTAAGATCAACGGTGAATCCACCTTTAACTTTGCCATTAATAACACCTGTAACGATGTCATTTTTCTCATAAGCAGCTTCAAGCTCCATCCAAGATTCAGCGCGCTTTGCTTTTTCTCTGGAAAGACGAGTGGCGCCAAAACCATCTTCAACGGTTTCTAGTGCTACTTTAACTACGTCACCTATTTCCAGAGCGAGGTTGCCCTGCTCGTCTAGGAATTCAATTCGGGGGATAACGCCTTCAGATTTTAATCCGGCGTGAACAGTAACCCAATCGGAATCTATCTCTATCACCGTGCCAGAAACGATGGCACCGGGTGTCATGTCGATTTCGATTAAGCTTTGCTCAAACAGTTCTGCGAAATTTTCAGTCATTAAATAATCCAATATAATCAATAAAATATAACAAACCTTTAAAGTCTATTATATTTAGCCACAGTCCAGCATTGTGGGTCAGTTACGTTAAATTTGTTTGCTGTAAAACTGGGAAGCAGCAATCAAACAATTAGCTTTCAAAGGAACTTATGAGAGCGCTTGAACAGCCAG
>Ga0208413_1001617_pt1 | contig 14109 bp, 14 predicted proteins | sample AntAceMetag02UKD_FD_184761 | JGI IMG/M metagenome (GOLD analysis project Ga0208413, IMG submission 184761) | Saline lake microbial communities from Ace Lake, Antarctica - Antarctic Ace Lake Metagenome 02UKD (SPAdes) (version 2) | ecosystem: Environmental > Aquatic > Non-marine Saline and... | reverse complement strand
CCACCATTCGCGTCGCGATACTTGATCAGCCAGTTGCGCAGAGTCTCGGTGCCGATCCCATAGGCCTCGGCCACGTCCCTGATCGGCTTGGAGGTGCTGATCACCTCCCGACACAACTCATCTCTGAACTCCTGCGAAAATTTCCGGCGTGCTGTCGTCATACTGATCTCTACTTTCAGTGAACCCCCATTTTAAGAGGGCCCACTGTCCGAAAACACCGTGACAGTCCAGTCCGACCCTGGGCTTTGCTGTAGCTCGCGTGGAGGAAGACGTAGGAAGACGTGATGGGTGGCGAGAGTGAGGTCACGAAACCCGGCCATCTCCGCATCCAGGCCGGCGCAGATGCGGGATACTTTGGACTTAGAAATGCCGGTCTCCGCGCCTAGCGCTGTGACTGGATTATCGTCCTCGCGGGTGGAGACGCCGTGGACGTAAGCCTCCATTACGGCGGCGACCAAAGCCTGGTCGCCGCGGCAGCGGCAATCCGGCATTATTGAGGTTCAATTATTTTCGAGGAGGGGAGGCTTAGCTACTATTTGAAGGGAACGACAATCGTAAAAAACCCGAGGCTAGCTCTTGGCTGAAGCGATAATCCTGACACGAACTATGTCGGTTCACGTCTCAGGATGTGCACCTTATGGTTCAACATCAGAAAACGTAGAGCAATAGTGAAGATAAAAGAGAATCCTGATACCCTCAGCGAGTCAGCTTTACGAATTAATTTTTCTTTCCGATATGGTGGCTTCACGGTTGAGACTATTGAAACAACCCACACGGTGATGACTGAAAATTTGGTTGAGAAAGGTCCTCTCGAAATCTGATGACGAAGGGTGAATATGAGATCTTAGGTCTGCTTCCTGTGAGGGGGGAATCTCTCGGGCTACCCGGTAAGAACAGTAGAGAACTGCACGGCCGACCGCTCATGGGATGGGCTGCACGTGCCTTGAAAGACTCACTCGATGTGGATTATGCCTTTTGCTCTACTGATTCCCTAAAGCTGGCTCAGATTGCAGAGAATTATGGGCTCAAGACTTACCCTCTGCGCCCGTCCAACTTAGCCGGGCCGGAGTCCTTGGTGCGAGACACTGTCAGCTGTGTGCTCGAAGAACATTCACGAAAGGGCCGGAATTACGACCAGGTTGTGTTAGTGCAAGCAACCAGCCCATTTGTGACTACATCTGACATTTCAAGGGTGGTGGCTGCGCTGAGGGAGCGAAGTGTGGACTCGGCGGTGTCAGTGACGAAAGTTCCTGATGATTACCATCCTTCTTTGATGTATCGCTCGAGCGGGGGGCAGCTCTTAATCGCGGGAGACCCCGAAGAAACATTTAGGAGGCGCCAGGATAGAAGTAGCTGGTTTCGCCGAGTAGGGTTGGTCGTCGGTTTTAAGGTTGATTTTTTCAAAGACCAAGGACAGCTTGTGGGAGGAAATGTTCGTTTCATAGAAGTAGAGCCTGACCGGGGAATAAACATAGATGACGAAGACGACTTTGCTTCCGCAGAACAGATAGCCGAGAGATATTTATGAAGATTGAAGGTAGCACCTCAGAATTTCGTGATAATTGGAAGAATAGAGAGGAAACCGAGTACTCGCATTTCACGAAGTCGGTGCCCGAAAATCAGATTCAACTTGCCTTTCGGAATCATTGGAAAACCTGGAAAAAAGTGTTTCCAGAACTATCGAGTCCCGGGAAAGTTCTAGAGGTTGGCTCTGGTCGAGGCACTCTCAGCATGTATTTCTCCCAAAATGGCTGGGACACAACGATTCTCGATTTGGTGCCGGACATCCTGGACCACGCTAAACGGCAGTTCGCGGACCATTCTTTAGACGTGAACGCAATTGTTGCGGATTGTTTGGAGATGCCAGTTCCCGATGGCACGTATGACGTGGTATTTTCTGTCGGATTGCTAGAACACTTTTCTCAGCCGGAATTGGTTCTCCGAGAGCAGGTTAGGGTGTTGGCCCCAGGTGGGTTACTCATTGGATATGTCGTGCCCGAACCCAGTTCTCACTGTGTGCAGAATTCCTATGAGTGGGTCAATGACCTGTTGCGTAGCTTGATGGAGAAGAATTCCGGTAGAGAGGTTAGCAACCCTAAGTCAGATGTTTACCGGTCTGATTTTCGCGCCGATTATTACTCTCAGATTCTGTCGGATTTGGCCTGTATTGAGGTTGGCAGTTCAGGTACATACCCACTTCCGATGATTTCTTGGTCGACTGAGTTTCCATTTACGTTGCTGCCGGACAACGCGGAGTTGGCGCTAACATCTCACCTCCAGAACCTCTTAGATGCCCGAGCGGAGAACGGCTCTGAACACCCTTGGTTGTGTGACGAAGAACTCGGCCAAGCGTTTCTCGTGTGGGGACGGAAAGCGACGTGAAATGGTAACTCGTTCCTCTGAGGCTGGCTAGCGATAGAGGAATCGGCGTCAATGGTTAGAAACCCCTTGTGGCGGCAGCTCGTCTAACCAGGTAAGAAATTCCTGCCGTTCCTTTGCGTTGTAAGCGCGCCATAGTTGCTCTTTACCAATTTCGACAAGGACAACGAAGATTCGCCCTGTCTCAACATTTCGAGTGAGGGCGGCCCGCATGCCATTTGAACGAAGCCTCCCCTGCAACGATGGTGTTGCGTAGTAACCCCACTGTTTTCTGACCAGGTCGTATTCCATGCCTTCGGGAGAGAGAAATGTAATCTGTTCATTCGCCTCCAGGCTGATGGTAGCGACATGAGACAGTTTTTCATCGGCGATCCCCACTGAGAATAGCCGCGCAGGCTCAACGCGCTGAATTTTCATTTAGTTCCTCTCTAATTGCCACGCTCACAGCTTCCGCAATTCTTGAAGCACCCCCGTCTCCCAAGTGTGGTCCGACAGGAAGAGAAATTGTGTTCGCCGCCAGCCATTCGGCGACAGGATAGTCGCCGACAGAATATCCATATTTCTCCCTGTAATAAGTGAACAGGGGGACGGCAGCGGGATAGTAAATGGACGTGCCAATCCCCATTGCGGCGAGTCTATCCTGCAACCTGTTGCGCACTATAGTTCCCTCTTGCGGCAGAACGATGTTAAGGCAATAGTGCGAGGATGTCGTTCGTCTTGTTCTGTCGGGAAAAACTTTGATATCCGGGAATTCGGCTAAGGCCGCGCTTATAGTCCGATAGTTTCTCCCGCGTTCCACCAGCCAATCCGCGAGCTTAGGTAGTTGATGCAGGCCGACGGCTGCTTCCACTTCATTCATGCGGTAGTTGAAACCCAAGACGTCGACGTCGTAAAGACCAGGTCGAATCCGGTTCCCGAGGTCCCTGTTGTAGCCGAAAGCTCTACACTTCCTCACCATTGCGGCTAGATCATCGTCATTGGTAGTGAACATTCCCCCTTCGATTGACGTCATGTGCTTGACCGGGTAAAAAGAGAAGCTTCCACCATCTCCAAGTCCGCCAACGGATTGCCCATCGTATTTCGCGCCCAATGACAAGGCACAGTCCTCGAGCACGAAAGCTCCCACCTCATCGGAAATTTCCCGAATCTCCTCCATGTCGCAAGGGAGCCCAAGGTAGTGGACGGGGATAATCGCATTCAGCCCGTCTGTGGCTGCTTCCCTCAGCAGGTCCGTATCAATGTTTCCAGTTAGGGGATTGACGTCCACAAACACTGGTGTGGCGCCAACCAACTCGACGACATGGGCGGTGGCAACGTGCGTCATCGCAGGAACGGCTACTCTCATTCCAGGCCCGATTCCCTTGGCAAAGAGGCCCAAGTGGAGACCCGCGGTGCAACTGGAGACCGCTATCGCATGCTTAATTCCTAGCAGTTGGGCAAAAGAATGTTCAAATTCTTGTGTCACGCCACCATGGACCAAGGTACCTGAAGACAGCACTCGCGCAACCGCCTCCAGTTCTGCTTGCCCGAGCATGGGCTTCCCGAAAGCTAGGGGCTCTGTCATAGTGCGCGTCTCCTTGGGGTTTTGGTCGGGCCGGGTTCCATGAAAGCACAAAGCGTGAACTTACCGCTCGGCTCAACAAGACGCTCCAGCCGCACGAGGTCGAAACCGGAATTCTGAACCAAAATGGAAAGCGACGCTGGGGAAAAAACGTGGTGATGCTCCACAAAAAACTCCTCTCGCTGCTTTCCCTGGGTGGCTGCGTGCACGTCGGGTACCTCGACATAGCAGAATCCGCGTTCGGCAAGAAAGCCCCTTGCGTGAGAGAGCAGGTCGGATGGGTCCTCTACGTGCTCCAGCACCTTATTGAAAGTGATTGCATTGAACTTCCCGATTCTATCCGCAGAGAGATCCAGAAAGTCCTCCTGGAGCGCCTTCACTTTGACTACAGAAGATAAGAGGAGCACAGTGCGAGGGTCGGGTTCAATTGCGACAACCTCCCACCCTTCGACTTTCATCGCAGCGGGGAAGACTCCAATCCCTGCCCCAACATCAAGGAGCTTTCGTTGGTTCTGCGCTGCTGCACTCTGACCGAGGTTAGCTAAATAAAATGCTTCAATCCTCCTAACTCGAAGAGCATTGTCTGATTCCTCGGCCGGAAGAGCAAGGATTTTTTCTAGTCGCTGGACCATTCCGTGAGAGTTTCCATAAGTGGAGTCCACGTAGCTAGATTCGTAAATCTGAGCCAAAGGGAGGTTGTGCCTCCCAAAATAGTGGCCACAGGTCGTGCATTCGTCATAGGACCTCTCGTAACCCGAATCCGCGAAACCGAAATCGGTCTCCGCTGCCGGCTTGTTGCAAAATCGAAGAACGTCTGGTGAACGTTCGGATGAACACTCACAATTGATTGAAGGCTCGAAGGTCATCTCCACTCCCAGTCATCAACAATAAATTCCGAAATCATCCAGCCGCCGTTCGGCGACCTGGTCCAAACTTTCGGATCTCGGAATGAATCGGCAATCTTAAAAAATTCCTCTACCGAAAGACCAAGGAAATCACACAAAGACTTGATGTCATCATCTGGTCGCCCCTCCCCGTATTCCCTCAGGGTTGCAATCGCCTCCCGTCTTGTGATTCGACCATTTCTGATTTCTAACGACAGATTATCGAACGCCCGAGTGAAACCGAACTTGTACCACTTTAGCCAGTGATGCACTGAAATGAAATCATCATCAATATCCGCAAAATTGTAAATTCCGGTCTTCGGCGCAATGGACGCGCGGAAGCCGTGGGCTGCGGCAATCCTGTTGGACACCTCTGGGTCCCATTCGAAATAATGTCCCAAGAAAACGGACGTGATGTTCGCTTTTTCAAGAGCCATTGAATCCGGCGTCAAATAAGGAATTAGCTCCTTCTTACTTAACTGGTCCGAAATCCAATCCTTGGCTGTCGTTGCCCCTGAGACCCCGTATCGGCTGAGCCAGTGAGAGTTGAGCTCCATTCCTGTGTCAGTGTTATCGAGGCTCCCGTATTCTGCGGCGGAGTTTTCACCCCAAACCACCAACGGGATCCCAAATTGAGTGGCAAAAGTCAGTGGAAGGTTGAACAATGCTAGGTGCATCGGAATCGCGGGTGATCCGGCCTCAACGAGTGTCTTGAGCATGAATTTCTTCTCGACTGCTGGCGAGACAGAGAAGTCCATATGATCAACACCCAATGAAATGAGGTTGTCCAGATTCTTCTGACCGATGGCTGTCCGCCCAGGTGCCCTCCAAGTGACAGCCAGAACTCGCAAGCCAGCTTCCAGGCACGTGACGGCCTGCCACGTGCTGTCCTTCCCTCCAGAAACCGGGACAAGACAGTCATAGGATTCGCTGCTTCGCGACTTTGCATCCTCTACAAGGGAGTTGAAATCTTGTCTTCTCGACTCCCAATCAATATCGGCTTTCATTTTGTGTCCACGACACGCGTTGCATACACCATCTTCCAAAATAAGGAGGTTAGGTCTCGAGTCCGGCAGAACACAGCTGGTGCACCATTTCATTAGCTGAACTCCTCGAGAAACATCTTCGAACTTACGAAGCTGAAAAGGAACTTATTTCGGCTATTTTCCAGCGAGTCTGAGGCAAGTAATCTCTCGACCACGTCGCGGCGAAGAACAATGTCAAATATTGGACTGTTCATTAGGTATTCTCGGACCTCGGCTTGCTTGCGGTCTACAAGGCTGTCTATAGGGGCATTGAATCCGACCTTCTTCGGACTGTCTAGGATTTCGTCAGGAACTAGACCTCGTACAGCCTCCCGAAGTACCGCTTTCGCCCGGCCGCGCTGGACCAGGTGTTCGGTGGGAATGGAATTGCAAAAGTCGAACAGCTTCGAATCGAGGTAAGGGGAGCGATTTTCGATTGAGTGGTACATCGAATTCAAGTCATCCTCGTGGAGGACAACGGGTACAGCTTCTCTGAGTAGCTCGTTGGCCATTCTATTTCTCAGGAGTGGGCTGGTGAAAGCCTCCTCTGTGAAAGGTTCATCCAGTGGGTCGACAAGCCACGAATTGAGCTCCGCCGAGTCGAAATAAATGTGGGCTCGGGATTCTGGAGCCTCAACCAAGTACAAGGGATCCCGGAGAAAGGGGTTGCGAACATATTTTCCAATTCCACTTCGCCAGTTCTCTAACACTTTCGACAGATTTTTGGGGTGGAATTCCGCGATATATGAGATGTATGCATTGTGGTGGTCATAATAACCGCTGAACATTTCGTCGGCACCAACCCCACTTATGCTCACCTTGAATCCCTGTTGAGCAATGTGTTCAGACAGCCGCCATCCTGCGTAGGAGTTAATCGTGTACGTTGGCGCTCCATGGTACGCGACCTGTTGTGAAAGAAGACTGAAGAAGTTCTCGAAATCCAAGTTCACACCTGTATGGTCCAGACCCAATGACTTGACCGAGAGGTTGACCATTTCGGCTTCGTCATACCTCCGGTCGGAGTTGAGTATTGTGAAACCGCGTACATCAATACCGAGATGTCTTTTCGCAATAGCAATGAGCGCATTCGAGTCGATTCCTCCCGATAAAAGGAATGCAATCGGCACATCGGCTCTCAGTCTTAGTTCGAGAGATGTGAGCAATCTCTCTCTCGCACCCGTTACAGCTTCTTCAAAACCCATGGGCTCTGGACCGCCAAATACTGGGCGCCACCACGGATATTCCGACCAGTGCCCGTATCTGTCAACCCGACCCATGTGGCCGGGCTTCAACTCGAAAACATCCTCAAAGAATGTCTCCGGGGTTTTGTAAAGAGACTTGTAGCCGTTGGCCAGAAATCTCCGCACACGTTGGATATTTGGACGCAGAGCATGGTCGAGAAGTGCTTGCAAAAAAATCAATTGCGAGGCGAAGAAAACTCCTCCATCATCCTCTCGGTACACAAAAAGAGGCTTCTCGCCAAACCTATCCCGAGAAAGGAACAACTCCTCAGTTTTCCTGTCATACCAGGCGAGACCCCACATCCCCTCACACTTTTTAAGACCTTCTTCTCCTTCCGACGCGAGAGTTCTCGCTAATACCTCCGTATCACCACGAGTAACGATGGGAAGCAGGCTGGTTTCTATTTGTCCGGCAAGCTCTTTGTAGTTATAAATCTCGCCGTTGAAAACAAGATCTATTGGTCCGGCTTGGAATGGCTGATTAGAGCGAGGATCCAGGTCCAAAATTGCTAACCGACTGTGTAGTAAGAGAACCTGTTGCCCGAGAGAGTTGCTGTATCGAGATATACCCTGAAAATCTGGACCTCGTCGTTTCATTTTAGTAAGGCAATTTTTTGCTCGCTGGCCAGAGATTAACTTCGGACCGACGTACCCTGCTATTCCGCACACTTTATCCCATATCCCAACTGCCAGAAGTCTAGCCCAGAGGTTCTAACCTAGCGCGCTAGGTAGGTAGGTTTTTCGGCAAGGATTCATCCACGGATGGATTCGACTCTACCGCCAACATATCCTCGGTCACTTGGTCTCCAGCTCGCACCGAAGTTCTCAGACGGCGACCAATCACTGCAGGAGCAGAACCGGGGCCTAGGCCAGTTCCTGGGCGGAGAAACGTCAGGTCATCTTCAGCAATCGCCACATTGCTATCAAGATTTCTTTTAAAAAAAATGGACCGTCTGATGCTTTTTACCGCGTTCGCCTCGAGCACGTTTGGTCGTTTGTACGAATTTCCTAAGGTTGCTTCAGTTACATCGATTCGTAGACGTAATTCGGCCAAATCACGGGGTTCCACAGACAACTGGTGGTCTCTGAAGTCTGACGTACTCTTATCGAGTGTGAAGTGCTTCTCGATGATTCTGGCTCCGAGCGCGACAGCCGCTAGGGAGGCATGCAGCCCGATTGAATGATCAGAATATCCGACAATCAGTCCGGGAAACTGGGATTGCAGAGTCGGAATGGAGGAAAGGTTCAGCTCCGAATATGGAGCCGGGTAAAGGGAAACGCAGTGCATCAAGCCGAGATCGCCGCGGAGGTTCTCCGGGCGATTCACGCTCATGATGCAATTCACTGCTTCAGCAATCTCCGTGAGGTTGGAGCCTCCCGTGGAAAGAATGATGTCCATTCCGAGGTTTGCTATTTTGTCGAGTAAAGGCAGAAAGGTGATATCCCCAGAGCTGACTTTGGCGAGGTGTCCGAATTGGGCCAGAAATGCAGCGCTGATGAGGTCGAGAGGAGTGGAGAAAAGGTGGATTCCGTTTTCACGAGCCCATCCGAACATCTCCTCAGTTTCGTCAAATGTAAGATGGAACCGCTGCAGCAGCTCGAGCCTCTTGTGATCACCAGGAGGGGCAAAGAGCTCGGGAACGCAGGTTTGAATCTTCACTGCATCGGCTCCCGATGCTGCCGCAGCGTAAGCAATCTCCTTTGCTCGTGAGAGCGAGCCTTCATGATTTATCCCTATTTCTGCGACGAGACAGACAGCTTCCCTCGGATTCTTTCCCCCAATTATCATCTCTCTAATTCAGTTCTGTGCAGAACGACACTTGAACCCACGTTCGTCAGGCCCCACTCCCTGTAAAGTTTTGTCGAAGAAGTGTTATCAAGTTGCGTCCCAGCAGCAACACGCAGTTTTTTCTTACCCGAATGGTCGACCCGAAATCTAAACATCTGTGTTGCAACACCTTGCCCTCGATGTTTGCTGTCGACGGCGACCAAATCTATTGTCATTTTTTCATCGGCCTCAATCGTCAATAGAAAGCCACATACCTTTTCTTTGCTTTCAGCAATAGTTAGGGCTGTTGCTCGATTGTTCTCAAAATAGCTCTTTACCCAAGCGCCCTTGATGGCGTCGCTAATGTGCTTGGGCATGCGCTCGTCCTTGTGGAACCTGTCGTAGGCAAAAGACTTCTCAGCGAGTTCGATGACTTCGGGCTCATCCTCAGGTCTTGAATCACGGCAAAACATGCCACCGCCGCTCGAAGGGTTCTTGGAAATTCGACTCGCAAAAGCATCCCCCTCAAATGCCGCTTCGAAGGAAATAATTTTAAAACCTCTCTTGAGCGCGTTCGACACGAGATCAGGGGAACCGCTCGAAGCTGAGTCGAGTTTGATTGTAATCAGCCCACGTGGAAAGTCTTTTATCCTGGTTATAGTGGCAGCATCCCTCATCGAGAAGCAAGCAAAGCCAGTTATTTTGGACAACCAAGTGTCCACTAGGAAGTGATCTTCGCTCGCTTCACGTTCCATGGTGAGGGCCACTAGCTTGCGAACAGGTCCGGGCGGCTTAACGCAAAACCTTCGTACCAGTTGAGATATTCGTCGAACCCTCGCTCCAGTCCGAATTCTGGATTGTAGCCAAGTAGGTCCTTGGCTTTTTCGATGCTGAGGGATCCACGTTCTGGCATGAACGAATCTCGAGCGCGATGTTGGACCTGAACATCTGGGAAACGGTCCTTAATTATCTTTGCCAAATCTTTGATGGACCGACCCTCGCCAAAAGTGATATTGAAAGTCTCTCCAATTGCGGCAGGGTTGAGAAGAGTAAGAGCTACACCCTGAATGAGATCGTCAATATAGGTGAAGTCAAGTAAGTCTGAGCCGTCTCCATTAATTGACAAGGAGCGCCCGGTCAAAGCGTTCTCAATAAAAGCCTGACCAACTCTTCGACTCACACACCTTTCCCCGTACAAAGCGGAGGGGCGAACTATGGTGAAGGGAATCTCAAACACTTGGTTGTAGCCTATGAGCAACTTCTCTGCTCCGTACTTTAGAGCGCCGTAGATACCGAGCGGCTCGCATCGTTGGTCTTCATGAGCAGGCATGCCACCAAAATTTCCGTACACCATCGATGACGAAAAATAGACGACGTGGGCTTTGGAGCCCCTGGTGGCGTCCAAGACATTCTCCAAGGTACGCAGACTGTGGTCAAAGGTTGAAAACGGGTCCTTGTTTGACCGATTCGCATGAGCTACTGCCGCCAAGTGGATTACCACATCGGGTTGTATGGAACTCAGCGTCTTGGAAATTGCGTGGTAGTCGCGAGCATCAATAACATGAAGGTGGACTTTGAGCGCGCGAAGCAGCGAAAGTCTGTCTTCTATGAAGGAGATGTATCGCTCTGCATTCTCGTTTTCAACGTATCCGCTCGAGTAGTAGCCAAGATTGTTGACCTGCAAGCCATCAATCACGTGGGGTTCTGCACCTAGTTTCTTGAGGAAAAGAGCAAGATTGTGTCCTATGAATCCTGCTCCACCTACAATCGCGATTCTTTTTCCAGAAAGACGATTCAGTACCTCACTAGTCATAGAGCATTCCCTTTTAATGATTCCCTGCGGTAGGAACTACATCCCAAACTGTAGTGGTTCAGGGGTGAGGTTGAAACCAAGCAGATTTCGGAGACCGGAAACGCCTAGAGTAAAGCACGGTGCAAAGTGCGCAGCAGTGGAGAAGATAATTATGTCGGGTACGCGAGCATTGATTCAGGCGCGTAGCTCGTCTACTCGCTTCCCCGGAAAGATGTTGCGTGAATTTGGCTCTGGGTCTGTGTTGGGGTCAGTAATTAGTCGTGTCCGCGCCGCCCGTTCAGTCGACGAAGTCGTCATACTCACATCCTTAGATTCGACTGATGACCAAATTTGTGAAGAGTGTGATCGCTTGGTAGTCCGTTACTTCCGAGGGTCACTAGAAAACGTCGCAGATCGTTTCCGCGCCTTTCTGCAAAACGAGTCGATCCAAAGCTTTGTGAGAATTAGCGGAGACAGTCCCCTGATAGATCCGAACCTAATCGATCGGATGATTTTTCTGTTTGAGGAGAGTGGAGCTGATATCGCCTCGAACGTGGTCAGGAGGACTTTTCCTTCAGGACAATCTGTGGAGGTGATAAAAACGGAAGTCTTTCTTGACGCGGTCGACTCTTTTCTCTCAATTTCTCATTTCGAGCATGTCACCAAATTCTTCTATGAATTCCCCAGTGACTTCAGTTTCGTGAGCTTAGAAGCGGATGGGGATTTCTCAGATATTCGATTGTCGATAGATTACCCTGATGATCTTGCCATCCTCTCTAAAATGATTGGGGGATCCGCCCCTACTCCGGATTGGCTTTCGCTAGCAAATGTGTGGCGCGAAGAGAAGCTCAGAAACTCCGGATGAAAAGGGACACTATTGGAGTCGGGATAATCGGACTAGGCATTGGAGAGCGGCACCTCGAGACGGTCCTGAAGTCTCCTTTCGCCCATGTCGCGGGCATCTGCGATCTCGACTCGGAGAAGCTTTCCGCAGTTGGCCTCAGAGTCCCCCAAGCGTTCCAAACCCAAGATTCGGACACGCTTATCAGCGATTCGAGAGTGGGTGTAGTCGTCATCGCAAGCTATGACTCAGCCCATGGCCATCAAGTCATTCGGGCGCTGGCAGCCAAAAAACATGTTTTTGTCGAAAAGCCGCTTTGTACTAGCCGAGAGGAGTTGCAGCAGATTGGCGATCTTCTGCACGCGAACAGAGGTCTGAAGCTCTCTTCAAATCTGGTCTTGCGTACGGCTACGAAATACAGAGTGCTGAAGCGATTGATTACAACGGGTTACATCGGGAAGCTTTATTACCTTGAAGCCGACTACGACTATGGGCGTTTGAAGAAGCTGACTGACAGCTGGCGGGGCCGAGACCCTCAGTACTCGGTCATGCTGGGAGGGGGGATTCACATGATTGACCTCGCAGTGTGGCTCGTTGGGGAGCCGGTTCGTGAAGTTATGGCGATGGGCAACAACGTTGCGACCGAGGGTTTACTTTCTTCCGGGATAGATGACACACAGGTTGCGCTCCTAAAATTCGAGAGCGGAGTCATCGCAAAGATTTCAGCAAACTTCCCAATTGCATCCCACCACTCTCATTCTTTGAAGGTTTGCGGTACCTCCGCAACATTTATTGAAAATCAGCTAGGGGCAACCTTTCTTCAGAGGCACAATCCTGATGAGACGGTTCGCTATCGAACCTTTCGGGCGCTCGGAGCCACCAAGGACAAAGTTTTGGCTTCGTTCTTGGGTTCGATTGTCGGCTCAGAACATCCAATAGTGTCCCAGATGGAGGTAATCAATACGGCGGACATCGCACTTCGAATTAAGGAGAATATAAGCTGGTCGTAGCGTGACCATGGTACGTTGCATCGCTTGGGTGGCTTATTTTTGAAGGTTCTGGCCAAACGGCGGCAGAATCATCGCTACTCTTGCCAAAACAAGAAAATACTTTTTGACGGGGTGCGTTTTGTCGGAAATCGGAGATTGGCTGCGACCTGTGGCGGGCGTAACCATAGTGTTTTTCGGAGCTGCGGAAATTGCTCTTCGCACGGCATCCAAGTTTGGGTTGCCAGATTTGGTCGTGGACAATAGCCCGGACATGTGGGGGCAAAGCTACGGGGCTCTAGTTAACGTCAGAAATCCAGACACGATCAAGGACCTTGCCGGTGATATTCGAGTTGTAATCTGCTCCACGTCGATTCGAGAAATTACTGAACAACTAAGAGGTCTCGGAGTGCAGACTGAGTCTGTCAGGGTTAGTCCATATGTAAGAAGCCTCGCCTCCCCGCTAAGGCTAGAAGCCATGCGGGCGAGCTTTTTGGTTGCGTCCGGTGGTCCTGTGAGCGACTCTGAATCGGGTGGTGGAGGTCTGTACTCGGTAGTTGTTAACGGAGGGGAGGTGTCAGTTTCGAAAATTCTCTCGCGCTCTTGCCACAGCATTAGGCGAAAACCTCAAGGCGGCTTCCTCGTTTCTACAGACCGTGGAGTTACGGAGTTGTCCGATTCGCTGGTCGAAGTTGGTTCAATTCGGCTCCCGGCTGGCATTAGGCCGCATGGCATAGCGTTCGACAAGCGCGGTGACAAAGTCTACGTCGTCGGTTCGCACGTCGACATGGTCTTGGAGTTCTCGATCAGTGGAGAGCTGGTAGGAGAAATTGACATCGCCTTCGAACGAACAAAAAATCATGTCCCTCGCCATCACGCCAACGATGTCGAAGTTGTTGATGGCGAAATCTATGTTTCCATGTTTTCTGTATCTGGATCCTGGAGGAAGGGCAATCACGATGGAGGCGTAGTCTCATTTTCGCGGAAATCAGGCCAAAGACTGGGCACTGTAGTGTCAAATCTTACGATGCCTCACAGCGTCCTCGTTGAAGATGAGGAGCTTTTCGTGCTCAGTTCCGGCGAAGGGCTGCTCCTCGGAGGGAGTCGAAACACCCTGGCGCAGTTGCCGACATTTGCTCGAGGCCTCGATGTCAAGGACGGGTATTTCATCATAGGTGCCAGCAGGAATCGGAATCCAGATGACCGGTCAAGAGGAGACGTGCTGGTCAAAGAAGTCTCAAACGGGTTTAATGTCATCGATAGGCAGACTCTTGATGCGCGTATGGTGCAACTAGGTAGAAATATCCCGGAAATCCATGCTTGCATCTTAACGAGTGCGGTCGAGTAATGATGCCAGTGCCGGTAGCAACCCGTCTCGTGAATTCTCCTCTGATTGGGATAATTGGATTGCCTCGCAGCAACTCGGCGTCCGTGGTAGCGGCATTCCGGTCAATTGGGAAAAATGCGGTGATTATAGGTTCTGAGAAAGAATTGACATCCTCAATTGACGCGATTGTGTTGCCCGGAGTGGGGAGGTTCGGTCCTGCTGCGCAGTATCTTGGAAAATCGAATCTAGGTAAAAGAGTTCGTGACCTCTATTCTAACGGAATCTCGATAATGGGAATATGCCTC
>Ga0208413_1001606_pt1 | contig 14183 bp, 13 predicted proteins | sample AntAceMetag02UKD_FD_184761 | JGI IMG/M metagenome (GOLD analysis project Ga0208413, IMG submission 184761) | Saline lake microbial communities from Ace Lake, Antarctica - Antarctic Ace Lake Metagenome 02UKD (SPAdes) (version 2) | ecosystem: Environmental > Aquatic > Non-marine Saline and... | reverse complement strand
AAATCGGTTCCGAGAATTGGGGGGGTCAACGATGACAGCTCTTCAGGTGGGCCTTTCTGCAATGGCCAGTGAACTAGGCGCTTTTTGCACCATTCTTCGCGAGGAGCATTTTTTTGGTGAAAGTTGTGAAATCGATACCAAAATCTGGTTGCTTCCTCCCGCCCTTCCAGGCAGGGTGTAAACATGCGCGATGTGGTGTCGGCAAGCTGGGTATTCACCGAGGACAACAATGCTCTGAAATGGTGTGGGATGTTGGGCGCAACTGTGACACGAACCCTCAGTGGAAACCAAGTTGCCAAGCTCGATTCGTCTCTCGGTTCGCGCTTCTCCCAAAAAACCTCATCGCAAAGCCCTCGATGGGGCATGGAGGACCTTTGTCCCGACCCCTTGGTCTTCGCTATAGGAACCGGGCTCCCACGTCTACGGCTCTTGGAGACACAAATCGATGGAGGGAGCGAGTGGGAAAACTTGTGTTCGATTGGAGCTGGCCCCGCGACGCTCGTGTCGAGAATTGCCGCGGTTCACCAAAAGGAATCCTCCGGTGGCAGACGCATGATGCGAACGACCTACGAAGTTACGGGATATTCAGCCCGTGGGGAAAAGCTAGGTGTGGCCCGCGGTTTTAGTTTGGATGTGGGCGGGGAAGGGGGCGTGGCGGCATGATTGCACCAAAAATGAAGGTCGTCGCCGGATCTACCTGGCGGGAAGATCCAGTGACCGTGTCGGCCGCCGACCTTGTCAGATGGGCTGGCGCAACAGAAGATTTCACCGAGTTCCACTTCGACAAGGAAGCAGCGATTGCTCGAGGGTTCCAGGGTCCGGTGGTCAATGGACCTTGGAAGGCACGGGCGGCGAAGGCTGCTCTGCTTGCTCGAATCGGTCATCAGTCGGCCCACGTGCGACGGATGACCTTCGAATATCGCAAGGCCGACGTCGTCGGGGTGGCTCTGGCCTTCGAATTCACGATTGCGTCGGTGACAGAGAGTGACGCAGATGGTTCTGATCTCGAGGTGACGGTTCGAGTGCTCGACCCAGCCGACGTAGTGACCACCGTGGGGACCATTTATGTTCATCTCGAACCCCAGTGCGACTCGGATGATCTGCCTTTAGACCGTGTTCGCTCTGCCGTTTCCCTCGGAACCCCCCACGGCCCATTTAGCTACCGTGTCGAACACGCAGACATCGAGCGGTACCAGCGGTTGAGCGGCCGACCTGAGGACCGTATCGATAACATCATGCCAGCTGCATTCTTCGGGTCCCTGGACCCGGTTGAACGCCGAGACCTCGAGCTGGATGATTTCCTCCTTGACCTTTCAATTCCCAAAATTGGTGGCGGCAACGCCTTCAACCAGGTTGAATATGAGCGCCCAATTCTCGCCGGGGAACTCATCTCGGTTACTACCACCTACACTGAGGTCTACGAGAAAAAGGGACAAGGTTCCAGGCTTCTGTTTCGCGTGCGGGAGAACGTGTTCACCGATGAGTCCGGCACTCAGGTTGGAACAGCTCGAAACGGCCACGTTCTTGCGTACCAGCTCGCGTCAGCGGGTGCGCGATGATACCCCGAGTCAAGCGCCCTGAGGTGGGTGCACTTTTGACCCCTAACGTTATCGTCACGACGACGAAAGACTTGGTGAAGTTTGCGGGGGTGTCCTCTGATTTCAACCTCATTCACTATGACCATGATTACGCCACATCCCGCGGTTTTGACCGTGTCATTGTGCACGGCTTCTTTAAGGCTGCCATGCTCTCGGAGTTTGTGCTTGCTCAGGCACCGGAAGGAAGTTGGATTAGGAAGCTCTCGGCCACTTATAGGGGAGTAGACAGCGTGGGTGACCCGATTGCTCTGCACGGTAGGTGCATTGTTGTCGAGCCCGACGCGGATCTTGCGTCGTTCGAGCTGTGGACAGAAAACCCGTCCGCAACGATTACCACGCGCTGTGAAGCGACCCTTTGCTGGGGAGGCAAGTGATGACCGACAAGACGTTCACGATTGCGACATTGCCCGGAGACGGGATTGGGCTTGAAGTAGTGCCGGTTGCCGTTCGCGCTGTTGACGAGATAGCGCAGCTTCATAATTTCTCGATCAACTGGAAGTACTTTGACTGGGGATGTGACTACTTCCTTAAGACGGGGACGATGATGCCCGACGACGCCCTCGACGTGATTTCGGGGGACGACGCCATATTTTTGGGCGCCGTAGGCGCTCCGGGGGTGGCCGACCACGTCTCCCTGTGGGGGATGCTCATTCCGATTCGTCGACGCTTCGACCAGCACATCAACATGCGTCCGGCCAGAATCCTTGAAGGAATTACGAGCCCACTCCGGGATGAACGAGCAGAAAATTTCGACCTTATTGTGATTCGAGAAAACGTGGAAGGCGAGTACTCGTCGATCGGAGGCCGCCTTTACAGTGGAACCGAAAATGAGTTGGCCATCCAGGAGGCGGTATTTACTCGACGGGGAGTCACTCGAGCGATGACCTTCGCGTTCGATTTGGCCAAAAAGCGAAGCAACCATGTCACCTCAGCGACGAAATCCAACGGCATTATCCACACCATGCCTTTCTGGGACGAGGTGTTCGAGGACGTCTCATCCCGCTACCCAGACGCCACGGTCGACCAATATCACATCGATGCCCTCGTGGCGATGTTCGTTCTCAACCCCGCTCGATTTGATGTTGTGGTCGCCTCGAACCTCTTTGGAGATATCTTGACCGACCTGTCGGCCGCTGCAGCAGGCAGTATTGGAATCGCGCCGAGTGCCAACATCAATCCTTCACGGGAGCATCCGTCGATGTTTGAACCGGTCCACGGCTCTGCGCCCGACATAGTAGGGAAGGGAATCGCCAACCCGATTGGCCAGATTTGGTCAGCCGTGATGATGCTTGAGCATCTGGGCCAGGAAGCCGCTGCCTCGCATCTCATGCGGTCGATGGAAGAAGTGATTCGGCGGGGAGCGACAACTCCCGACGTGGGAGGAACATCGAAAAGCAGCGAGGTGTCCGATGAGATTGTCGAACAAATCCGACGTGATTACAGCCATTTTTCTTCAAAACCAGAAGGGGACGTAGATAGTGAGATTTAACGGCGAAGTAGTGGTTATTACCGGTGGGTCCGGTGGAATGGGCGAGGCGATAGCCTCTCGCCTTCTCAGCGATGGTGCGCGAGTAGTGATCCTTGACCTCCATAGTGGGCCGGTTGACGCGGCCGTTGCTCGGCTTGGCGGGCTGGTTGCGGGGGTTGCGGGAATTGCGGCAGACACCACCGACGAGGCATCGATGGCCAGGGCTGTGGGGTTTGCGCTGGAAACATTTGGTTCGATCTACGGTCTGATTACCGCTGCTGGAATACGTCAAACCGCTGGACTTTTCCACGAGTTGGATATTTCAACCTGGGAGACCTTGAACCGAGTGAATGTCTTGGGAACACTTCTGGCGATTCGCGCCTGTCGGGAGCACCTAATCGCCTCAAAGGGGGCTATCGTGACCGTGGCATCGGTAACGGCGAGGGGTGCGCGATGGGGTCAGGCCGCCTACGCAGTGAGCAAAGCGGGCGTCTCTCATCTGACTAAGCAGGTCGCCATGGAACTATCTCCCCAAGGGGTGCGCGTTAATGCTCTCCTTCCCGGTGTTACTAACACTCCGATGATTGCCCAAGCGGTTGCCACCGACGGACCGAGAGTTTTGGAGGAAAAGGTACGAGGGTCGCTCGAACATTTCCGTCCCGGTATTCCTCTCGGTCGCTTAGCCGAACCGGAGGAGCAGGCTGCTGCGGCTGCTTTTCTCCTCTCTCAAGACGCATCATTCATTACTGGCATCGACCTTTACGTCGATGGTGGCGTTTCGATGATCGGCTAACGGAAACAAAAGGCAGGAGATCATTGTGAGAAAAATCCAGGCGATGTTCCGTTTTGTGTGGGAGAATAAAACTGTGTCTCTGAGTTTTCTGATTTTAGGAAGCTTCATGATTGGCGCGGTCCTGCTTGACTTCCTGGCGCCCTTTGACCCTTATCTTATCGAGATGTCGATGCGCAACTTGCCTCCAGGAACCCCCGCGATCGATGGCCAAGGGACGCACCTGCTCGGCACTGACCCATTGGGCAGGGATATTCTCTCACGCATCATGCTCGGATCCCAGGTTTCAATGTCGGTGGGAGTTGCGAGTGTTATCGTTTCCGGAGCTCTCGGCGTCACCCTCGGTTTGATTGCGGGCTACTACCGCGGACGGATTGACACTTTCGTGATGCGACTGGTCGATATCCAGATGAGCGTTCCCTCTCTACTCGTTGCACTTCTCGTCCTTTACATCCTCGGACCAAGCTTCCTCAATGTGGTTTTTGTTCTTGCCATCACGCGATGGATGGTTTACGCACGTGTTGCGCGGGGGCTTGTGCTCTCTCTGCGAGAGAGCCTGTTTGTGGAGGCAGCGCGATCTCTTGGCGCATCTGACCTCCGAATTATCTGGAAACACCTGCTTCCCAACGTGTCCGCACCTCTCCTGGTGCTCGGCACTCTCGAGTTTGCGGTGATGCTGCTGACGGAGGCGTCACTGAGCTTCCTTGGCCTCGGAATTCAGGCCCCTGACTCGTCGTGGGGACTGATGCTGGCCGAGGGGCGCACCTACCTGACTTCGGCATGGTGGTTGGTTGCCATGCCCGGATTTGCGATCCTCTTGACAACCCTCAGCGTGAACATCATTGCGACCTGGATGCGCCAGATCACCCTTGACGGGCGAGGCCGCCGCACGATTGACGAAATCAAACCAGGGGAGAAATCTTCATCTAAAGGAGTTGCGGCGTGACCGAACAGACCGTCATCACCAGAGAGAATGTGCGTGGCTTAGTTCTGACGAACATAGTGGTCTTCCCTCGGGCCCCCCGCACGGTCGTTGTCGACCCCTTTACTGGGACTACGATTGGCGAGGTCGCTGATTGTGGGCCCGGGGAGGTGGATTCGGCTGTCCAGCAGGCCCGAACAGCCTTCGATGCAGGGCTGGCGCGGTCCAAGCGAATATTCCTGCTGGAAAATGTTGCCGAGATTTTGAGGGAGAGAGCCAGCGACTTTACTGGCTTGCTCGCCCTGGAAACAGGCAAGAGTGTGCATGACTGCAGGTCTGAAGTCACCAGAGCGCAGGAAACGCTCCGCTACACCGTCGCGGAAGCTAGGACGCACGCCAGCCGCGTCATTCCAGCCGATGCAGCCGAAGCAGGCGAGGGATCGCTGGCGATGGAGATGCGTGTGCCCCGGGGAGTCCTTGGCGCAATTACTCCCTTCAATTTTCCGCTCAACACGGCAATGCACAAAGTTGCTCCGGCAATCGCTGTGGGGTGCCCGGTTCTTCTTAAACCCGCTCACCAGACCCCTCTCACTGCGTTGCTGCTTCAGTCTGTTTTTCGGGACGCTGGGTTGCCAGAAGGCTGGCTCCAAGTGGTAACCGATAGCTCTGGTCAGGCTGGTGCTGCGCTGGTCGCCCATCCCGACGTTGCGGTGATCAGCTTCACTGGGAGCAATCGAGTGGGATGGTCCATCGCAGCGGCTGCAACAAAAAAGAAGGTGTTGTTGGAACTGGGGTCGAACGCTCCCGTCATTGTCACCGAATCAGGGGCGCTGGCGCACGCGGCACGTCGTATTGCAACGGGCGCTTTTGCGTCCGCGGGGCAAAGTTGCATTTCGGTTCAACGGGTTATTGTACACGATTCCGTGGCAGATGAATTCGAGCAATATATCACTGAGGCTGCCAACGCGCTGCGTGCGGGTGACCCCTTCGAACAGGGCGTTGAAGTTGGGCCTCTCATTACTCCCGAGGCAACATCGAGAGTTCGGCAGTGGGTCACTGAGGCGGTGACCGCCGGGGGAGTGTTAATCGCGGGGGTTGCGTCATCAGCTAATGTCGCCCACCCACCCACAATCGTGCGGGACGCGCCTCTAGGGACGCGCTTGCGTGACGAGGAAATCTTCGGGCCCGTTCTCACAGTTTTGCGGTACCAGGACTTTTCTGATGCACTCGCATTGGCTAATGAAACGCTGTACCGTCTCCAGGCTGGTGTCTTCACGAAGAATGTCGACGAAATGATACTTGCATTCAAGGGCTTGCACTTCGGCGGCGTCATCATCAATGACATCCCTACACTGCGACTCGACCACCAGCCATATGGGGGGGTTCGGAAACACTCGCGAGGGCCCCCACTATGCGATGGAGGAACTTACCGAACTTCGCTACCTCTCCTTTCGGTCCGCAAGTGGAGGGGACGCATAATGGCTGGCGCACTTGATGGTATCCGAGTGGTGGACTTCACAGAGCGGGTTCAAGGTCCGTTCGCAACCCAGATTCTCGGTGACCTAGGAGCCGACGTGATCAAAGTGGAGCGAATATCTGCCCTCACCCCAGACGGGCGACCAGACGAGCGCTATGGCGTGTCTCCCGAAAACGCGACTCTCTTTCGGGCCACGTTCCTTGCCAACAACAGAAACAAGCGCTCTCTCGCTATCAACCTTAAAACCCGTGAGGGTAAAGCCGTCATCACAGACATAATCAAGACGGCGGATGTTGTCTATGAAAACTTCCGTCCCGGTGTGATGAGTCGACTCGGAGTCGGCTATGACCGTTGTGTGGAGGTGAACCCCGAGCTTATCTATGTTGATGCCACAGGCTATGGGAACGACGGCCCCTACCAGAATTTACCCGGTCAAGACCTCCTCATCCAGGCCCTCAGTGGCATGGGACAGATGAATTTATCCGCCGCCGGTCGCCCCCAGCCAGTGGGGATGTCCATTTCGGATATTCTGGGCGGGCTATACGGCGCGATCGGAGTCCTCGCCGCCCTCCATCACCGCGAGCGAAGCGGTACTGGACAGAGGGTGTCGGTAGACCTCCTATCCGGAGCAGTGGCAGCCCTCAGCGAGCACCTAGTACACCAGTTGAATAGCGCTGTCGATGAACCCCAGCGCGAGACTGAGATGCATGGCCACGGCTACATACCCCCGCCGTATGGCTTTTATCGCACCCAAGATGGCTACCTAGCCCTCTCAAGTGGGCGTCAAATTGGCGAAATCTGCAAGATTTTAGAGATTCCCAATCTCGAGGATGACCCTCGCTTCGACACCTTTGACCATCGCATGGCCAACCGGGTTGCGATGGAGTACATCTTGGAGGACGCCCTGAAGGAGAAGAACACTGACGAGTGGCTCGCGCAGATGGTTCCGATGGACATTTTTGCCCAGCGGGTCAATACTCTGTGTGAGGCAATGATCGACCCTCAAGTTCGGGCGCGCGGACTCGTGACAACGGTGGTCCATGATGACGAAGAACTTCAGCTTCTCACCCCTCCCATTCGTCTCAGCGGAACGCCCATGACAATACGTTTAGCTCCCCCTGCTCACGGAGAACACACCCGTGAAATTCTGACGAACCTCCGACCGGACGCCCAGTGGATTGATGAACTGTATGAGAAGGGAATCGTCGCGTGATAAAGCCGCAAACTCAGAGTGTGAAGGCATCAAGTAATTCTGGCGACCTGATATTAGACGTTTCTCGACTGAGCGTCCAGTTCCAAGGAGATAACGGTCCTGTTCTCGCCGTCAACGACGTGTCTTTTCAGGTGCGAGCGGGCGAACGGGTAGGAATTGTCGGCGAATCAGGTTCGGGAAAATCGGTGACTGCCCAGGCGCTGCTCAGCCTGCTGAGTGGAGCCACGATTGAAGGGGAAGTCAACTTCCAAGGACAGAACATCTTAGAAATGGCTCCGGAGAAACTCCGAAAACTTCGGGGTTGGGACATTTCCTACATTTTCCAGGACCCACTCTCCGCGATGGACCCAGTCCGCACGGTGGGCGACCAAGTGAGCCAGGTTCTTCGATTGCGCGGGGTGGGCCGCCTCGAGGCAAAAGAGCGCGCCATTGCGATGCTCTCTCGGGTGGGGATCCGCAACCCCGAAGCCCGTTTCGGCGATTATCCGCACCAGTTTTCGGGTGGAATGCGCCAGCGGGCGATGATCGCGATGGCCCTGATTGGCGACCCTGCGCTTGTTATTGCCGACGAACCTACAACCGCTCTTGACGTGCGGGTGCAGGCTCAAGTCATCGACCTACTCTACGAACTCACAGAAGAGCGCGGGGTTGCTGTCGTATTCATTACCCACGACCTCTCCATATTGGCTGCTTTCGCTCAACGGATGATGGTCATGTACGCGGGCCGAATTGTTGAATCGGGAGCAACCGACGACATCTATTATGGCTCGATTCACCCTTACACGCTAGGTCTTTTGAACTCCCTTCCGCGGGTGACCGGAGATATTGCCAAGGAATTAACCACCATTGGTGGTCAACCTCCCGCACCAACAAACATTCCCGCTGGCTGTGCTTTTAACCCCCGGTGCCGTTACGTTGTCGACCAGTGCAGCGAGGAGACCCCCCAGTTGACAATCCCGAAAGGCGCTAACCACCCCAGTCGTTGCCACCGCTCCCAATGGCTTGCGGAAAAGCCAGGAGAACTCCGATGAACGACGTGATCCTCGAAGTAATCAACCTCGTGCGGGAATTCCCCGTTCAGGGCAGTAGCAGGGAGGTCGTCCGTGCTGTTGACGACGTTAGTTTCACCGTCTATCAGGGGGAAGCTCTCGGTTTAGTCGGCGAGTCTGGCTCGGGGAAGTCAACGACGGCGCGATGCATTCTCCGCCTGATCGAGCCCACCAGTGGGGCAGTGCTCTATCAGGGGCGCGACGTCCTGAAGATGAGCCGTGCAGACCTCAAAGTGTTCCGACGCGAAGCTCAGCTTGTTTTCCAGGACCCGTACTCGTCTCTGGACCCCAAGATGAGGGTCGGTGATATTATTTCCGAGGGTCTCCACATTCACTTTCCGCGGATGTCCAAGGACGAAGTTTTCGCGGAGTTGAAGAACCTTCTGTCTCTGGTTGGTTTACGCGAAGACCATTTGAACCGTTTTCCGGAATCCTTCTCCGGAGGAGAGCGGCAACGAATTGGAATTGCTCGCGCGCTGGCGGTAAAGCCCTCTCTTTTGGTCTGTGATGAACCAGTCGCTTCACTCGATGTGTCAATCCAAGCGCAGGTCTTGAACCTCTTCCAGGAGCTAAAGGAAAGCCTTGGTCTGACCATTATTTTCATCGCCCACGATCTCGCCACCGTACGCCACCTGTGTCAGCGTGTGGCGGTGATGGAGCAGGGAGTCATCCGAGAAATCGGATCGAGGGAGCAGATTTACCAAAACCCCCAACATCCCTACACACGCTCTCTTATGGTTTCTGTTCCAGAACCTGACCCAAAATCCGAGCGGGAGAAGCTTCGTCTTCGCCAGGCTGGCCTCGACGGAGAGGCAGTCTGATGGCGGCCAGAAGTAATGATGGTATCCGACAGAGCATCTCTGCCGGGGTTCTCGAGATTGTGTTGGACCGGCCAGAGGTCATGAATGCAATGGACACCGCGGTCCACCGGGCCATTATCCGCGCCATTACGGCGGCGGAGGAGAACCCTGACGTTGGCGCTGTCCTCGTCCGAGGCGAAGGCCGAGCGTTTAGTTCAGGCTCTGACCTCAAGGAAATTGGGCAGCTGGTGGGAGAAGCCGAGCAACGCTACGTCGAACTAGATTTTTCTACCAAGAACATCGTTGCGATGTCCACCAAACCGACCGTCGCTGCCATCCACGGCTATTGTCTCGGTGGCGGGCTGGAACTCGCCCTAGCGTGCGATATCCGGCTGGGCTCTGATGACGCAATTTTCGGAATGCCCGAGGTTAGCCTGGGGAGCCTTCCGGGCTCTGGGGGATTGCAGAGACTGCCCGAGGTTGTCGGTGTTGGAATCGCGACTGAGTGGATTCTCACTGGGCGCCACGTTCCGGCCGCAGAGGCTTGGCAGCGTGGTTTGGTGAGTCACCTCTACCCGGTAAACACGCTCCTTACCGAAGCTCGAGCGCTCGCCGAAAAACTTGCAGGCCAGAGCCTGCTCGCGATGCGCCTTGCTCGGGTTGCAATTCGCCCGGCTCCACTGTCACACAGGAGCTTGGTGGGAACTTTCCAGGCGTTAGCGGGGGATATGACTCACCGTCAGGACTCTTATCGGAAGACGACAGAGAGATTTTCACCATGAAAAAAGATGTCTGGCGCTTTCGCGTCAGATTCCTTGGTGCGTTTACGCGCAAAGGACCGAAATGAAAGGAAAAGCAATGACTAGAGTCCCATCGCAGCTCATTCGCCGTTCGCGAATGTCGCTGCTGCTCGGCGTCATCAGTGTTAGCGCCTTGGCGTTAGCCGGTTGCGCCGCAGGGAGTGAGACAACAGCTGGAGAAGAATCCAGCGATTCCTCATCTCCCAGGAATACCGAAGTCACCATTGTGTTGCCTGAAGAACCCCGTTCGCTTGCGAGCTGGAACGCGTACTCCAATGATGGCTTCCCAATCCTCCGCAATGTGGGCGAGGCTCTCCTCAACCGCGACCCCGAAACGAACGAGCTCGTCGGTGAGCTTGCAGTCTCATGGGAACAGGTGGATGCGAACAACTGGCAATTTAACCTCCGCGAAGGTGTGAACTTCACCGATGGCGCGCCCTTCAACGCGCAAAACGCTGCGGATGGCTTGAATTACGTTCTCGACGAGACGAACGCGTTCCCGATGAGAAGCTTCCTGGGTTCCCAGACAACGGCGACTGCTGAGAGCGAATATGTTCTCAACATAGCTACCGTTGACCCGGACCCAATCCTCCCTCTGCGTCTGTACTTCGTGACGATCCCCTCCTATCCTGCCATTGAGGCGGATCTGGCTGGCTACGAGACCAACCCTGTGGGTACCGGTCCGTACAAGCTTGAAGAGTGGAACCGTGGAACCAGCATCACGCTGGTGCCGAACGAGGACTGGTGGGGAAACACGGCTGAGGCTGACGCTAAGGGAACTCAGGCAATCACGAAGGCGACCTTCGTGTTCCGCTCAGAGCCAACTGTACGTTCAGCAATGGTCGCTTCTGGAGAAGCCGACTTCGCGCGTTGGATCACCCCTGAGGACGCTGCTGCAGCTGATGGCTTCACCAGCGTAGGCGGGCCGACAGTGGAAACAGCTCTCCTCCGTCTGGACAACCCTCACATTGCGATGAGGGATGTTCGAGTCCGTGAGGCAGTTGCCTTGTCCTTCGACAAGCAAGCCGTAATGGATATCTTGGGCGGTGGCGAACTGGTTTCCGCTCAGGTTGCCCCGACAACACTCGGATACAACGACAGCCTCGATCCCTACGCTTATGACCTGGAGCGGGCAAAGGCGCTGGTTGCAGAAGCAGCGGCGGATGGCGTTGACGTGACAGCAGAGATTGTTGTTGCCGCTCGCGAAGGCTTCATCCCCCGGGCTGGAGAAATCACGACGTTGATCGCCGATGGCATCAACGCTGCGGGTCTCAACGCGACCACCTCGGTGCTGGAGACAGCACCAGCGGAGGAGCAGTGGACACTGGGTTACGACAACATCCCCGAAGATCGCGGATGGGCCGGATTCTGGTTCCACGGTAACGAGCTCTTCGACTACTCAGCTAGTGGCGGCTACTACACTTGTGGTGGTTCAGTCTCTGCTTACTGTAACGAGACTGTCGATGCACTCTACGGAGCTGCTTTGCAGCTCTCCGGTGACGAGCGAGACCTCGCCCTCCAGGAAATCGCTGCCGTCCTCCACGAGGATGTTGCGCTTGTGCCCGTTGGTCAGCCTTCCTTCTTCTTCGGTCTTGGTGACCGAATTGATTGGGCGCCACGTGCTGATGGTTTCATTCTCCTCAAGGAGATTGGCCTGAAGTAATCACCTGTAGTGCCCAGTCCTAAAATTTTGGACTGGGCACTACACCCCTAACCTCAATAATCAAAATGCCAATTTTAAGGAGCCCGCTGTGGCCTATGTAAACCCGCTGGTAAAGATGTTTCGCGAAGGGAAGCAAGCCGTAGGGGGCTGGGCTACCTTGCCAAGTTCCCTCCTGGTTGAAATTGCTGGTCGACAGAAACTTGACTACATCTGTATCGACCTCCAACACGGACTCATTGATGACTCCTCGTCCATTGGCATGCTTCAAGCGGTATCAGTGACCTCGGCCATTCCGCTCGTGCGTGTGCGCTGGAATGAACCGCCCGCAATTATGTCGGCCCTCGATTCCGGTGCGCTCGGGGTGATTGTCCCCATGATTGACACAGCGGAGGATGCTCGCCAAGCTGTTCGCGCGTGCAGATATCCTCCACATGGACAGCGTTCCTACGGCCCGATACGTTCCCGCGACGTCATCGGGTCGACCGACCCGCGCGACCTTGAGCAGGTGATGTGCATTGTCATGATTGAAACCGAAGCGGCTATCGCCAACCTCGATGAAATCATGGCCGTTCCGGGAGTTGACGCCCTTTATATTGGACCAAGCGATCTGGGCTTGGCTTTAGGCGAAACACCGGGTGAGCAATCAGAAAGTTTCTACAAACTGGTTGAAGACATTCGAGCTCGGGCGACCGCTCGGGGTCTTCCTATTGGGATTCACACCGCCCACGGTGAGGTTGCGAAGAAGCATCTCGCCGAAGGGTTCAATTTTGTGACCCTTTATTCGGACGCCGGACTCTTTCAGTGGGCCGTCAACCAACACCAGGCGATACTGACCGGCAACCTCCAGGCCGCGGACGCGTCGGGATACTAGGAACTAGGGGGCGTTAAAAATGAACTTCCTGCACTATGTTGGCAGACGCGTTGGATTCTCTGCGCTTGTGATTTTCTTCATTCTCGTCGTTGTCTGGTTCATGGTTAATCTCGTGGGTGACCCTGCAAGACTCCTCATTCCGGCAGAGGCGAGCCAAGAGCTCTATCTCGACATGCGGCTCAAACTGGGACTTGAGGATCCGATTCTTGTTCGACTATGGAGGGACATGTCGGGATGGCTCCTCGGTGACTTTGGCTTGTCAATCTGGCAGGGCGTCCCGTCGATGCCTCTTGTATTGAGCCGCCTCCCAAACACCCTTACCTTGACCTTCTTTACGCTTTCCTTTGTGGTGCCCTTGGCTATGATGCTCGGGATCTTTTCTGCCTTGCGGCCCAATAGTCTTCTTGATCGATTCCTCACCATCGTGTCACTGGCGGGGGTTTCGATCGCCGACTTCTGGCTCGGTCTCATGCTGATACTTGTGCTCTCGGTGCAGTTCGGTCTGTTTCCGACTTCGGGCTCGGGCGACTGGCGGTATCTTGTCCTTCCGGCCATTGCGCTGGCGATGCGGCCGATCGGTCGAATCGCCCAGGTGACAAGATCCGCGCTTGTCGAGGAGATGAGGAAGCCCTACATCACGACTCTTCGTGCTCAGGGAATGAGCGAGGGGCGAATTGTCCGCCGTCACGCCTTGAAGAACAGCCTCATCTCTGTCATAACCATTGGTGGCGATGAACTTGCCACCTTCCTAAACGGGGCTGTCGTAGTTGAAACGCTCTTTGCCTGGCCGGGAATCGGAAGCCTTTTCATCCAGGCCATCCAACGGAGAGACCTTCCGCTTATTTTGGCCTGTGTTTTCGTGGTCGCCATCATGGTCGTACTGGTCAACTTGCTCGTCGATCTCGCCTATGGTTGGGCTGATCCCAGAGCTACGGTCGTTCAGCGTCGGGTAAGGCTGAGTCAGCGCCTTCTCGGATTCCGTCAGCCACCCAAGGCCCAGGTTCAGTTTCCCTCCACCGAAGAGGTGCGAGTCGTCCGGGACCAAGACGCCGGCCTGTAATAAACATTCACCCGCAACCGAAGGGCACACCATGACCGCACCAGGACCTCTGGCGGGGATTATCATTCTTGATTTCACTGAACGGATGCAGGGCCCCTATGCCACTCAAATGCTCGCCGATATGGGAGCGGATGTCATAAAGGTGGAAAGACGCCAGGCGCTCACTCCCGACGGTCGCCCCGACGACCGATACGGTGAGAACGGACTTTATGGCAGTGACGCCGAGGATTCTAAGATCTATTCGGCCGGCTTTCTAGCCAATAACCGCAACAAGCGCAGCATAACCGTTGACCTCAAAAATCCCGAAGGCATTCGGATGATTGAGAAGCTCGTCGCTCAGGTCGATGTGGTCTACGAAAACTTTCGTCCGGGAGTGATGGAGCGCCTTGGCGTTGGGTATGAGCGCTGTCGAGAGCTGAATCCCTCGATTGTCTACGCGTCGGCCACCGGTTACGGTTTGGACGGTCCGTAC
>Ga0208413_1001596_pt1 | contig 14219 bp, 9 predicted proteins | sample AntAceMetag02UKD_FD_184761 | JGI IMG/M metagenome (GOLD analysis project Ga0208413, IMG submission 184761) | Saline lake microbial communities from Ace Lake, Antarctica - Antarctic Ace Lake Metagenome 02UKD (SPAdes) (version 2) | ecosystem: Environmental > Aquatic > Non-marine Saline and Alkaline... | reverse complement strand
CGCATCTTTGATGGCAAGACCGAACTTGCCCGCGACCAGATGCAAAAGCTGCTGCGCGGTTCCGGCATCGCGCCCGATGAATTCGTCAACCGAGGCTGGTGCGGCGAAGAGAAGAAAGTGTTCCACCTTGCCGATCCACTAGATTTCGCCCGCGATTGGCAAGGCAAGCATCGGCGGAAGCTGACGGCCGACCTGGATCAGGCATTGGTGATCATCGGCGCATGTTATGACGGCAGTGGCATCAACGCGGCGGATACCCTGAAGAACGAAAACTTCAAACCGCACCCCGCGCTGAAAAGCCTGCTCGAATGGTTGAGCAAGCGGGGCCAGACGCAATCCATGCGGAATGCTTCGTCCCGGGCGCTGACGATCTACAACAACTGGGCCGCCAGCAACAAAGACCAGGTCCGGCAGCTGTCCCTGTTTCAGGAGGACTGACCATGAAGCAGCTGCATGACACCGTATGGCAACGGCGCGGCGTAAGCTGGATCTGGGAGAATGATGCCTTTTCCGAGGTCACGAAGGCTGCAGAGGTTTTCAGCCTTCGTGAGGTGATCCGCGCGTCAAAAAGCTGGCCCGACGATTTGCCCAGCAATGGCGGCAACACGCTTGTCGTTGCGGGTCTTGATGCTTGCCTCGATCTGTTGTCCCCGGCAAACGCCGAAGAATGGCTCGCGGACACGCTCAAGCACATTATCCTGTCCTTTCAGGATGCCTATGAAGGCGATGCGGCTTTGGTATTTTGGCTCCCCGGTGGTCAGCGGCGGCTGCTGATTCAAACGGCGAGCGATGCTGTCAGATGGAAATGCTCCGCTCCGTTCGGAGGGGAGACGCTGGATTTCGGCCGACCGGAACGTGTCAACAACTTTGAGACAGTGGCATTTGGACTTTAGGCTTGATTTTCCTCCGTTGTCTTTGGTGGGTTGATCCAGACAGCAGTCGGGATTTTGGGCGGCTTTGGTGGTTTGCGGACAAAGCGCTCTGGGGTGGTCATGTAGGCGGCATCCAGCGTGGCTTGTCGCACAGCATAGACCGCTTCTGCCTGTCCAAAGTGGATCTGGTCAGGCGTCATCAAACCTATGCCAGCGTGATGATGATCCTGATTATACCATGCAAAGAACCGGCGGCAAAACGCGCGGGCTTGTTCTATGGTTGCAAAGTTTTTAGGGAACTCGGGCTGATATTTCAAAGTTTTGAAATTGGCCTCCGAGAACGGGTTGTCGTTTGATGTATGAGGACGGCTGTGGGATTTGAGCACACCCAGATCAACCAACATTAGCGCTGTCGTTTTGGCCTTCATTGGTCCACCTCGATCAGCATGCAGTGTCAATTGATCCCGTGGGACAGCATGTTTCTCCATTGCGTCGATGAACAGTTCCTTGAACTGGGCGGCGCTTTCGGCGTGCTCGACGCGCCAGCCGACCACGCGGCGGCTGAAGATGTCGAGGATGACATAGAGATAGAAGTAGGACCATTTCACCGGACCCTTCAATTTTGTGATGTCCCAGGACCAGACCTGATTGGGGGCTTCGGCGAGCAATTCTGGCTTTTGGTAGACAGGGTGGGTGCGCTGGCGGCGGCGTTCGGCAACTTCGCCCTGAGCCGCCAATATCCGATACATCGTGCGGATTGAACATAGGTAGGTGCCCTCATCCAATAAGGTGGCGAAGACCTCGGTAGGGGTCTGATCGGCAAATCTGGGCGCGCGCAGTTGAGCAAGCACCTGATCACGTTCGTTTTCCGGCAAGGCACGCGCTGAAGGAGGGCGCGGTTTGACCGCGCGTGGCGGGGCGGTCAGTGCGGAGCGGTGGCGAAGAACGCTTGCCCGCGACAAAGAGAGCGCAGAGCAAACGGCTGAGGTCAGGCCGCTGCCTGAGGGCAGAGCACTCGCGGCAGCCATCATGATTTGCCGCTGCGCTCTGGCGTCTGCTCCATCTCGTCCAGCAATGCCGCCACTTTTTTTTGGATTGCAATGATGGCTTCCGCCTGGTCCAGACGCCGCCGTAGCGCTGAAACTTCACGGTTAGCCTTGGCCAGTTCGGCCTGTAACGGGTTGGCTGGCGCTTTTTGCGGGCCACGTTGCCGCGGCTGCAATGCTCCCAATGAGCCTGCAGCGCGCGCCCGACGCCAATCCGTTAGCGCAGAAGAATAAAGCCCTTCGCGCCGTAAAATGGCTGTAACACCACCCGTGTCTGCTGCTTGGTCCGCCTCATCAAGAATGCGCAGTTTGTATTTGGCTGTGAAATTCCTCCGCTTGGGGATAGCTGTCAGCTCGGCAGTAGACTGCACTGGCGCTGTCACCATGCGGGTTGGCGCTAGCGTGAGTGCTGTATCGTCAGACACAATATCGTCAGAAAGCGGTGTCTTCGAAGGCATAACCATGGGTTCGTTCTCCTACACCCTCAAGTGTAAACTTCAGCCACTCAATTGTCTCACTCTTATTGGCACGGAGGGTGGCTTCAAGACGCCAAATCAACTATTCTTAGACACCGACCAACCTGTTGCACTGGTGAGTTGAATCCGCGTCCCATTATACTATCCAATTTTATGCAGTGAGCCCGAAAACCATGTTCTACCCGTTTCTCGTCGCCGATCCCCGCTCGGGCCTGCATTACCGCCTCACCGATACAACACTCGCCGAGCTTGCGCTTGCACCAAAAGCGGCGGAATGGGCGCCGGGGCGAGCGATTGTGGAGGACCCCGATCCGGTCTGGCGGGATAGCCTTGCCAATGCGCCAGTCGAGACGATCTCGGCCGTCAGCACCGCGCTGGAAGGCCTGGTGCTGGCCACGGGCGATCTGCGCGAACCAAGGGCGGAGGCGGTGGGGGACAGCCGCGCACGGCGGCATTTGGATGCGCTTATCGCCCTCTGGCGCAAGCTGGGCGATACCTTGCCCGAGGGGCTGGCCCCGGTGCTACACGTTCTTGAGCTGCCGCATGGGCGGTTCCTTGACCCGGTGCTGGTGGTTGAAGGATCGCTCGATCCGCATGCACCAGCCGCAATGAAGGCACTTTACGAACGGCTGCAGCAGGAATTTGGGGCCGTGGCCACACCAGCCAAGGGACGCGCGGCTGTCGAAGGGTCAAGGCTTCACGCTTTGCAGGGCGGGATCGCAGCGGCAGTGATCGGGTCTGCGCCAATGGATGACAGCCTCGCCTTCTATGGCCTGCGCGATTTGGCTGCCTGCGCTGATTTTGCGGCCGCCCGTGCGCGCGCCCTGATCGAAAACGGTATCCCGGCGCGCGAGATTGCAGTGCTGGCCTCTGGTGAGCCGCACCAGTTCGCACGCGCCTTTGCCGAGCAAGGCGTTCCGATTTCCGGGCTTCCAGGCAGCCTACCAGAGCGCGACATTATTGGTGAGACAGCACTTCAACTGGCATTGGCAAAGCGAACGCCCACGCCTGCGATGGTCCTTGCCAGTCTGGCCCTGTCCCCGCTGATGCCATGGTCCGCACAGACTGGGCGCGATCTCGCCGAAAGCTTGGTCGGGGGCGACTTTCGCGGCGATGTCCTCTCGCCCACACCCGTGCACAACGACCTCTGGACGGAAATTCGCGCGTCAGCGGGCAGCCTTGCGCAACTGCGCTTCCTGATCGACCGGATCTGCGAGCGGATTGCGCAGGGGAATGAGGTTCGCGCCCGCCTGCCCATCCCGCCCGGCGAGGGTAGCCCAGACTGGGAAGCGATCCTGCGCGGTATCCACATTGCACCCCCGTCAAGTGCCGATCCAGAGCGCAACCTTGAAGGCGTCAGTCTCTGGTCTGCACAGGAAACTCCGTGGCGGCCTTGCCGACATCTGATCGTGACGGATTTCACCGACGGTTTGTATCCGACGCGCCCACACGCCAATCCGATGTTTCTGGACAGCGAAATCATCACGATCCGTGCCGCCATTGGGCTGCACCTTCGCGGCCGGGCCGAGGGCTTGGCGCAAGGTCTCTCGCTGTTCGATCAGCAGCTCCAGGCGGTCTCTGGCTCTGTGACCTTTCTGATCCCGTGGCGCGATCTGTCTGGTGCACGACAGCAACCGTCGGCCGGGCTTTCCCTGGCCGCGCGGGCGATATCGGGTGTCGAGGATGCGCAGGATCTGATCCTAGACCTGTCGCGCTTCGCGCCTGCGGATTGGCCTGTAGCGCACCACCGCCTGCCGCCCTTGCCAAAACCGGACAATCTGCCCGAGGCCCTGTCTTTCCCCGGCCTCGACCTCCTAGGGCTCCGCCGCAAGGATGACGGAACAACCAAACCTCAATCGCCCTCCCGGCTGGAAACGCTTCTGGTAAGTCCACTGGCCTGGCTTTTGGACGAGGTTGGCGCGGGCGACATGTCGTGGTCCGCAGAGGAACTCGATGTCATGGCCAAGGGCAACATCGCCCACGACGTCTTCGAGCATGTGTTTCTCAAGGACCAACCCGTTCCGGAACCAGCAGCGCTGACTGTCGCGGTCGCGCAGGCCTATGATCGTGCGCTCACTCGCCACGCGGGGTTCCTGCGCAGCGCATCATGGGAAATGGAGCGCAGCGGGCTGGAACGCGAGATCCTTCAAGCCGCTCTGCGCTGGCGCGACCACCTGCTGGCGCTTGGCGCAAAGATCATCGGCAACGAGATCTGGCTGGCCGGTGAGGCGCATGGCATCAACCTGCACGGCAAGGCCGATGCGATCCTTGAGTTGCCCGACGGTGCGCTGCTTGTCGTCGATCACAAGAAAAGCGGCACATCAGCCCGGCGCAGGCGGATGGAGGCAGGCTGGGATCTGCAGGCGGGGCTCTATCGTGACATGATCGCCCGTCCTAACCGGCGCGACGGGGACGGGATGGACACGCTGATCGGCCGCAAGATCGGTATTGCGTATCACTTGATGAATGATGGGGGGCTGCTGACCTCGGGCCTGCCCACGACCACGGGGTCGCCCGCTCGCGATATGGGCGACGGCGTCAACGACGCCGCAGTCGCAATGCTGGCGGAACGGCTGGCGCAACTTGGGGCCGGACGGGTGGTGCTGAACACCTCGGCCGACGAGGGGTTTTTCAAGAAAGAGGCGGGCTTCACACCCTATGCGCTGACCGATGGCTCGACCCTGGTTACCGCATTCATCCGCCAGATCGAGGAGGTATGACCATGGACGGGGCAAATTCAGACAGAGGATTGGTCATCGTGCCCGCAGGCGCAGGCGCAGGAAAAACCCATCGCATCAAGACCCAGCTTTCCGACTGGGTGAAGCGCGAGATCGTGCGGCCCGAGCGTATCCTTGCCGTGACCTTTACCGAAGCAGCCGCGGGCGAATTGCGCGAACGCATCCGCGCGGGTCTCTTAGCGGACGGGCTGGTCGCCGAGGCCATGGCGGTTGAACGGGCCTATGTCTCGACGATCCATGGGCTGGGTCTGCGGCTGTTGACGGAACATGCGCTGGCGGCGGGCGCATCGCTGCAACCCCGCCACCTTGGTGATGCCGAGCGGGATCTGCTGATCCGGCAGGCCCTGGCTCATGCAAAGTCGCTTGACCCGATCAAGGCCGAGCCTGAGCGGTTCGGCTACCAACCAAATTGGCAAAGGGGCGAAACGGTCGAGGATTCCCTACGGGGTCGGGTTCTGTCGATGATCGACCTGTTTCGCGGGCTGGGTGACAAGGGGCGTGATCCGGGCCTGATCGCACCCGCTTTGGAGCGGCTTGATAGGATCTATGGCGAGGTGCTCGCCGATCCCGCAGCGGCCCGTGATGCGCTGTCGGCGGCGATTTACGCCATGCTTGCGGCCTTTCCCGAGGGCGGTATGGCCACCGTCACCGCCAAGGGCCCCCGCGAGACACTGGAAAAGAACCTTGTCCTATTTCGACGCGTCGAACGCGACCCAACCCTGCTGGACCAAGACTGGGGCCTCTGGCAGTCCCTGCGTAAACTTTTCACCTCGAATAGCAAAACCATGACGCCCGAGGGCTATGATGAGCTTGCCCTTGCGATCATGCAGGCCGCCGATGCGCTGCCTGCGCATCCCGGTCCCTTGGCCGATGCAAAACTGCATTTTCGATGCCTGATCGCTTGTGCACAGGAAGTGATGCAGGCCTATGAAACGCGCAAGAAGGCGCTTGGTCTGATTGACTTCGCCGACATGATCGCCGGGGCGGAACAGCTGTTGCGCACCGATCCAGCAGTACGTCAGGCTGTGTTGAACGAGATTGACTGCGTCATTATCGACGAATTTCAGGATACAAACCCGGTGCAGTTCGCACTGCTCTGGCAGTTGGGTGCACGTGCTCCGCGCACCCTGCTAGTGGGGGATGTGAAGCAGTCGATCATGGGTTTTCAGGGTGCTGACCCACGCCTGTCGCAAGCCCTTGCGGCAGCCAACCCCGCCGCGACGCAGCCCCTTGACCGCAACTGGCGGTCAACACCGGCGGTGATGGACTTCGTCAATGCCATGGGAACAGGACTGTTTGGCGCGGACTACAATCTGCTGGCCCCTACCCGCGATCCGGTGCCGGGTCCGGCGCTGGAGGTGCTGAACATCGTCAAAGGGCGCGGGGTGAAGAACTTCTCGAAGCCGCAGGAGCACATCGCCGAGCGCATCGCCGGTATCCTCACAACCGGCGAGACAATCACCGACCGGCACACGAAGTCCACAAGGGCCGTGCGTCCCTCTGATATCGCGCTTCTGGTTTGCCGCCACGCAACTGCGGCCCGCTATGCCGACGAACTGCGGGCGCGCGGCGTTCCTGTCCGCATCGCCGAGGATGGCTGGGCGGCAAGTCTGGTTGTTCAAGCCGCCCGCGCCGCGCTGAGCTATGCCTCGAACCCAGCCGACACCAGTTCCGGACTCATGCTGCGCACGCTCGGCCCCGAGCCGCTGAGCCTGCAAGCCGCGATGACTGCGCAGATCGAAGGGCGGCTGGCGGATGATCCGGTTCTCATGCGACTGGCGGCATTGTCCGACCGGCTCGCGCGGCTGCCGGTCTCAAACGCACTGGATCTGGTGATCGATGCCGCAGGGCTGCGGCTCTGGGCTGGCCGTCAACTCGATGCTGCACAGGCGCGCGCAGACCTTCTGCGACTTGAAGCCGAAGCAAGTGACTTTGAAACTGCCCACCGCGACCTGAAGGCCGCTGCCGGATTCCATGGCGAAAGCGCAAAGGTTTTTTTGGGCTGGCTGGATGCCCGCGCGGGCGAACGCGATTTCGACCGCAGCCCCGACCCTGCCGCCAACAGCGCCGAAGCGGTAGAGATTGTCACGTGGCACGCCTGCAAGGGTCGCGAGTGGCCGATCACGGTGGTGGCGGAATTTGATCACGGAATCGAAGAATGGCCTGGCAGCACCGCGACCAGGTTCACCGCCCTAGACAAGATCGACGATATGTCAGCTGTGCTTGCCTCGGCTGCGCTGATCCACACGCCAGGATTTGCAGCCCCAGAGGCCGGAAGGCGGTTCATTGAGGATCGTCGCGCGGATTTTGAGGCCAATGCAAAGAACCTGCTTTATGTTGCCCTGACCCGGGCCCGCGACCGGCTGGTGCTGGAATGGCCGGGATTCATCAAGGAGCGCGACGACGACGCGCCCGATGCCAAATGCCTGTTCCACGTGTTTACAGATGCCTGCGCGCCGCAAGTCAGTAGTGGGAAATTGCGCATCGGCGCGGTTGATTGCCCATCCTTGATCACGCAGATGCCCGAACACGCAGGCTTCACCGAATACCTGGCAGGGGCGATCACGGATATGCCCAGGCTCGGCAGCGCCACCCCCTTGCCTGCCGTGACCTTGACGCCTTGGCGGTTGCAACCATCGCAATCCACAACGGCCCATCCTGCACCGGACAGCCAGAGTGTCACATTGGGCGCGGCATGGCCCCGCACGGTCAGTGACGCAACTCGGGGCACAGCGCTGCATCTTGCCCTACGCACATGCCTGACCCGGCCAGACCTGATCGCGGCCCTGCCGTCGGCAACAGGACTGGATGAAGCAACCCTTGAACTGGTGGCAGAGCGGGCGAACGCACTGAAGACATGGCTGTCAGCCGAGGGCTACACAGATCTTTACTGCGAGATCCCGGTATTGGCACATTCGCCAGAGGGTGCCGAGATCCCTGGTACGATTGATCTGTTGGCCATAGGCCCCAAAGGCTGCCTACTGATCGACCATAAGACGGGCGGCGCTGGTAAAGGTTTTGGCCCCTACTGGCCACAGTTGTCCGCCTATGCGGATCTGGTGGCGAAGCACTTCCCGCGGCATCCGCTGCAAGGTGTCGCTTTGTTATGGGTCGATCATGGGCGACTTGATCTTGTGAAGATGGCCACAACACTCAACATCGCACATCAAGGCGCTGCGCAATGATGTCTTGGGGAATACTGGCGCCCGATTCTATCGTCTCGCAGCGTAGGCAGCAGAACCTAGGGCTTGGCAGCGCCGTACGACATTTCAACGACCGTTCGGTTCCGGGCTTGGGCGGCATGTGGTTTCCGATGCCGATTCTCTGGTCCGTTTTGGCGGTATCCATCGCCGAGGAGTTACGTGTGCCGGCCTTGCCAGTCGGCAACGCCATCGAAGCGTTAATGATGCGGCAAGCAAAGGACGGTCCGGCGGACCGCCGGGTGCGCGGTGCGCGCAAAATGCAAGATTTAAAAGACTGGAGTTTCAAGAATCTGAAACGACGCGGCACCTATGTGGTTCAACCAATCCGCATGGCTATGGTTCAACCGCTTGTCGCGCTTAGCTTTGTGCGGGGTAGCCGCTATGGTGCCTTCGCCATACACACTGCTGGTGCGCAAATGCTGAACCTGCCGGAGATGGCAAACTACCGTCGTATTCTGGGCGAATGGGCGCATGGGAGGTCCCCTCATGGTTTAAACAAGGTTATTGAAGACCTGTCACCCAATAAGGACATGCCACACGAAGTGCGGAAGCTGATCTTGGCCCGCCTCATCGGAGGGGACGACCAGTCGGCGTCGCGTCGCCGGGCCCTCGTGGCACTAGGGACCGGCCCCAGTGCAAGCCAACTTGATGCTGCGGAACCGCTCAGTGAGATCAGTGGTGACCACTGGACGGACCTGCGCGCGGGTGCGGCTTTCATGGATTTGCGTAATGCCGCGCTCGCGGTGTTGTATCGCTTAGAGCACCGTTTACTTCAGCTTCGCGATGCCAATCAGCCCGCTGTGCTGTCCGTCGACGAGGCCAGCAAAGTGGTGGGCGAGCCCCTCGCGGTGCTTCGCCAATGCGCCCGCCAGCAAGGCGACAGAATTGACGCCGCAGAAGAGGCAAGTAGCCGAAAATTCCTATCTGAGGTCAGAGACTTTCCCGACCAGAAGCTTCTTCAAAAGCTGGCCGAGCGCGATCAAACGGTGATCCGGTGGCGGGACGGTCGGATCGGTCTAGGGCCAGCAGCCGGTGAGGTGTCGGCTAACGAAGAAAGCGAACCCGTTGAAGTTGCAGAATTCGCGCCTCAGTTATTCCGACTTTACAACCTTCATTGCGTTGCGACCGAACTTAAGGGCGGCATGAACCCTGGATGTCGCGATTCAGCAGATGAAGAACGAGCATGATGAATACAACGCTTATCACCCTCTTCATGCCGCCTGAGAATTGTTTCGGAGATTTCGGTTTCGTCTGCGGATTTACGGCAACGCCTAAGGTGATGGGGCAGATCCGCCGCAGCTTTACGGGTGAAATAGCGCGCCCTGTACTCGCCGCGTTCATTCACCCTACTATCAACGCAATTTCGGACATACCGGGCCTTGCCTGGATGTGGATGCGGCTTCAGGATCGGGGCTATAACCTGCTGCACGCCAAGGTTGCCCTACTAGGATTTCGCAAACGCGACGAGGATGGATATGTCATCCGGCTTGCGGTTAGCACGGGGAACTGGACGCAAGACCCGCTGACGGACAGCATCGACTTATTCTGGTCTATTGACCTCCAGACTGACACGCACGTCGATCAGGACATCGCAGATATTCAGGCCGCGTGGGCCATGTTCGATTGGCTGCGCGAACGTGGAGATTGCGCGTTGATTGAACGCGAATATGATGGCGCAATGCCCTATGCGCGGCTGGAGGCCGAGATCAGGACCCTTCCGCCCTCCACGTTGCAACCCCGCTTCATCGACAGCCGGTCGCAGGCTTTGCTCCCGCAGGTCGTCGAGCGGCTGGGAATGCGAAAAAAGGCAGATCGCTTAATCATCGGGTCCGGCTATTTCGAAGCAGAAGGCGATGGTAGCGCGGGACTGCCTGAAAGACTTCGCAAGACGCTGATAGCGGAAAATCTCTTAAAAAAAACGGCCACCTTAGACCTGTTTCTCAACCCGCTCTCCTGTCAGGGCATCGCTCTGCGGGCCCCCGCCCTGACCGCCGCGGGCTGGAACCTGCGGCGTCCAAGCTCTGCTTTACACGGCGAGGAGGGGCGACTTCATGCCAAGTTTGTTCTGCTGGCCTCGGGTCAGGATGAGGCGGTGGGGCGTGTTTACATAGGGTCGGGCAATCTCAGTCGCAACGGATTTGAAACGGCCGCAAACGCGGGCGGAAATCTTGAAGCCGGTGTTGTCGTCGATCTTCCCAAGGGTTTGAAATGGAGCCGTCGAAAGGACAGCAAGGGTGGCCTTGCTGCCCTGTTACCAATCCAGTTCAACGACACCGTGATACCGTCGGCACTACAGCCGGGCAGCGGGTTTGTGCCCCCTGAAGTACCTGCATCGCATCCGCCGGTGTCATGGTTGAACTGGCAGGACGGCGAGCTTTCTGCGCCCGGGGCGATTGTTCTTGACGTGACCGGCCCGCACGGAAAAGCTGTCACGCTCCCTTGCGCCTGGCCCGCGCCAGCCCCTGCTATTGTTACTCTGTCTAAGAGCGAATGGCGTCTGCCGGTTGTCGCCGAGGGCGTGCTCGTCGTGCCACGTGTAACTGAAATGACCGTGGAAGATATCCTGGCCGGGCTCGGGTCTTTCCCCGAACCCGTGGATGCGGATCAGTCCGATGACGGACCCGAAGGTGGTGAGCCACTGGTTGAAATATCTGACAGACCGGAAAGTCCGCCCGCCACATATGCCATTCGTCGGATGATGGGACTGCTGGTCCGGCTAGGCGAAACCCAAGCAAATATCCAACTCGGAGACTGGCCGCGATGGTGTCGCGAGTTGCGCCAAAATCTCTTCGCGATCTGCGCGCAGGAACAGCCGATGATCGAGTTTTTTCGCGATGCAATGGCAAACCCTTTACCGGCATTACTGGATACGCGCATGTGTCCCGTAGGGGCCGACCTGAATCTGCTGGAACAATCGTTGAAGGCCGTAGCCCAGGAATGGGAGCTGAATGACATTCCGTCGCTTTGGGCCGAAGAGGGCATATGAAATGGATTGGGTAAAAGCAGCCGACTACCTGGATCAACTTTCATCTCGTCGAACGGACGATCGCCTCGATTCTGGCCAGCGCGCGTCTGTTGCAGAACTTGCTCTGCGGATCAGATCCGGTCAGCGCGCCGCCTTGTTGGCGGACGAGGTCGGCATGGGCAAAACCCGCATTGCGGTTGCGCTCATTGCAGCTGTCCGTCATGCGGGCGGCAGAACCGCAATTGTGCTCCCGGCGGGGTTGGGCGTGCAGTGGCAGAAGGAACTGAAGCTATTTCAACCTGATGACCAGACCCTACTGCCATTGCGCAGTTATGGCGGATTTATCGCGGGTTTCCTCACTGAGGAGGATGCAGAAGGAACCGAAAACAGCAAACGCAAACACACTGACTGGCTTAAAGATCGCAGACAGCAGCGGGAATTGCCCAAAATGGGATGGGCCGCTGAGGAGGTCCTGATGATCTCTCATTCATTTGCAGCCATGCAATTCCCGAACGCAGGCGAAGATCCAGCAGGCGGATGGCGGCGTGAATTGCTTCCTAATGTTGTGCGATTGCTTGCTGGGCGCCGGCGCAACTTCCTGCGCGACAGCTTTCACCGTACTGAGGTTCGTCATGTGTATGCGAGCCGCCGGGCCGCCCGAACCATTGCCGACACAATCATTGAACACAATTTGCAGAACGATCCGAGTTTGATCGGTGGTCCGGCCGACGACTACAAGTGGCTTGGGTCCGCTGAATATAAGAACAAGATCCTGCGACTGATCGGGTACGGGTTGGGTCAGTTTGACCTGATCGTGGTTGATGAGGCCCACAAGGCACGTGGGGCCGATTCCAGCCTTTCACGCATTCTCGGACCTGTAAGTTGGGAAGCCAGTGATCCATTCCGTCTAGGGATGACTGCAACACCCGTTGAACTGGACTCAAATCAATGGAAAGACACGTTGGGCCGGATATGCGGACAGGACGACGGCCAAGACGTGACTGCCCTAGCTGATCTTACGGAATGGATTAGCGGCTATGTCGCCAAAGTCAAACACATCCAGATCGAAGAACTTGATGCGCCATTGACCGATGGCTTCGTGACCGCCGCAACCCAATTTCAAGAGGCATTGCGCCCCTATGTCCTACGAAGGGACAAGCGCCACGATCCCGAGATCAGCGGATTTCAGAAAAATTACGGTGATTACCGCGTAGTCCAGGACTTGAAGGTATCTCCCGCAACGGACGGATTCACGCGCGACTGGCTACGTCGGTTCTGTGCCGCCGAAGCCCTGTCGATCCTGCCCCAAGAGGATCCCCGCGTGAAACGTGCACGACTCTCGGTTGCCCAAGGGTATGGGTTTGGCTTCGCCCCTGACGCCGACCTTGCGAAACACCAACCGGTCAAAAACGAATTTGAAGGCCCACAATCGTTCTGGTTGGATGCCTTCTGTGGCGCGCCTGCGGATATCTACACCCATCCCGCAATCCTAGCCGCAGCTCGACTTATCGAGTCTTATGCTGAACGAGACGAGAAGGTTCTCGTTTTCGGGCGGTTCATCGCTCCAATGAATGCACTGACCCGGACGCTGGATGCGCGCGAAATGCTCCGCCGGCTCAGAGAGGGGCGCCACTGGCCGGCCGCGAAAGTGCGGAACGAGAGCGAACCCGCCGTTCTTGCCGCGATGAAAGATCCTGATCTCTACGTGACCGCGGGCGGAATTATAGCGATCAACCATATACTAACTGAGCGTTACAAAAAATGGTCCACTGCGCGCCGGACCGAGCTTGCAAGGCTTCATCGTGAAATCGACGCCCTATCGCCAAAGGATGATATTGCCGCTCTGCTGGTTAGCTTCTTGCGCCAGGAAGGCGATGGTGAAGAGTTGCAAGGCGATATCGGGCCCCTACTGGAAGCGCTTGGCGACAGGCGCGAGTACGCGGACGCACCTTGGACCGGCGTCGAAATACTGGGGCTGTTCAGAGGGCTGCTGACGGAACTTTCAACCGATGAAGAGCAAGAAAACGACGATACTTTGCGGTCCAGGCTGGTTACATACCTTCAGGATTATTCCGGGAGAGAGGGAAATTTCGCCCGCATGATGTCTGGCACAACCCTACCTCAAACGCGTCACTTGCTGCAGTCCGCCTTCAATCGCGCCTCCAGCTGGCCAATGGTGCTGCTCGCACAATCTCGCGTTGGGCGCGAGGGGCTAAATCTGCATGAAGCCTGTCGCACAGTGGTCATACTGCACGCGGAATGGAACCCCGGTATTGTAGAACAACAGATCGGCCGCGTGGACCGTAAGGGTAGCTGTTGGCTGAATGATTTAAAAAATTGGTATGAGCATGCCGAGGGCGAGCCACCACGTATCCGCATTCATCCCGTCGTCGTCAGCGGCACCTATGATGATCACAACTGGCAAGTGCTCAAGACACGCTGGATGGAGCTGCGCGCACAGTTACACGGGGAAGTGTTGCCACAGCAGGAAAGGCAAGCGGCGGTGTCGCCAGAAATCGAGGCACTTCGGAACCGCATCATCGCAGCCACGCCATGCTTTGCCCCAAGGGATATTGGTGATGAACGATGACCACGCAGGAGGGACGCAGGGTCGGCACCGGCTGGGTCTCGACACAGAGGTTGAACATCTTGCCATTCATTGCTTCGTCGATCACGCGAGGAGGCGTCCAGCCGGTCGTGCCGAAGCGCACCGATGAACGTCTGCGCGCACGGAAGATCACCCGAATCTCCGCTTCCAATTTTCGCATTGCTACCAAGGACTTCGCGCCCTCTTGCTTCCACAGTGCTTCCACGAGTTTTGCAAACACAAACGCCGCCCACTAGGGCGGCGCGTAAGCGTTTGATAGCGCGTTATTTTTTGGTTGCGGGAGTAGGATTTGAACCTACGACCTTCAGGTT
>Ga0208413_1001592_pt1 | contig 14241 bp, 15 predicted proteins | sample AntAceMetag02UKD_FD_184761 | JGI IMG/M metagenome (GOLD analysis project Ga0208413, IMG submission 184761) | Saline lake microbial communities from Ace Lake, Antarctica - Antarctic Ace Lake Metagenome 02UKD (SPAdes) (version 2) | ecosystem: Environmental > Aquatic > Non-marine Saline and... | reverse complement strand
TTTGTTACAAAGCGACGCAACAAGGCTGCAGCGAAGAAGTTCCTGATAAAAAAAATGCAAAAACACGGATCACCCAAGATCATCACGACAGACAAGCTGGCGTCCTATGGTGCGGCTTTTCGTGAGATTGGCGTTGTAGATCGTCAATTATGTGGCGGCCGGGCAAACAATCGGTGTGAAAATTCGCACCTGCCATTTCGACGACAAGAAAGGGCGATGCAGAAGTTTAAAAGTTGTGCAATGCTCCAGAAATTTACCAGTTATCACGCCCAGATATACAACCACTTCAATCATGAAAGACATTTAGAAAGCAGACAGACTTATAAGCAAAAACGCAGTGCCGCTCTCATTGAGTGGTTCAATTTCTGTGCCGCATGATGATTGACTTGATGTGCTTTTTACGGGTGTTCAAGTTTGTCTGACAACACCCGTCATAGTAGCAGCAACAATCAGAGACGCCGTTATACCAAAATGGTCCACGGCACGACCAATAACATAGTTTCCCAACGCGAACCCAACCATCGTAAGGGTATAAGGCAGCGATGCCATTGCACGCGTGCCGCCGTATTCTGCTTCAATAGCCGGCATAATGACAATGATCACCCACATGCCCGCATTAATTACGGTAGCTACAAAAAGAGTAAGGCCGAGGCGGGTCCAAGAATATCGGCCATCAGTTATCAAATCATCCATGACTTGTTGTGGCCGCCACTGCTTCCAAATTACAAGCTAAAACGCGCTACTGCTCTCGCCGGGTGGCGTCATTTATTGAGCGCATAGATTTAGGATGTGCCAGCAATGTGATGCGTGTTCTCATTAGTTTGACAGCTGCTACCAATTACCCCAAAAAGGTATTGAGTGGTGATATCAATCCGGATTTTTCGTTGTGGCTTGGGTTAAAAGATATCGGTCTGGGGCTTGCTTTGGCGCAGTCCGCCGGCGCGCCTATTCCGCTTGGGGCAGCATCCCAACAGATGTTTGCACTGGCAGGTCCGTGGGGGCGCGCGCACCAAGACTGTACTGCCAGCTGCATCTGTTCAGCGACCTGTCACGCCGGACATCCCAAAAAATGATACTAACGAGACACTTTAGAGGAGTTTATGACATGCTTGATACAACTAAAGAACCCAAGGTTAACGCGCTTCTGGCAAGATTGAACCAAGCGCTTGCAGATCAGAAAATTGATCAAATATTGACGCTGTTTTTGAAAGACTGTTTTTGGCGCGACCTTGTTGCGCTCACGTGGAACATAAAAACAATGGAGGGGAACGCTGCGGTTGGGGAGATGCTGTCTGCACAACTTGCCAACGCAAAGCCCGGCAATTTCATGCTGTACGCAGATCGCGACGTCAGCGACGAAGACGGCGTGATAACTGCATGGATAACCTTTGAAACTTCGGTCGCGCGATGCGAAGGGCAGATGCGCATCAAAGACGGGAAAATCTGGACTTTGCTGACGTCCATGGTTGAACTGAAAGGCCATGAAGAACCGCTCGGGATCAACCGACCATTGGGTGCGAAGCATGGTTCTGATGGCAACGGGCTAACGTGGAAAGAACAGCATAAAAAAGAGAGAGCTGAACAGGGATATACGGAACAGCCCTATGTTGTCATCATCGGCGGAGGGCAGGGTGGCATTGCCCTTGGCGCGCGACTGCGTCAACTTGGGGTGCCGGCAATTATAGTTGAACGGAACGAACGCGCTGGTGACAGTTGGCGCAAGCGGTATAAGTCGCTCTGCTTGCATGACCCCGTTTGGTACGATCATCTCCCATATTTGCCGTTCCCGTCAAACTGGCCCGTCTTTACACCCAAGGACAAGATCGGCGACTGGCTGGAAATGTATACGAAGGTGATGGAGCTAAACTACTGGACACGTTCGAGTGTCACCAAAGCGTATTTCGACGAAGCAACCCAAGAGTGGGTTGTAGACGTAGATCGCGACGGCGAGAAAGTAAGCCTGCGGCCTAAGCAATTGGTGTTCGCGACTGGGATGTCCGGCAAGGCGAATGTGCCCAATTTCCCTGGCCAAGATGTATTCACCGGCGACCAACAGCATTCTTCCGCGCATCCGGGACCAGACGGATATGAGAGCAAGAAGGTTGTGGTTATTGGGTCAAACAACTCAGCACATGACATTTGCGCGGCGCTTTGTGAAAACAATGTCGATGTAACAATGGTCCAGCGATCTTCAACGCATATTGTGCGTTCCGAATCCTTGATTGAGCACGGCCTTAAGCCGCTGTATTCTGAAGAAGCACTCGCTAATGGCATCACCACCGAATTGGCTGACCTAACTTTTGCCTCAGTCCCCTACGCGATTTTACCCGATTTTCAGAAACCAGTTTATGACGCCATCCGTGCACAAGATGCGGATTTTTACAGTGATCTCGCTGCTGCCGGATTCGAGCTCGACTATGGCACGGATGAGACGGGTCTCTTTATGAAATATCTCAGACGCGGTTCGGGGTATTATATCGATATCGGTGCAAGTCAGTTGGTAATTGATGGCAAAATAAAGCTTTCAAATGGACGAGTTAGCGCAATAACCGAAGATGGTATTCAACTTGATGACGGCACGAATCTGAAAGCCGATCTAATCGTCTATGCCACAGGCTATGGTTCAATGAATGGTTGGGTGGCTGACATTGTCGATAAAAAGACTGCGGATAAGGTCGGAAAGGTCTGGGGGCTTGGTTCGGACACGCCAAAAGATCCAGGCCCATGGGAAGGCGAGCTGCGCAACATGTGGAAACCAACCCAGCAAGAGGCGCTCTGGTTCCATGGCGGCAACCTCCATCAATCGCGCCACTATTCCCACCATCTTGCCATGCAGCTCAAGGCCCGGATGGAGGGTATTCCAACGCCAGTTTTTGGGCTGCAGGATGTTCACCACACCGGTTAAATTGAAGACGCGCGCTGGCCGTAAATTGGTGCGTGGGCGATAAAAGAGTTAAGAATATGTCTCAACGCACTGTCAGAGTAAACTTGCTTGAAGCGGGCAGAGCAACTTTATAGCGTCTCCTAATGACAAAACACTCTCCATTTCGCTACTTTAAAACCAATCCTGAAGTTCTTCATTTGGCCACTCTGGGTCCGCTAAAGGCGCAACAGGGGCTGGGTGTGGGGTTAGGTTGAGCGTCTGGGGTTGCAGGATCGCTATCTTTATTCACGCACCTATTTCGAACTAAACCGTGCCGCTGCTCTCGCCAAGTGGCGTCAATTATTGAGCACATAGATTTAGGCTGTGCCAGAAATCTGGTGCTTGTTTCATTTGCTCGACATCAACCTCAAAATTAAGCAATTCTAGATGAATAGTATCAGCTACGCAGTATCCTCCGAGGGTTTAAACATAATATCAGAGGAATAATTGCTATGATGAGAACTGCTGCAATAAAAAATGGTGCGCCTGGAAAATATAGCCCTTTATTATTCACAAACCGTTCGAATACGCCGGTTAGTACGAGGGGTGCCACGACTGCAGCGACAGATGCTAGTGATGCAATCACCCCTTGCACTAAACCTTGCTGATCATCAGCAACCTTATTCGCGGCAACGGCGGTCAGTAAGGGTGGTGCCATATCCGAAAGAGCGGCAATAGGAATTACTATGGCAACTGCCCAAGCTGCTGTGGAAAACCCAAAACCTATAAGTGCAATTACGGCAGCCATGCTAGAAAACATTAGGGTCCTATAATCACCGAGCCGCTTGGTCATTTGCGGTAGTAGTCCAGCCTGTACTGCTGCAATCAGAATACCATACGCTGATAAAGTTAGCCCGATAGTGAAACTGTTCCACGCAAATACCTCACGCCCCCAAAAAGCCCAGAGGGTTGGATAGACCATATTTGCAAACTCAAAAACAAATATACAGATCAGGGGAATTGTTAGGCCCGGGATGAGAAAGGCGCGTACTATAGACGCAAAAGGATTTAGATCCCTTTTACTAAAAGAGCGGCGACTTTCTTCATTTAAGGATTCTGGTAAAATAAAAAAACCAAAAACCATATTGAGTGTTGATAGCGCCGCCGCAATCCAGAAGGGTGCTGTAACATGCCAGCCTGAAGAGATACCGCCAAGGGCGGGTCCAAAAACAAAGCCTACGCCAAAAGCAGCTCCAATCATACCAAAGGCAGCACCACGTTCCTCTGGTTTGGTAATATCAGATATATAGGCTGTCGCCGTTATATAAGTTGCGCCAGCCATTCCTGCAATTATCCGCCCCATTAATAATACCCAATAGGTTTGGGCCATGGCCATAATAATGTAATCGATCGCCAAAGTAGCTAATGCGACAATTAATATTGGCCTGCGTCCGTAAGCGTCTGAAAGGCTGCCAACGACTGGACCAAATACAAACATTGCTGCAGCGTAAGCAGACATCATTACCCCGCCCCATAATGCCCCCTCCGCTGCGCTGCCAGAACCCACACGATCCATTAGGTCAGGCATGATTGGAAAGACTATTCCAACGCCGATGGCATCAATCATCAAAGTGGTTAAAATGAAAAGAAAAGGACCAGTTAGCTTCATTCTATTAACCGATATATTAGTTCTACTTCACAAGAGACGCTGCGCAGCAATAGAACTAACCGCAAAAAAACAACAGATAAAAAAATTTAGCTGGGGTAACTTGCCCACAATCTCAATCCTCACTCCCCAATTTGCAAGGCTAGAATCGGTAGCCTTGGATCATGCGCCGCGCGCCCGCACATTGCTGTATCTGTCAGCAAGCGCGCTCAGGCAACCCACGTGTAATCCACCCCAATCCACCCCTATCGACCACTCTGACCCGCTAACGGCGCAACAGGGGTCGGGTGTGGGTTTAGGTTGGCGGTGTGGGCCTGCAGGATCACCGTTTCTACTCACGCACCAATTTCAAGCTGAACCGTGCCGCTGCTCTCGATGAGTGACGTCAATTATTGAGCGCATAGATTTAGGCTGCGCTAGCAATCAGATGCGAGTTTTCATTTGTTTGACAGCTGCATCCATAACATTGAAGGGCGCCAGCCATTACGGCTATGAAATGTCTTCATGACCTTACTGCCTCCAAGTCGTTTGGGATTATTACCGTAATCATGATAGCCTTCTTTGGCCTTATCCTTGGACTTGACCAACGAGCATTTGCGGCTGCCCATTGTAGAAATTAGGAATATCCGCCAACGCTGGCCCTGCTGCGGCGAGTGCAGAATCTAATGCTGCTTGGTCTTTGAAAGTCATTGTAGCTATTGCATGGAAGCCTGCTGGGGTGTCATTGCCGCCTGCTAACCCTTTAATAACTAGAACGCTATCCATGTGTGGGCCCATATGTTCGCCTACAATTGGCATATGTTTTTGGGCATAGTATTCATGATCAAAAGTTGTTTGATTTTCCGTAGAATAAAGAACTTGCAGTGAAACAGCCATGATAACTTCCTTATTATTATAGTTTTTAATTATGCCGCTAACCGTAGTGCTAACCTAATTTAATGGCAATCAACAAAGATGAGATGTACAAGCATCAGAGAATTACGAACTGATTTAGTCCTCAAGGAGGCACTGTCAGAGTAAACTTGCTTGAAGCGGGCAGAGCGACTTTATGCGTCTCCTAATGACAAAACACTCTCCATTTCGCTACTATAAAACCAATCCTGAAGTTCTTCATTTGGCCACTCTGGGTCTGCTAAAGGCGCAACAGGGGCTGGGTGTGGGGTTAGGTTCAGCGTGTGTAGGGCCTGCAGGAACGCCATCTTTATTCACGCATCAATTTTAAGCTAAACCGTGCTGCTGTTCTTGCCGAGTTGCGTCCTTACCTTTGGTGTCCAAGGCCCTTGAGAATGCTGGTTGCCACAAACGTAATAGCGGCGACACACACAATGGACGGGCCCGCAGGCGTATCAAGCACATAAGCCGCGCGCAGGCCGATAATAGCGGACAGTATCCCGATCAAACCGGCGGCGATGGCCATGCCTTCGGGTGTCCGAGACAAAGGGCGTGCTGCGGCTGCTGGAATAATCAACATGGCAGCAATAAGCAGGACACCAACTACTTTGATTGCGACCGCAACGGTAATTGCTAGCGCAATCGTCAGCACCAGTTGCTCACGTTTCGGGTTGATCCCGCTAGCGTAAGCCAGATCCTCGCTCAACGTCGAGGTCAGCAGGGCCGACCAGCGCCAGCCGATCAGCGCGACAACAAGTGCTGCTCCACCCCAGATGACCGAAAGGTCACCGCGCGAGACAGCTAGAATGTCACCAAAGAGATAGGCCATCAGGTCAATCCGTACGCCCGAGAGGAAGGACACCGCGACAAGTCCGAAGGCAAGCGCGGAATGCGCAAGGACCCCGAGCAGAGTGTCCATCGCGTAGCCTCTACCGGACAACACGCTGACGACCAGCGCCATCAGTAAGGCCACAACCATTGTCCCAACGAATATTGACATCGAGAACGCCAACGACAGTGCAACACCAAGGATCGCGGCATGCGCAGTCGCATCCCCGAAATAGGCCATTCGGCGCCAGACCACAAAGCAGCCCAAAGGTGCTGCGGCAACCGCCACACCAATTCCGGCTAGTGCGGCACGTACCATAAAATCATCAAGCATTATTCTACGGCCTTTGTATGGTCATGGCAATGATCGGCATGATCGTGACCGTGGTCGTGTTCATGCCGGTAAAGTGCCAATGCGCCTCCAGTTCCTGTCCCGAACAACGCCCTATATTCTGGCGCAGATGCTACCACCGCCGGTGTCCCTTCGCAGCAAACATGACCGTTAAGGCAGATGACGCGGTCAGATGCGCTCATCACGACATGCAATTCGTGACTGATCATAAGGACTGCGCAGCCTGTGGTCTGTCGTACAGTTTCGATCTGTTGATAAAAAGATGCGGAACCGCGTTGATCAAGCCCCTGTGTGGCTTCATCTAAAAGCAGCAAATCAGGTTTTGCTATCAGTGCGCGGGCAAGTAAGACCCGTTGGAATTGACCACCTGAAAGCTGTGAGAGTTGCGCTTTTGTCAATTCGGGCACGCCTGCCTGTGTCAGCGCATAATCGATATCTGCAGCTGTGACGCCACCTGGCAATTTTAAGAACCGTGAAACTGTGATGGGTAAAGTTTCATCAATGTGGAGCTTTTGTGGGACATATCCGATTTTCAGGCTACTCGCCTGCATGACCCGGCCTTGGAACGGCTTGATCGCACCGATAATCGCCCTGAGCAGGCTGGTTTTACCTGATCCGTTTGGGCCAACAATTGTTACAATCTCACTGGGTTCGACACGCAAAGACACGCGCGATAGTGCCGTTCTTGCGCCATAGCGAACGCTGAGGTCTTCAACCTGAATAAGGCTCATGCGTCGGCCTTATCTAAACAAGACGGGCAGATACCTTCGGCCTCAATGACAGTTCGCTCTATCCTAAAACCGGTGGTGCGTGCCGTGTCGCACAAGGCGCCTTGCGCTGTGGAAGATAGCGCTTCGGCCACGGCATCGCACAACCGGCAGATCATAAATGCTGGTGTGTGGGAATGGTTGGTGTGGGCACAGGCAATGAAGGCATTTAACCGTTCGATCTTATGGGCCAAACCATTTGCGACAAGAAAATCCAACGCCCGATACGCAATCGGAGGTTGCGACCCAAATCCATCTTCACGTAGCTTGTCTAAGATCGTATAAGCGCCAAGCGCACGATGATCTTGCAGTAAGATCTCGAGCACCTTGCGCCGCACAGGCGTGAAGCGAAGACCGTCCGCCGCACAACGGGCGTCGGCTGCGGTCAGAGCATCGTTCATACATGTGCTATGATCGTGCTGCGCAAACCCCAAGGGGGCCTTTACGTCGCCTAATTTTTTCGACTCACTTGTCATGTTATTACATTTCGTCTAAATCATGTGTAATGTTATATAATCACATGGAGGCCTCGATGTCTAGAAAACTTCTCACCCTGTCCCTTACTACCACTTTGATGGGGGGATGGGCCTACGCGGACACGCCGCAGGTCGCAGTGGATATCGCCCCCGTCCATTCCTTGGTAGCTCGGGTCATGGATGGTGTTGGTACGCCTGATTTGATTATTCAGCCCGGTGCAAGCCCGCACGAGTATAGCCTACGCCCGTCTGAGGCCGCCGCCTTGCAGAACACCAATCTTGTGTTTTGGATTGGACCCGATTTGACCCCATGGCTGACAGATACGATTAAAACGCTCGCACCGGATGCCGCTGTGACTGCATTGATGGAAGTAGACGGCACGATCAAACTGGAGTTTCGGGAAGGTGCGTTGTTCGAAGCCCATGCCCATGAAGACGATGATGATCACGTCGACGAGGCGCATGATGACCATGATGAAGAGGCTAGGCATGATGATCATGACGACGAGGAGACTGGGCACGAAGGACATGGCCAAGGGGCGCATGATCCACACGCATGGTTGTCCCCGCAAAATGCAATGACCTGGCTGAACGTGATCGCGGGTCAGCTTTCCGCCGCCGACCCTGACAACGCAGGTGCTTATTTTACGAATGCCGCAGCAGGTCGTACAGAGATGGAAGCCTTGATTGGTGAGGTTATAGCGACGCTCGATCCCGTGCGTGACGGCCAGTTCCTCGTGTTTCATGATGCCTATCAGTATTTCGAAATGGATTTTGATTTTCCGGCATCAGGGGCAATTTCCATCGGCGATGCGTCTGATCCCAGTCCCGCACGGATTGCTGAAATTCAGGATAGGATCGCCGAGCAAGGCATCGATTGCGTTCTTGCCGAACCGCAGTTCAATCCGGGTCTAGTCGCAACTGTTCTCGACGGAACCGAAGCGGGGACGGGCATGCTCGATCCGCTTGGCTCGGATCTGGAGCCGGGTCCGGCACTTTACTCTCAACTTATCCGGAACCTATCAACCGCTCTTGCAGGCTGCATGTAATCGTATCAGCCCTGTAAAGTCCAAACCAAAAATTGGAGCGCAAGTTTCCCGTGTCACATATTTTTTTGGGTCTTTTGTCGGTGTTGTCAGACAAACTTGACGGTTTTGCGGTTGATCCCTATTTTTGGTAAATGACAACATGTTCTCCCTTCAAATACTTCAAGACTTCACCTGAAATCATCCGATTAGCAGTGATGTATTACATACGTTATCCATTGAGTTTTCGTCAGGTGGAAGACATCTTGCATGAACGCGGCGTCGATATCTGTCACGAAACAGTTCGGTTTTGGGTTGAACGTTTTGGGTCAAAGTTCGCGGGAGAAATCCGTAAGAATAGGGCAGGGGCGCCACTCGAACTGGCAATGGCACCTGGATGAAGTCTTTGTGAAAATAAATGGAGAACGCTTTTACCTTTGGCGCGCCGTTGATCACGAAGGCGAAGTTCTTGAATGCTTTGTTACAAAGCGACGCAACAAGGCTACAGCGAAGAAGTTCCTGATAAAAACAATGCGAAAGCACGGATCACCCAAGATCATCACGACAGACAAGCTGGCGTCCTATGGTGCGGCTTTTCGTGAGATTGGCGTTGTAGATCGTCAATTATGTGGCGGCCGGGCAAACAATCGGTGTGAAAATTCACATCTGCCATTTCGACGACGAGAAAGGGCGATGCAGAAGTTTAAAAGTTGTGCAATGCTCCAGAAATTTACCAGTTATCACGCCCAGATATACAACCACTTCAACCATGAAAGACATCTAGAAAGCAGACATACTTATAAGCGAAAACGCAGTGCCGCTCTCATTGAGTGGTTTCAAATCTGCGCTTCATAGATTTGTGTAATCGTGGTGCTTTGAGACCTGTTAGACTTTGTCTGACAACACCATCTGATGCGAGTTCTCATTATTTTGATAGGTCCAAATGTGTGTATTGAAACCATTATTGTAAAACCGCTTTAAAATATATTGTGGTATTAGCTAGAGTTCCTGTTAATCTTTTTAATGAAAAATGGTTAATTATATTGAGGATCAAATGAAGCAAATTGTAACTTTTTGTCTGCTAGCCTTATTAGGCTCAAGCGTTTCAGCGCAATCTTATGAAACTGCACAGGATGCTTTTGACGCAAGAGCGTGGGAAGCCGCTGCAAAACTTGCAAGGGAAGAAGCTGTCAAAGACAACGCTAACTGACAGGGACTGTTGGGCCAACTTTACCATTTTGGACAGGGTGGCCTGCCTAAAAGCAGCGAGCTTGCTGTCATTTGGTATTCGGTCAGTATGGCAAACGGAAATGCTGCGTTTGACGGAATGTATAATGGAGCTGCGTTTGCATTTAACGCGGAGGTGCTTGAGAAAATTGAAGACAAGGCAACCACTTGCTTATCAAGCCAGTACAAAGATTGCGATTAATTTTATAACATAAAAAGCCACTTTGTATATGTACTAGCTGTTGCTCTTATGGCCTAGCTATTATGCTAATATAACAATGCATAATACTAGCTGGATGCGGCATGGAGTAGTGGTATTGAGCCACTACCCCTCTCGGCCACTTCTGGTCCGCTAAAGGCGCTACACAGGCTGGGAGTGAAGTTGGGTTGGCTGTGTGGTGGCTGCAGGAACGCCATCTCTATTCACGCACCAAATTCAAGCTAAACCGTGCCGCTGCTCTCGCCGTGTTGCGTCAATTATTGAGCGTATAGATTTAGGCTGCGCCAGCAATCTGATGCGAGTTCTCATTAGTTTGACAGCACCGCCATCTATACGAATTAAGTACCTGATTTTAAAGTTTTAATATTTTAGATATAATACTTACCCCTACTTTTACCCCTACATGGTTGACCGTAGCCTGAGCTTTTGCCACGCGCACACGCTCCCGCATCGCTGTATCTGTCAGCAAGCGCGCTCAGGCATCCCACGTGTAACACAGCCCCATTCACCCTCTCTGCCACTTCTGATCCGCTAAAGGCGCAACAGGGGCTGGGTGTGGGGTTGTGTTGGCTGTGACGGCCTGCAGGAACGACATCTCTACCCACTGACCAATTTCAAGCAAACCCGTGCCACTGTTCTCGCTGAGTGGCGTCAATTATTGAGCGCATAGATTTAGGCTGTGCTAGCAATCCCATGCTGGAAAACAATAGTCTGAGCACCTATCGGAGTGATCAGGGCAGGAAGGCGCGCCAGCAAAAAGAACCTCCCCTATAAATTTTAGTTGATTTCAAGAGATCAGGCGTGTTTTATCTTAATATTACCTTGGCAATAAAGGCATTGCGCGCTGCTGCTTGGGTGGGCGGAGCCATTCTGCTCAAAGACTGGGTCACATTTGATCTATTGCGTGCAATCGGCTCCTTTTAGATAACATCAGGCGGCGCGCCGTCAAAGCCGAAGGATAAGCCTTGCTACATAATGATAAACTCGAACAATGGGATCGAGAGAATTTCTTTCACCCCTCGACCCACCTTGCTGAATTTGCACGTGGGAATGTCCCCCACCGCGTGATCACTGGCGGATCGGGTTGTTACATCGAAGATCGTGATGGCAATCGCATGTTGGACGCTTTCGCAGGGCTGTACTGTGTGAACGTCGGCTATGGACGTCCCGAGATTGCCGAGGCAATCGCTGCGCAAGCCAAAGAATTGGCCTATTATCATTCTTACGTAGGTCACGGCACCGAAGCTTCGATCACGCTTGCAAAAATGGTGCTCGATCGTACACCAGACCATATGTCTAAGGTCTATTTTGGATTGTCCGGCTCGGATGCCAATGAGACCAACATCAAGCTGATTTGGTATTATAACAATATTCTGGGCCGTCCCAAAAAGAAGAAGATCATCTCGCGTTGGCGCGGCTATCATGGGTCTGGTTTGATGACTGGCTCGCTGACCGGGCTAGAGCTGTTTCACAAGAAGTTCGATCTGCCGTTGGCGCAGGTGCTTCATACCGAGGCACCCTATTACTTTCGGCGCGATGACTTGGGCCAAAGCGAAGCTGAATTTGTCGCCCATTGCGTGTCCAAACTAGAAGAAATGATCCACCGCGAAGGTGCTGACACAATCGCAGCTTTTATCGGAGAGCCCGTCCTTGGCACGGGCGGCATTGTCCCACCGCCTGCAGGCTATTGGTCCGCCATCCAAGCTGTTCTGGACCGCCACAACATTCTGTTGGTCGCCGACGAGGTCGTGACTGGCTTTGGGCGACTTGGGACGATGTTTGGTTCCGACCACTACGGGATGCGCCCCGACCTGATCACCATCGCCAAGGGGCTCACATCCGCCTACGCGCCTTTGTCCGGCTCCATCGTGTCTGAAAAGATGTGGGCAGTTTTGGAGCAAGGCACAGATGAAAACGGCCCCATCGGCCACGGCTGGACCTATTCCGCGCATCCGATTGGCGCGGCTGCGGGCGTTGCAAACTTAGAACTGATCGACAAGCTGGGCTTGATTGGAAACGCAGGTTCAGTGGGTGCGTATCTAAACGCCGAAATGAAAGTGGCCCTTGGCGATCATCCACATGTGGGGGACGTGCGCGGGGAAGGCATGATCTGTGCGGTTGAATTCGTGGCCGATAAGGACAGTCGCACGTTCTACGACGTTGCCGACAAGATCGTTCCGCAAATCGCAGCCAAGATGCTGGAACAGAACAGCGTCATCGCACGCGCCATGCCCCAAGGCGACATCTTGGGGTTTGCACCACCGTTTTGCCTAACCGAAGCCGAGGCCGATCAAGTGGTCGCGGCGACTGTGCAAGCCGTTGACACCGTCTTGGGCTAAGCCGTTGAAAGGATACCGCAATGACCACCCACAATGCAGCGTTTGAAACCTCTGAATATGATCATCGCATCGCCAAAACCCGCGCTGCAATGTCAGCAGCGGGGATGGATGCCATCTTTGTCACGGACCCATCAAATCAAGCATGGTTGACGGGGTATGATGGGTGGTCATTCTACGTACACCAAGGCGTGATCCTTACTATGGAGGGCGAGCCGATTTGGTGGGGTCGTTACATGGACATGATGGGTGGGCGTCGTACGTGCTGGATGCAGCACGAGAATATCATCGGCTATGGTGACCACTATGTTCAATCAACCGAAATCCACCCCATGCAAGATTTAGCCGCGCATCTTAAGGCCCGTGGGCTCGCGCAGGCGCGGATCGGTGTCGAGATGGAGAACTACTACTATTCTGCGAAAGCGCATGCTGTTTTGAGCGATAAGCTACCTGATGCGACCCTGATCGATACGACAGCCTTAGTGAACTGGCAAAGGCTGATCAAATCGGATGTCGAGATCGGCTTTATTCGCAAAGCTGCACGCATTTCGGAAAAGGTCATGATGACGGCGATTAGACGTGCAGAGGTTGGCGTGCGCAAGAATGACCTTGTAGCAGACATCATGCACGCAGGGATCACAGGAGTTGGCGATGATTGGGGGGATTATCCAGCGATTGTCCCGCTAACGCCCTCTGGGTTGGATGCCACTGCGGCCCATCTAACGTGGGACGGTGCACCGATGCGTGAGGGCCAAGCCACCTTCTTTGAACTGTCGGGCTGTTATCGCCGCTACCATGCTCCCCTGTGCAGGACTGTTTTCCTTGGAACACCGTCTGATGACATGCTACGTGTCGAAGTTGCACAAATCGAAGGGATCACCGTTGGTCTGGACGCGGCCCGCGCCGGCAATCGGACATGCGATATCGCGAACGCATTTATGAACGTTATGGCCAAGCACGGGATCGAACGGTCAGGGCGCATGGGCTATCCGATTGGCCTCAGCTACCCACCTGACTGGGGCGAGCGAACGGCCTCGATCCGCAGTGAAGACGAAACGGTTCTTCAACCGGGCATGACGTTTCACTTCATGCCCGCCTTGTGGATGGACGGCTGGGGATTGGAGACCACAGAAACGATTTTGATCCAAGAGGATGGCCCTGCCGAAACCCTTTGCAATATTGAACGCAAGCTATTTGTGAAAAACTGACCCCATGATAGACTAGACCAAACGCATTCTGTCAGACCTTGTCGCCTTTCCAACGGTTTCGGCAGATAGCAATTTAGACGTGATCGCCTACCTCAAAAATTCGTCTCGAAGACAGCAGGGCGCAGGTTTATGTACTGGCAGATGAAACGGGCCGCAAAGCCATTTTTTTGCACTGTCAAATTAAACTTGCTTGAAGCGGATAGGACTAATTTATAGCGTCTTTGGATGACAAAACATTCTCCATTTTGCTACATAAAATAAGCCCTAAAGTCATCCGACTTGCAGAGCCGTCGTCATCCGTGACTGCCCGCCTTTCCACCCATCGTAGGCGACGGCTTCCCAGTCCTCAGCCAGATATTGCTTGTGCCAGCTGCGCACCGTG
>Ga0208413_1001590_pt1 | contig 14244 bp, 6 predicted proteins | sample AntAceMetag02UKD_FD_184761 | JGI IMG/M metagenome (GOLD analysis project Ga0208413, IMG submission 184761) | Saline lake microbial communities from Ace Lake, Antarctica - Antarctic Ace Lake Metagenome 02UKD (SPAdes) (version 2) | ecosystem: Environmental > Aquatic > Non-marine Saline and Alkaline... | reverse complement strand
TGCAAGAGTTGGCTCATATTTAAATGCAAATTCATTTGCTACCGAAACATATGTAAATAATACAATCTCTGCAAAGGATAGTGATGACTTTGCCGAAGGTCTTACGAACCTATATTACACAGATGCAAGGGTTGGCTCATATTTAAATGCAAATTCATTTGCTACCGAAACATATGTAAATAATACAATCTCTGCAAAGGATAGTGATGACTTTGCCGAAGGTTCTACGAACTTATACTTCACCCAAGCAAGGGTTTCATCATACCTAGATGTTAACGGATTTAATCCGACTGATGAAATTAGTATCACTGATCTTGGTATCACTGATGGCGTTGTCGGACAAGTATTGACAACTGATGGTGCTGGTAACTTCACATTCGAAGATGGTGCTACACCTACTACAGTGTCTGGAACTGCTCCAAGTTCACCAGAACAAGGCGACTTGTGGTTTGATAATGTAACGACTGGTCAACTGTACACATATGTTGGAACATCGTGGTTATCAACTGCCGGACTAACAACATTAGAGTATTCTAGTGTTGGTGACCTATCTGATGTGGATTTAACGGTTGCTCCAGTTACCGGACAGGCCTTGGTGTGGGATGGATCTAAGTTCATCCCAGGCGACTCATTCAGTCAGACCGACTTTGACAATGCATTTACTGCCAAGGACACAGACGACCTATCAGAAGGGTCAACAAACCTCTACTATACAGATGCTCGTGCGGATGCTAGAATCGCCGTTGCATCTAGTAACTATGCTACTGCCGCTCAGGGTGCTTTGGCAGACACTGCATTGCAAGCCGCAGACCTTACTGGGTATGCCACAGAAACATATGTCGGCACAGCGATATCTAATTTAATCGACACTGCTCCAACAACGTTAGACACATTGAATGAACTTGCAGCTGCACTAGGTGATGATCCTAATTTTGCAACGACTGTCGCCACTTCAATTGGTACTAAGTTGGCGACTGCTGATTTTACATCAACTGCTGATACTTGGATTGGTACTAAAGATACTGACGCTCTAAGTGAAGGTTCTACGAATCTATATTACACAGATGCAAGAGTTAGTTCTTATCTGACAACTAATACTTATGCAACCGAGTCATATGTAACAACCGCTATTTCTGGCAAGGCGGATAGTTCATCGCTTGCAACAGTTGCAACTACGGGTGAATATAGTGATCTATTAAACCAACCGTCTATTCCATCAGTATTGACTGACATTGGAATCGTCGACGGTACAATTGGTCAGATCCTCACTACAGATGGCGCTGGCGGATTCATATTCGAAGATGCTGCTGAACCTCTAGTAGTTTCAGGTACTGCACCAGCATCACCTTCAGAAGGCGCATTATGGTTTGATAATGTAAATACTGGGCAACTATATGCATATGTCGGAACCTCTTGGTTATCAACTGCAGGACTAACAACATTAGAGTATTCTTCAGTCGGCGATCTATCTGATGTGGATTTAACAGTTGCTCCAACGGATGGTCAGACACTGATATGGGATAACGCCAATAGTAAGTTCATTGCTGGTACTATTGAAGGTTATACAGTATTAGACTTTAATACTGACCTTGCCGCTTCTGATACTGATGATTTGTCTGAAGGTTCTACAAACCTCTATTACACAGATGCAAGAGCAACTGCTGCGTCACGTTCTGCAATTAGCGCTGGTGGTGATCTCTCATATGATTCTGCAACTGGTGTTATCAGTTTTACTCAGGTGCCTGAAACAACTACATCACTGGCATTTGTTGGAACTACATTAACATTTACTGATGAGACAGGAACACCAAACAATATTGATCTGTCATCACTACTTGATGACACAAATACTATCACTTCTGTTAATAGTCAAACTGGTGCTGTTGTATTAGATACTGATGATATCGGCGAAGGTACTACTAACCTTTACTACACCGATGCAAGAGCACAAGCCGCAATCACTGGTGGTACTGGTGTAACAGTTACTGGTGGATCAGTTGCGATTGGTCAAGATGTATCCACTACTGCTGATGTAACTTTCAATGATGTTGATGTGAACGGGAATGTCACTATAGACGGAGACTTAACTGTATCTGGTACAACTGTTACTATCAACGCAACTAACTTGGCTGTTGAAGATAACATGATCTACTTAAATAGTGGATCTGCTGTTGCTAACCCAGATTTGGGTATTGCGGGTAACTACAATGATGGAACATATGCTCATGCGGGTGTATTCCGAGATGCAACAGACGGTGTGTGGAAGTTCTATGATGGATACACTCCGGAACCAGACGCTTCTGCTTTTATTGATACCACACATGCATCATTTAATCTAGCATCTGTCGAGGCTGGATCATTTATTGGTGATCTAACTGGCAATGTGACTGGAACTGTTTCTAGTCTGTCTAATCATACAACATCAACACTTTCTGAAGGTTCTAATCTATACTATACAGATTCTCGTGCTAGAGGTGCAATCTCTGTATCTGGTGATCTTTCATATGATTCTGCAACTGGTGTTATTTCATATACTACTCCAGATATATCATCTACGACAGTATCAGGCACTGCACCAGTTGCGCCATCTGAAGGCGACTTGTGGTTTGATAATGTAACCACAGGGCAACTCTACACATATGTAGGTTCATCATGGTTGTCCACTGCGGGTATCACGACATTAGAGTTCTCAAGTGTTGGCGATCTTGGTGATGTAGACCTTGTCACCAATGCTCCAACGGATGGTCAGACACTGATATGGGATAGTGTTAATTCTAAGTTTATTCCTGCTGATGTAGCAGTAGACTTTACTGGATATGCGACAGAGACGTTTGTTAATACTTCTATCTCTACTGCATCTAGTAACTACGCTACATCTACTCAAGGTGCATTAGCAGATACTGCATTGCAGACAACAGACCTTACTGGTTACGCTACTGAGACATATGTCGGTACAGCGATATCTAATCTAATAGACTCTGCTCCTGGCGCACTAGACACATTAAATGAACTTGCTGCTGCACTTGGTGATGATGCTAATTTCGCAACTACTACTGCGAACGCAATTAGTCTAAAAGCTAACTCTGCTGATCTAGGTACTGCTGCGGTACAAGATGTTGGCTACTTTGCAACTGCTGCCCAAGGCACGCTTGCCGGCACTGCACTACAGTCAGTCGCATTCGCTGATCTTACATCTACACCAACGACTCTCGCTGGTTACGGTATCACGGATTCGTTCTTTGATGGTGCTTATGGAAGTTTAACTGGTGCTCCTACCATTCCATCAGTATTAACTGATCTGGCTATTACTGATGGCACTGTCGGGCAGGTTCTAACCACAGATGGTGCTGGCACATTTACTTTTGAAGATGCTGCGGCGCCATATGGCGATTCAGAAGTCGGAACTTACTTGTCCACCAATGGGTTTGATACTGCTGCAAACATTGTAGCATCTATTGTAGATACCGCTCCTGGAACCTTAGATACTCTAAACGAGTTGGCTGCTGCTTTAGGTGATGATGCTAACTTTGCAACGACGATTACCAATTCTATCTCACTAAAAGCAAATGCCGCTGATCTAGGTACTGCTGCTGCTGAAGATGTTGGTTACTTTGCAACTGCCGCTCAAGGCACATTGGCAGATACAGCATTGCAATCAGTTGCGTTTTCCGATCTAGGTATCGCAGACGGTACAATTGGACAAGTTCTAACTACAGATGGTGCTGGTGGATTCACGTTCGAAGATACTGCAGGCGGAGCAATTGTTATATCAGGAACTGCTCCATCTATTCCATCCGAGGGAGACCTTTGGTTCGATAATGTAACAACTGGCGAACTATATGTATATGCAGACTCTGTATGGCAAGTTTCTTCTTCTGGTGGTGCTGGTGCTATAGAACTAAGTGAGTTGGGAGATGTAGATACAACTACGGTTGCTCCTACAGATGGTCAAACACTAGTATGGGACAATGCTAATTCAACATGGGTCCCAGGAACTATTGTTGGATTTAGTCAATCAGATTTCAATACTGCATTGGATACTATCTCTGCAGATATTATTCCTGCGACAGATGTAACATATGATTTAGGCTCACCGACCAAGAGATTCAAAGATCTGTATCTAAGTGGAAACTCTATCTACTTGGGTGACGGTTTGGTAATATCTAATGCTAGTGGATCGTTGGTAATTAGTGACGGATCATCTAACGCATTACCAGTTTCACTCGCAACTAATACTACTTCTGATCTTGCTGAAGGTACAAATCTCTACTACACGGATACTAGAGTTGGTTCATATCTTTCTAATAACGGGTATGACACCGCGTCAAACATTGTAGCATCTATTGTAGATACTGCTCCGGCGACATTGGATACACTTAATGAACTTGCTGCAGCGCTTGGCGACGATGCTAACTTTAGTACAACGGTTACTTCAGCACTGTCAACCAAGTTAACACTGTCTGAGTTGACCAGTTCCGACTTGGATATGGGCGCAAATAAGATTCTGTACTCTAATGTATATCCTACAGAATCAGATTTGCCCGTTGCGTCAAGTTATCACGGTATGTTCGCACATGTACATGCAACTGGCCGTGGATATTTTGCACACGCAGGATCATGGGTTGCGCTTGCAAACGAATCTGAGTTAACTGCTAAAGCAGATGTTAGTAGTCTCGCGACTGTTGCAACAACTGGTGATTATGACGATCTATTAAACCTACCAACTATCCCAGTTTCTATTAACGATCTATCTGATGTTGACTTAACGGTTGCTCCCACAGATGGTCAGGCCCTAGTTTGGGATAACGCCAATAGTAAGTTCATTGCTGGTACTATCGTATCTGGCGGTTCAGTTGAAGTTTCTGGTACTGCTCCAAGTTCACCATCTGAAGGTGACTTGTGGTTCGATAATGTTAATACTGGTATGCTTTACATCTATGAGGGTGGTGCTTGGGCAGTGACATCTCCTAGTGCGGGAGGTGGTGGTGGTGCTTCAGTTGAAGTTTCTGGTACTGCTCCAAGTTCACCATCTGAAGGTGACTTGTGGTTCGAAGGAAGCACGACTGGCGAACTATATATTTATGATGGCACTCAATGGGTATCTACTAATAATGCTGCATCAAGATTCATTCTGAACGACGGTATTGATGTCGCAGCATTCACGGGCGACGACACAACAACAACATTCTCTACTGGATATACTGGCGAAGTTGGTTCGAGTGATATTATCGTTACTCAAGACGGTATTATCCAACGACCTACTACTGATTACGCACTAAATAATAGTGGTAATTTAGTGTTTACATCTGCTCCAGTTAATGGTATCGTCATTGCATCTAGATTGATCAAAGGTGGTTATACTAATAACTGGCAAGTTGCTTCAAGTAATTATAATGTAGTTACAGGCAATAAACTATTTGTAGACACCTCGTCTTCCGCTGTAACAGTTACTCTACCGGCCAATGCTTCTATGGGTGATGAGGTAGTTATTGTAGATGCAGAAGCAAACGCAGGAACAAATAATATTACGATATCAAGGAACGGTCATAAGATAGAAGGTGTCGCAGATGACTTCTTGATTGACATAAATGGTGCTTCAATCAAACTTGCTTACTATAATGTTGCTCGTGGTTGGTTGATAGTTAACAGTTAAGGAATAATAATAATGGCAACTAGTTTATCACAAAGAATATCCGATAGTTTATCAACCATAGACGGTATAGGAGGAAACTCGATATATGCAGATATCTCACTGCTACCCTTGAGCGGAAATTCTACTGGCGATCAGGCATTCGTGTCTGCAACGAATAGATTATATCTTTGGAACGGTGCTGGATGGTTCAACATTGCTCTGATTAACACTAGTCCTAGCATAACCACTGGCCCGAATGCTTCATATGAATTTGCTATTGATGGCACTCCTATCATATTAACGCTGGTTGCTGAAGACCCAGAAGGAATTGCAATTACTTGGAGTTACGCGGTCACAACAGGCTCACTTGGTTCTACAGCAACCGTGTCCCAATCCGATAATGTGTTTACAATCACACCATCTACCAATGAAGCTGACATTGGTGCATTTGGTATAACTTTTACCGCAAGTGATGGTATCAATTTGACAACAGCGGTAAGTTCGTTTAGTTTAGTATTTGGTCCGCCATCCATAGAATATTTGATAGTTGCTGGGGGTGGTGCTGGCGGTGGTGGTACTCACAACGGCGGCGGCGGCGGCGCAGGTGGATTATTGACAGGAACAACAGCGGTCACGTCTCAAACCTATGTTATCACAATTGGCGCAGGTGGAACAGGAATTACCAGCAAAGGCTCGAACGGATCTAACTCTAGTGCGTTTGGATTAACTGCCACAGGCGGAGGGGCTGGAGGTCGAGTCCCCGGAACTACAGCGGAATCTAATGGTGAACCCGGCGGCTCTGGTGGCGGCGGCTCTCAAGGAGGCAGTACTGGCGGCAGCGGAATAGTAGGACAAGGCAATGACGGTGGCGGACGGTGGTGGGCAGCCGGAGCAGGAGGCGGCGGAGCGGGTTATGCAGTACCTTCCGGCACAAGTACTTCCCCTTATCCTGGAGGACTTGCAGGAGTAAGTGGCGGCGATGGAATATCTAGCAGTATCAGCGGTATAGCAACTTACTATGCAGGCGGTGGTGGTGGTGGTCAACGAACTGCATACGGTGTCCCTCAAGGTATTGGCGGCAATGGTGGCGGTGGCAATGGTGGTACAGACCCTGGCGTTATCGGTTTTGCGGGCGCGCCAAATACCGGTGGCGGCGGCGGCGGGCTAGGAGGAAATTTGGGCGCTGGAAGTGCTGGTACGGGTGGCGACGGTGGATCAGGTATTGTAATTATTCGTTATTCGCATACGTTCAGTCCAGCACAGGCGACTACAGGCTCGGCGACATATACAGTCTCGGATGGATATAGAATCTACACATTTACATCTTCAGGATCAATTACCTTCTAAGGAAAAATAATGACATTCCCACTAAACCCAACAAACGGTCAACTAGTATCGCAGTTCGACAAACCTTACATATACGACTCGACTTTAGGCGTGTGGCGTTCATATGCTGGGTCATTCAGCGGCGCAAGTATAGATGTATTATCTGATGTCGATTTAACGGTCGCCCCAGAAGATGGTCAAGTGCTTACATGGAACGCTGCTAATAGCGAGTTTGTTCCTGGAGAAGCTGCAAGTGGTACTAATGTATACACAACCATTGCAGAATTGCCTTTGAGTGGAAATGATGATGGTTCATTAGCATTCGTTTCAGGTAATAATCGCCTATACATCTGGAACGGTGCTGGATGGTTCAACATTGCGATGATTAACACTAGTCCTAGTATTACTACAGGGCCAGATGCATCATATGCGTTTGCTGTTGACGGCACTCCAATCATATTAACGCTGGTTGCTGAAGATCCTGAAGGTGTACCAATTACTTGGAGTTACGCTGTAACCACTGGGTCGATAGGTTCTACAGCGACTGTAGGCCAATCTGACAATGTGTTTACTATTACTCCATCAACTAGTGAAGCTGATATTGGTGCATTTGGTATAACTTTTACCGCAAGTGATGGTATCAATTTGGCAACAGCGGCAAGTTCATTTAGTTTATCGTTTGGCCCGGATTGGTCATTAACGACACAGCAACAGAAGATACAAGCATCTGATATACAAGCAGATGATTGGTTTGGTCAGTCAATTTCTATATCTGGCGATACAGTAGTTGTTGGTGCTCACTATGAAGACATAGGTGGTGCTGATGCTGGAGCTGCTTACATATTCACCCGATCAGGTACTACTTGGACACAGCAACAAAAGATACAAGCAACTGATAAACAAGCAAGTGATTTCTTTGGTTATTCAGTTGCAATAGACGGAGATACAGCAGTTGTTGGTGCGTGGTATGAAGAAACTGGTGCAACTGATTCTGGATCTGTTTACATATTCACCCGATCAGGTACTACTTGGACACAGCAACAGAAGATAGTATCGTCTGATCTACAAGCATGGGATCAATTTGGGGCGTCAGTTTCTATAGACGGAGATACAGTAGTTGTTGGCGCTACCGGTGAAGACACTGGCGGTCAACAGGCCGGTGCTGCTTATGTTTTCACCAGATCCGGTACTACTTGGACACAGCAACAGAAGATACAAGCGTCTGATATAGGAGCAGGTGATGGCTTTGGTATATCGGTTTCTATATCTGGCGATACAGTGGTTGTTGGTGCGCAGCTTGAAGACACTGGTGGTGCTAATGCTGGAGCTGCTTATGTTTTCACCAGATCTGGTACTACATGGACTCAACAGGCAAAGATACAATCATCTGATATAGAGGCATCCGATCAATTTGGTATATCAGTTGCAATAGACGGAGATACCATAGTTGTTGGTGCTAACCTCGAAGACGCTGGTGGTGCTAATGCTGGAGCTGCTTATATCTTCACGCGATCAGGTACTACTTGGACACAGCAACAGAAGATACAAGCGTCTGATCTACAAGCAAGTGATTACTTTGGTTGGTCAGTTTCTATATCTGGTGATACAGCGGTTGTTGGTGCTCAACTCGAAGACACTGGTGCATCTAATGCTGGAGCTGCTTACATATTTACTAGAGATGGTACTACATGGACTCAACAGGCAAAGATACAATCATCTGATATAGAAGCAAATGATAGATTTGGTTACTCAGTTTCTATAGACGGAGATACCGTAGTTGTTGGTGCGCAGCTTGAAGACACTGGTGGTACTGATGCTGGAGCTGCATATATCTTCGTCGCTGGTTAACCAATAAATATATAAAAGAAACATACGGAGAAATAATGGCATTCCCACTAAACCCAACAGACGGACAGACTGCTACCAACTATGGGAGGTCTTATCAATATAATAGTTCCCTAGATGTTTGGCGTCTAAAAGTAGCAACACTTCCTACCAGAGCAGATATATCATCTCTAGAAAGTGATGTTCTTCCCGCAGAAAATGCTTCTACAGACTTAGGTTCTGCAACTAAGAGATTTCAGAATATTCACCTAGATGGTTCTATTTTCATAGAAGATAAAGAGTTTACTCCTGCTTCTATTTTAGATTTTGATCTAGCAATTGCCCCAGAAGTATTAGAGATTCAGGTAGACGCTCCTCAAGCGCATCAAGATACTTCTTGGTTGTGGACTTGGACAACTTCTTCTCTACCATACTCAAGAGTCGATATCACGAACCAATTTCAAGCATCGGTTCCATTGTATAAACAAGGCACTTATGCTATAAACAACTACGCTGCCAATGACTTGCATGGTGCTATGACTCAGACACATAGTCTGTATTTGAAATGGGTAGATGGTGCTGGAACACAAAACAATGTCGATTGGGTTACAAATATTCAGTCTATCACCGACTCACATCCAGATATAAATGGCGGATCTAATACTAGTGTTCAACGGTTAAGTTTTGCAGTTCCTAGTACATTTACTCCTCCAACGCTGGTTGCTCCTACAGTTTCATATGATGTATCATTTGTTACGGCTGGTAGTTATACATTCATAGGATCTGCTCAGGGAGATAATCCAAACTTGGGACCAGTCTACAGAGGTGGAACTTACACATTCAACCTAGATAGTAGTTTGGCATCGCATCCATTTTATCTCACAACAGATAATGGAACAAACTTTGCAACGGGAACATACTTTGGAGAGTATACTTCTGGAGTTGTTGGAAGTCGAAATACCAGTGGAACTTTAGTATTCACTATACCCCTTAATGCTCCTGATACATTGTACTATCAGTGTGGTGTGCATGGTGCTATGCGAGGTGCTATTACAGTTAACGACCTTGCAGTTGAAGTCAATAATAATGGAAATTATGTTCTATACTTGCAACATACACAAGAGGGACATAAAACTCCAGTAGAGATTCGACCAATACCAAGCCTAGTTAATCAAATGTGTTTGGTGTATGACAGTGTTTCTGCTAAATTTGTGCCGCAAGACTTGGCTACATATGTTGAACGCACTCCTTCTTTCAAGAACAAGATTCAAGAAATTGCTGGTACTGCAACACTAATTGCTCCAGATGGAACTTCACTGGTTCCTACAGTTAATGTTATTGAAGATGCCTCTTATTTACCTCTTGTAGGAAACACCGTTGGAGACCTTACATACGCATCGGATACAGAAACTCTCTATATCTGGAGCGGTACATTATGGAGCGCAGCAGGTGCTGGTGCGTTTAGCGGAGCATCTTTAGGATTACTTGGTGATGTAAACACAACTTCTAATGCGCCTATTGCAGGTCAGGCACTTGTATGGGATGATGTTAACAGTCAATGGATTCCAGGCACGGTAGCTGCTAGTGGCGGTGGAGGTACTTCTACACATGCTAAGACTTACTACTGGGAAGGTGGTCTACAGGAAAATGTTAGTAAGGTTAGATTGTACATCAACAGCGCTTCAACTTTAAATAGTATAAATACTAATGTAGCATCTGCTGGAAACACCGAGGCTATATTTAAAGTGAAGAAAAACGGAACTGTGATACAGACGATTACTCTGGACGCAGTACAGTTATCAAACTCACTTTCAGATTTAGGTATTTCTATAGTATCAGGTGATTACTTGACTGTAGATATTTTTAAGAGCAGTAGTGCCTCAGACCTATATGTTAATTTTATTTACCAGGATTCATAATAATGGACTTTAATTCATTCTCAAATAGTTTTTTAATAGTAGGTGATGTTTGGAATTACGATTTCTACTTCAAGTTATTAGAAGGCTCTACTAAAACTAATCAAGTGTTTTTTGAAGAATTTATGGAATCTAATCCAGATATCGAAAATATCAGATTTAGAATCGTTGGTAATATCGTATACCTTGTCGTGCCTACAGATTCAATATTGACTGAAGATTACGCGACTCAAGTAACAGAAGGAGTTCCTACTGATCAGCCAGTCGTCATTGATGAAGAAGAAACTCCGACAGAATAAAAGGAAATATAATGTTTATAAAACTAAGTTACACTTCTAATAAGACATATGATCAAACTTTTAGATTGGTGGACTATCTTATTAGAAATCCTGCTATAGCAGATACTGCTGATCTCATTACCCTAATGGGTGGATCAGAAGCACATGCAGATATTAAAAATGGATTTGATGCTGGTAACAGTCAGTTAATTAGAACTAACGAACCGAGTACAGTACAGAGTTCTTTTAAAAAATCTGGCACCCACTTTGCAACGGTCGATTGGATATTGGGGTTTGATGTTTCAGATGATCCTACTAAGAAATATTATATTAATTTATATCAACCTTCTGTGGCATACTCAGTTGCTGTTAAAGTATTTGATGGAATTACTGGTAATTTTGATTCAACCACACCATTGACAAATTCTTCTGTTACCACATATAACCCACCTAATTATCCTACACTACTGTCTGGTTCTAATCTAGTAGAAAATACCGCCGTTTTTGGCAATGGTAGTAATATCAGGACATTCTGGTGCTGGATAACCAACGAATGTTTTATGTGGGCGACCACAAATAACGAGTCATATGCAAATGGATTCGGTGCAGGATATTCCAATCCTCTATACTATAATGGTCCTTATATTTACAGTCAGTACTCTAGATATGATCATTGGAATACTGCAAATAACAACATTATTCCTCTAATGTTTAGCAATTGTGCAGCGGGAAGATCTACCAATCCAGGATTCGGCTATTCGATAGGTGATTGGGGTGAAATTACTAACCCGCTGTGGACAACGGATAATTCATCATTTAAAGTGTTTAATACAATAAATGCCCAGGCGCAAACCGCGTTAAGCCCAACGATGTATTATGGCCCACAAGTTAATTACACATTGGCAGGCAGATCCGACAATTACGTTGCACATGCAGGATCCAGTTTTTCAGCGGTAAGTACTATACGCGGTGCATGTATTGGCCCATCGATATTCCAAACTCCATATACTAGATATCCAAGTGCAGATTTGAAGACTCAGAGTCATGCGATGTTACCTATTGGATGGGATCATTCATTCTATAATAACGCAGGTGGAAGTGCAACCGATAAAGCAGGATGGTATATTTTTAATGGCGATTATTATCCAGGAGATGAGTTTACCAAAGATGGTAAGACTTACATAATTTTCCCAACTAACTCTGGATATATTGCTAGAGTTGGTGTAGCAATCCCTAAGGAATAATATAATGTTTATAAAATTAAATTTCAACTCAAATACAAACTTATATCGAGCATTTAGGTACGTCGATGATATCATCAACACCAGTTCAATAACAAGCATATCTGCATTTGAAACTAGGATTAATTCTTCTACATACGCCGCTGGTCTGAGAGATAGGATTGACTATGCTAATAGTGAAATAATTAGAACCAATGACACGACATTAGTTAAATCTCATTTAAATTCAGAAGGGGCTTCGCAATATGATGCTGGAAGATTCACACTGGAGTTTGATGTAAACGATAATCCAGGCGAAAAATATTATGTACAATATCAATGTTCTGGTAGCATAAATGCAACTTACACAAGACAATTTATTGGAGATAGTTTATCTGGCGGAACTATAACCTCATCATCACTTTCGCCGAGTGCACATCTAACTAATGATCATGGCAATACCGCCAACTTGATTGTAGGTAATTATTATAATAACGGCGGATACATTGTAGACTCAGGTCAGGCGACAGTGCGTTCTCTCTGGATGTACATTACAAATAATGGTATGATTTGGTGTACTACAAACACTGATTATTTCAATAGTGGTTTCGGTGTTACATACACTAACGAAACTAAGTTTAATGGTCCGTTCATAGTTTCTCAATATACAAGGTATGATTCTTGGAACACTCCTGAGAACGGAATCATCCCAGTATTCTATAGTAATCCTACAAATGGTATAGCGGGTAACTTGGCCGATTTTACCAGCTCGCCGAATCCGACCTTTTCATCTAATGCGGTTACTTATCCAGTTAGAGTATATCGAACAATCGATGCATATCCAAAGGTCGGTTCTGCGTGGCCAATCATATCCGACCCCAATGTAAGTTTTGGAGCAGGTCACTATAGAAATGAAGTTGGTAATTTAACACAAGTCCCAGTGGGGGCAAACACCGCTGCGCAGTCTATCACCTTCAGCGGGTCCATTTCTGCGATAGCTAATACTAGACACCCCAACTCGACATTAACCAACGCAGGATTTTCGCTACTTCCTCTGAGGTGGAGTCAAGCAGCATATGGAAATGTTGGTGGTAATGTTAGTGAGAAGGGTGGTTTCTACTTTTTTAATGGAGACTATAGTCCAGGAGATACTTTTGCGTTCAATAATAAGGTTTGGATGATCTGGCCAATGTACTTTGGTTATACCGATCGTATTGGGTTTGCAATTCCTAAGGAATAATATTATGCAGCGGTTTATAACTATAAGGAGTATATTGTGACAGTAGCTACCGGAGGCTTGACCACATATGCAACAGAAGGTGGTGTATTATATCGAATACATACATTAACTTCCTCAGACACATTAAATATAACTGAGGCAGGTGAAGTTGAATATCTTGTTGTCGGTGGTGGCGGCGGTGGTGGTTCCGACATGGGCGGTGGCGGCGGCGCTGGCGGGTACTTAGCAGGCACACTCTCAGCAGTTATTGGATCATATCCAATAACAATCGGTGCTGGTGGATCTGGAGCGATTGCAGGCACAAGCAGAAATGCAGGGTCTAATGGTCAAAATACCACTGCGTTTAGTCTTACTGCAATTGGTGGTGGTGGTGGAGCAAGTACACATGGTGGTGGTGCTGATGCTGGTGGCAGCGGTGGATCCGGTGGCGGCGCATCTGGAAGAAATGCAAACAGAGGGCTCGGCACAGCAGGTCAAGGCAATAATGGCGGTAATAGTGGCGGTGCTTGGTATCCTGGCGGTGGTGGTGGCGCAGGGTCAGAAGGATCTTCTAATCCCGCCAATGGTGGTGGTGGTGTACAAAATGCCATTCTAGGTACGAGTTATTTTTGGGCAGCTGGTGGTGGTGGTGCAGGATATACTACCATTGGTGGTAATGCCGGTCAAGGTGGTGGTGGTGGCGGGGCCCCGCGAGTAAATGGAAATGGTGGCTCAGGAGACACTAACGGATTAAATCCAGGTGAAAACGGCGCTGACGGTGCGACAGGCGCCAGCACCAATGTGCCAGGCGGTAACGCAGGAGCAAACA
>Ga0208413_1001581_pt1 | contig 14273 bp, 10 predicted proteins | sample AntAceMetag02UKD_FD_184761 | JGI IMG/M metagenome (GOLD analysis project Ga0208413, IMG submission 184761) | Saline lake microbial communities from Ace Lake, Antarctica - Antarctic Ace Lake Metagenome 02UKD (SPAdes) (version 2) | ecosystem: Environmental > Aquatic > Non-marine Saline and... | reverse complement strand
CCGAGGTTTCTGTGTGGGCACAATCCCTCCAAGCAGGCATTGAGGAGCGTGATGGGCAGATCGGTAGCCTCAACCAGTCTGTGACCGAGGTTTCTGTGTGGGCACAATCCCTCCAAGCAGGCATTGAGGAGCGTGATGGGCAGATCGGTAGCCTCAACCAGTCTGTGACCGAGGTTTCTGTGTGGGCACAATCCCTCCAAGCAGGCATTGACGAGCGTGACGGGCAGATCGGTAGCCTCAACGCTGAGCGAGATAACGCAATGGCACTTGCAAATCTAATGCGTTACAGCACATCTTGGCGCCTAACACGCCCGTTGCGTTTTGTCGCCAGGTTAGCTCGTTACGGCCTTACGAACGAAGATCGTCAAGCACTGCGCCAGCGTTATCACCGGTTACCACTGCCCGCTCTTGCCAAGCGTCTTGTCAGTTTTTTCTATCACAAGATAGTTGGAAAGGCTGCGCGCGCAATACGCCGAAGTGCGCTGCACACCCCACAGTTCCAGCCGCCATCAATAGAGTCCCCAGAAAAACCTGATAGCGCGCCTGATTACATCGTCTGGGGTGTCATCGATTGGCATTTCCGCCATCAGCGCCCCCAGCAACTTGCCGTCGCTTTGACAAACACTGGGCGACGTGTTTTTTATATCACGCCAAATTTCACAGATGACGAACGAGAGGGTTTTGAGCTCGAGGCGCTGGATGACACGGGTTTGCTGTTTCAAGTAAAGCTATTTGTCAAAGGTGCGCCCGTCATTTACTCATCGGCACCAGGAGTCGAAACCATTGCTCAATTGAGAGCGAGTATCGGCGAGTTGCTGGAGTGGGCAGATGGCAAGCAGATCATTTCGATGGTTGATCATCCCTACTGGCATGACGTAGCCTCGGTGTTGCCCAACTGCCGCCTGATCTACGACTGCATGGATCACCACGAAGGCTTTGGCAACAACGCTGAATCTCTGATGCAGTTGGAAAAATCGCTGCTTAGCATAGCAGACCTGACCATCACCACCTCTTCATGGCTAGATAGCGCTGTCGCGCCACACGCCAGGCGGCGGGCGTTGATTCGCAACGCAGGCGATTACGATCACTTTTGCAGAGCACCAGATAGTGTCTATCGCGACCCCCAAGGTCGCCGCATCATCGGCTACTACGGTGCGATTGCCGAGTGGTTCGATCTGGATTTGATTGAGGCCGTTGCCAAGCAGCATCCAGAGTGCTGTGTACTGTTGATTGGTGCGGATACCGTGAACGCGAAGGCAAGACTGGCCAAGCTGCCGAATGTCACCTTCACCGGTGAGGTGTCCTACAGTCAGCTTCCTCACTATCTTTACGGCTTCGATGTCTGTTTGCTGCCCTTCAAGGTGATCCCGCTCACCTTGGCCACCAACCCGGTCAAGGCCTATGAATACCTTAGCGCGGGCAAGCCGGTCGTGGCCGTTGATTTACCGGAGATGACGCAGTTTGAAGGCTTGGTGTACGCGGCAGCGGATAAAGATGCTTTCCTTGCCGCAGTCAGCAAAGTGTTGAGCCAGCCAGAACCTGATGCCTTGGTTCAGCAACGCAAGGCTTTTACGCAAGGGCAAACCTGGCGGCACCGGGCTGAAGTGCTTATTGAGTATGCCGAATCGGCCGCTCATGACCCCAAAATCAGCGTAGTTGTCGTCACCTACAATAACCAAGAGTTTACTCGCGCCTGTCTGGCAAGTCTGGATGATTACAGCCAATACGAAAATATCGAAATCATCGTGATCGACAACGCCTCCAGTGATGGTTCACCGGCATTTTTGGCAGAGTGGGCTTCGGGCAAAGAAAACCGCAAGCTCATTCTCAATGAAGACAACCGTGGCTTTGCTGCGGCCAACAACCAGGGGCTTGAGATCGCCACCGGCGACTATCTGGTGATGCTCAACAACGACACCTATGTGACGCCTGGCTGGGTTCGCACATTAGTCCGTCATCTCGAAAGAGATAAAACCATCGGCCTGATCGGGCCAGTGACGAACAATATTGGCAACGAAGCCAAAATTGACATCACCTATGGAAGTATGGATGAGATGCTTCTGAAGTCGGCCGCTTTCACGCGCCGTCACGTCGGGCTGGCATTTCCATTAAGAACAGCCGCTTTTTTCTGCGTGATGATGCCCCGGACGACCTACTCACGCGTCGGCACCTTAGACGAGGTCTTTGGCCGAGGCTTCTTTGAAGACGACGACTATTGCCGCAGAATTGAGCAACTGGGTTTGCGTGTGGTTTGCGCTGAGGATGTGTTTGTACACCACCACCTCTCTGCGTCATTCAACAAACTCAAGTCGAAAGATCGACAAAAGCTGTTCGAAGACAACAAAGCGACATACGAGGCCAAGTGGGGTGAGTGGGTGCCGCATAGCTACGGCAAAACCACACCAGCCCCAGCCCCTTACCCGTTTGAAACTTCTCAGCATTTGACCGGACGTTTCAACGTCTGTGGAAACAGCACGCGATTTTTCTATACCGAAGTGGCTCTGTGGCGCGAATCGCTCAACTGTGAGCATTGCCGCACCACCAGCAGATATCGGTCTATTACAACAGGCATTCTTCGTGCGCTTGATGAACGTGCAGGTGTCCAAGCCGATTCACTAACCTCTTTGCCTCGCTCGGGTGCTTCACACAGATTGCGAGTCTATGACACTCAGCCACCTTTTTACTACGATCCCTGTGCCTACCCGCTTCCCGACTTGTTAAAGGCTACGGGCTGGATAGACGTAGAACTGTCGCAGTACAAGCCCAAACGCCCTATGGGCGAAAGAATCTCTAAAGGTGTCACTAATCAAAACCTAGAGTGCTTGACCTTTGATGACGAATCTCTAGATATTGTCATCACCAGCGATGTTATGGAGCACGTGCGCCTGGACGACCGGGCGCATAATGAAATTTATCGAGTACTTAAGCCCGGCGGAATTTACATTTTTACGGTTACACACAACCGCGCTTGGGACGAGACTTTGGTTCGAGTTCAAATAGCTGATCCTGACGACCCTTCTAAAGACGTTCACTTGCTCGAACCAGAGTATCACGGTGATACCAACAGTGATGAGGGTGGTGGTGTGCTGGCTTATCGAACTTATGGGCGGGATATAGAAAGCTTCCTGCAACAAGTCGGCTTCGAGGTGGAATATTTCCGTGAAGAGATTAAAGACATGGGAATCATGAATACCGAGTTGTATTACTGCCGGAAGGCCACATGATGTTGCGCCGCCTGAAATCTGGCGCCGTCCCGCCAGCACCGACTTCTGCTGCGGATCCTCAACTACCCCAAGGTAAAAACGAATGACCGCAGCCATTAAGTCAATAACTATTGGACTAGCGTTGGCAGTAGGTGCTGCCCTGACGCTTTGGGGACTTGTGCAGATGCCCTGGCCCGCAGCATCCGCATTTGGGTGGAGTAGCTTGATCCGTTATGCGGTTTTTCTAGTGATTGGCACATTTGCTATTGCGCTAGTTGCAAAGTGGACAAAACTCAACGGCATCGTTGCCGGGGGACTTATTGCATGTGCCATCGCAATCCTTGCTGGTGCGATTTGGCCGCTTGTTGTGACAATTTGGTTTGCTTTTGCCTGCTATGTGGTAGGTCTGTTCTTTTTCCAATTGCTAAAAATTGACACCAAAAAAGTGACCGGTGTCACAGCGTTTTTGGTTGGTGCGTGTCTTTACGGAACGGCGGTTGGCTTAGTGGCGCATTACCCGGTCAACTACCCAGGCCTGTATGGATTAGCACTAGCTGTTCCGGTGTTGCTGGGCTGGCGTTCGATACATGCAGCAACTCACTCTTTACGCGAATGCTTAACTTCCCCATCAGAAACAAAACTACTTGATCTGGCGATTGCATTAATTGCGCTCGTTCACTTTTCTGTCTCTTTAATGCCAGAGGTCGGGCACGACGCACTTGCCATGCACCTTTTTATTCCTGGACATTTGGCTACGCGGCATGAATGGGGGTTTGATGCAAGCACCTACGTTTGGGCTGTCATGCCAATGCTGGGCGACTGGTTATTTTCAATAGGCTACATGTTGGCAGAGGAGCAAGCGGCTCGTCTAATCAATGTCGGGTTCATTTTTGTTCTGGGCTGGTTGATTCGTGATCTCGTGTTATGGGCAGGAGGGAGCGCGTTAGGTGCGCGTTGGGCTGTTCTCTTGTTTTTGACTACCCCACTCACATTTACAGAAAGTAGTAGCCTATTTATTGAGTCTATCTGGACGGCGTTTGTTGTTGCAGGTTCACTGGCAGTTTTCAAGTTGGTGCAGTCGGACGATGACCAAGCCACTCATCTGCCAACGGCTGGCATTTTTCTGGGCGGGGCACTTGCTGCGAAGGCTGTGACTTTCACAATCTTGCCGGTGCTTTTCCTTGTGTTGGTATGGCGTTACCGGACATGGGCCAAACCCCGGTTAATAGGTACCATCGCGCTGGGCTTGGTTCTGTTTTTAGGCATTGGGTCGATTCCTTATGCTACGGCCTGGTACCTGACGGCTAACCCAGTTTTCCCGTTCTTTAACCATATCTTTCAATCACCCCTCTACCCTGCTGTAGCCTTTGATCAGTCGGCGTTCTTTGCCAAGGGTTTAACTTGGGATGTGCTCTACCAGGTGACATTTCATTCAGAAAAATTCCTCGAAAGCAGGACGGGTTCGGCGGGTTTTCAATGGCTATTATTGTTCACGCCTGCTTTGCTGATTCTCTTGGCTGCCCGCCATGGCCGAGGACTTCTCTTGTTTGTAGTAGCGGTACTATCCGTTGCGCTGACTTTCCAATCGACCGCTTACCTGCGATATGTTTTCCCGTCCTTTGTCTGGGTAGCAGCAGGCATTGGCGTTGCTATTTCGGCGGGGTATCCAGGTTCTGTTTTATTCAGAAGATTTCTATTTGTTGTTGGATGGACGGTAATTCTTTTGAATGTTGCGTTCTTCAAATCAGGCACCTATTACGGTGATTTATCCCTGCAGCCGTTGATGAGCAAATCAGGCCGAGAGACTTACCTCAATAACAGGCTCCCGATCAGAAATGCAGTTGAATTGGTGAACAATCTCAACACTGGGCGCACGCCAGTCGCAGTGTTTTCTTCTCCTTTGACTGCTGGGCTCAATTCGGACGGGCTTTATCCCAACTGGTACAACTACCGTTTCCAGGCAAAAGTTTCCGAAACAAAAACATCCAGCGATATGGCGCAGATGTTAATGGATCAAGGGGTTGATTACGTCATTCTCGACAGTAATTGGGGCACGCCTAACAAGCGAATGATGATCGAAAACGTCACGCAAAAGCTCGCCGCGTCTGGCAGCATCGCTGTGCGCAAGCTGAACGATAGCTACCGCTTTCAAATTGAACTGTTGAAAAACACGGACTTCTCAGCTTTGGATGGATGGGCACTCTCCACTGACAAACCTGTCCTAGTTGCTGGGCGAGTGTCGGTAACCGTTGCAACTCCTGCGGCGCAATCCGTATCAGTGGTGTCTGGGCGCCGCTATCAAAATAGCATTACGGCAATGTGCGCCGACCAGCCAACTCAAGGTCGGGTGCAGGTTAACTGGCTGGACTCAAAAGGCGGCTTCATTACTACGGACATTAATGTATTTGATTGTGCCACTGCTGAGGCAACCCAATCCATGGAGGTTACCGCGCCAGCAAACGCATCAACAGCTATTGTTTATGCCACTGCCCACGGCAGCCTCCCTATCATCATTACCAAGGTTTCTTTCAGACAATGAGTGCCGACTTGATTGCCAACCATTTACCAGACACACGCATTGCTGTGGTCATCCCTTGCTTTAAGGTAACCCAGCATATTGTTGACGTTATTTCGGCCATGCCTAGCATCGTCTGGCGCATCTACGTGATTGACGACGCGTGTCCGGCTGGCTCTGGCAAGTTTGTTGAAGAGCACGTATTCGACGACCGCGTGAGGGTGTCGTACCACAGTCAGAACCAAGGCGTTGGTGGAGCTGTGATGACGGGCTACCAAGCTGCAATCGCCGATGGTGCAGATGTTATCGTGAAAGTGGATGGCGACGGCCAGATGGATCCATCTTTGATCCCGTCGTTCGTCGAGCCGATTCTTTCTGGTGAGGCCGATTACACGAAAGGAAATCGTTTTTACGATCTCGAGCAAATACGCTCCATGCCACCTGTGAGGTTGTTTGGTAATGCCGTACTCTCACTGATGACCAAACTCTCCTCGGGGTACTGGAATCTCTTTGATCCGACAAATGGCTATACCGCCATTCATGCCGATGTATGTAAGCACCTCCCATTCAAAAAAATAAGTCAACGCTATTTTTTTGAAACGGATATGTTATTTCGACTGAATACGCTGCGTGCGGTCGTAGTGGATGTGCCCATGGATGCTAAATATGGTGAGGAAGTTAGCAATCTAAAAATTTCAAAAATTGCGGCTGAGTTTTTATTTAAGCATACGCGCAATTTCTTCAAGAGACTTTTTTATAACTATTACCTGAGAGACTTGTCACTTGCCTCTATTGAATTGCCTATCGGGCTAATGATGTTGATTTTTGGAATTGCCTATGGCGGGTATAACTGGTACGAATCCTCACAAGTTGGGACGCCAACACCTGCGGGTACTGTCATGTTGGCCGCCATGCCGATGCTGATGGGGCTTCAGTTTGTGCTCGCCTTTATCGGTTATGACATTGCCTCTGTACCGAAACGCGTCCTGCACAGGAGTCGGTCTCAGTGGTCTTCGACGGTCAACAGGAAAATCGTATGAAGTCACTATTTGATCGTTTACGTGATCCGTCTGTCGCAAATGTTGATGTCGATGGTTCCGAGCGGTTAAACGTTCATCGCAAAATGCTGTCCAAAAAAAGAATGCTGAGGGAAGTATTCACGGATTTTCATCATATTTTTCGTCGATTAGATGAAAGGTTCTTCACTGGTAACGGGGCTCGAATCGAATTGGGTGCAGGTATTGCGCCCATCAAAGATTCATATCCTGATGTTTTAGCTACGGATGTAGTTCATGGTAATCATCTCGACCGCATTCTGGATGCAGAAGTTATGGATCTGCCGGAACAGTCCGTGCGTGCTTTTTACGGACAAAACTGCTTTCATCACTTTCCCAATCCTGACCGTTTTTTTTCTGAATTGGAGCGGGTACTTCAGCCCGGGGGAGGTGCGATATTGCTTGAGCCTTATTATGGGCCTTTCGCTACATTTCTATTCAAGCGCCTATTTCGAACAGAGGGTTTTGATAAGTCATTTCCTTCGTGGCAAGCCCCTGTAGCTGGCCCGATGAATGGTGCAAATCAAGCATTGAGCTATATTGTGTTTGTGCGCGATCGCGGTGATTTTGAGTGCAAATACCCAACTTTGAAGATTGTGCACCAAGTACGAGTCGGTAATTATCTGAAATACTTACTCTCTGGCGGGCTGAATTTTCGCCAATTGTGCCCTGATGCGATGAGTCCTTTAGTTGGTTTTGTTCAGCGGTGTCTGTCGCCACTCAATCGCTGGCTTTCTCTGCACCACGTTATCATTATCCGGAAAGAGATTGCATGACTTTTATCCGTTACGTGGGCATCCAGTTGTTAGCCTATGTCGTTGATATGGGCGTTTATGTAATTATGTTGAAGATCGGTTTTTTGGGGCCAATTCCCGCCAACGTCGTTGGCAAGGTAGCTGCAGGAATTTTTGCATTCATTGCTCACCGAAAATTTACGTTCTGCACTAATGATGTAGCTGACGGAAACCATCAAGCTGTTCGCTATTTTATTTTGCTGGTACTGAATATACCGTTGTCTTCTGGTGTGCTGGCTGTGGTGCTAATTTGGCTTGATCAACCAATGATCGCGAAGGTTGTGGCCGATGTGGTGGGTGTTGCAATGACCTACTGGCTGAGTAAATCTTTTGTATTTGTTAAGAGGCGCCGACTTGTCACAGAACATCTTGATTCCGAAGGAACAGACCCATGAGGTTAGTAATAACGGGGACCACGGGGTATATCGGCGGACGCCTTGCATTACGTGCTTCAAAAGGCGGGCACGAGGTTGTGGCTGCCACCCGTCGCCCTGTCGCTCCTGCTTTATGCCGGATGCCTTTTGAACTGTTTTCCACAGAAGCTATCGTTCTTCCTTTAGAAACAAACGCAGTCATCCACTTGGCTGCGGCTACTTCACCCGCCGCTGGTCTGGATGCCGAGCTTGAAGTGCTCGCTGCCAGATCACTAATTGCCGCTACACAGCAACTGGCAGCAAAGTTTGTGTTCGTTTCGAGCCAGACAGCGCGACCAGATGCGCCGACAGTGTATGGGCGAACAAAGTGGCGTATTGAGCAGGAAGTATTGGCAGTAGGTGGCTGGGTAGTACGGCCTGGACAAGTGTACGGCGGCTGTGAACGAGGGTTGTTCGGTAAATTGGTAGGTGCCGTCCGGCGCCTGCCTGTAATTTTTGCGTTTTTACCTGCACCGCAAGTGCAGCCCATTCATGTTGATGACCTTGCAGAAGGATTGCTAAGACTTGTCGAGCGTGACGATATTCCGCCGGGCGTGTTTTGTCTCGCTGCGTCTGCGCCAGTGTCATTTACTCGATTTATGTTGGCTATTGCCTCTGGCCGTGTGCGTCGCCTGCGATGGCTTGTACCTGTTCCTGTCATGCTTATCCAGGTTGTTAGTGGGGTGTTGGGCAGAAGGCTGTGGATACGTTTGGGTCTTGATCGACTGAACTCGCTCTTTGAACTACCTTTGATGGACACGGTCAATGATCTCCAGCGATTAGGGCTTTCATTGCGCTCTTTACCATCCGGTATGCACCCATCTGGCGGTGACAGGCGACGTCGGCTCATATGTGAAGGGCAAGCCCTGCTGACCTACTTGCTAAAGGAACGACCAGGCGCCAGCCTTCTTCTACGTTACGTGCGAGCAGTTGAAAAACTACGAGGCGGCCCACCATTGGATCTGCCGGCATGGGCGCTAAGGCTACCAATGGCACTCGCGCTGCTTGATGATCGAGCATTCGCTTTATCGGCATGGGGAGCAGAGTTTGCCTGGCGATTGGATGCAGCAACAACGCTGGCAGAGGCGACAACGCAGGGAGCTCGACGTTTTCTCGGATTTGGTCGAAGTTCAGGGGCAGTGATGAGTCTGATCTCCATTTCTCGCGCAGTGGTTGCAGAGATCGTCTGGCGGGTGTTGCGTATAGCTGGCGCGCCGTTTCTCCAGCGCTACATCCGCGACACTGGGAGTCAGCGATGACCCCGGATTTTGACGTGATTATTGTGGGAAGTGGCCCGGCCGGTGTTTCCGCTGCGTTACCCTTGGTTGAATCTGGGCTTAGGGTGCTGATGGTGGATGGTGGACGGCAAGCCAATATATCGCCGCTTACACAGCCCTTCTTGACTGCGAGAGCCGAAGACGCCAAACAGTGGAAATGGATGATTGGGGAGAGTTTCCACGCATTGCAGAAGCACGATGGGGTATCACCAAAACTTCGGGTGCCGACGCAAGGGTATGTGTTCGAGGGATTTGAAGTTGCTAACCGAATTGAAGCGCAGGATTTTGTTGCTGTAGGGTCGCTTGCGACGGGAGGACTTTCAAATGCATGGGGATGCGGTGTCGCACGCTTATCGGTGTCCGAACTGTCTGAATTTCCTTTTCAGGCGGCAGATATTGAACGGTCTTACGAAACTGTCGTAAGGCGAATTGGGATTAGTGGTCGTCAGGATGATGATTTGTCAGCCTACTTCGGTCTGGATGCGTGGTCGCAGCCGCCCATTCAGATGGATGCATTGCACATCGACCTCTTCGACCGATACACCAAGCGCAGAGCCAACTTTGCATCGCTGGGTTTTCGTCTTGGACGATCTCGAGTTGCTGCACTCAGCGCGGATCATGCGGGACGCAAGGCATGCAACAGTTCGGGAAACTGTTTATGGGGGTGTCACCGCCGTGCCTTGTATTCAGCTTCCGACGAGTTAGCTATGTTGAGGCAGTACAGAAACTTTCACCATGAGGGTGGATTTGTTGTAGAGGGAATTGCGCAAAACGGTAACTTCTGGTCGGTGGAAGGATTACAAGAGATGTCGCGCGAGCGCCGATCAATTAAGGCGAGTAAGGTGCTTCTAGCAGCGGGTACGCTGGCGACAACACGGCTTGCATTGCAGGCGCTCAATCTCGAAAGACCAGTGCCTTTGCTTTCATGTCCAACTGCAGCGTTTCTGCTGTGGCTGCCTCATCTGTTGGGAACCGCAAGAGTCCCCGCTTTTGGTTTGGGGCAGCTGTCATTCGCCTTGACCATGCGCGACGGTATGTCTGCGTTTGGTTCGACCTTTGGGACTACCGGCCTACCGGTATCAGAATTCGCCCGACATTTGCCCTTACGGCGGCGATATGGCGTTGACTTGCTTGGGAGTTTGTTGAGTTCGTGCCTCGTAGGCAATGTCTTTTTGCCCGGTAACCTTTCCGTTGCCAAAGCAATGCTAAAGAGTGATGGCTCGCTAGTGGTGGATGGTGGCTACAGTGATCGTGTTCCTAGCCTGATGGCTGAGGCCGCTAAGCGACTGCGGAAGGCCTACTGGCAACTTGGGGCGGTTCTGTTGCCGATGAGCTTTACAGTTGGACGTCCTGGTGGGGATATTCACTATTCTGGGACATTGCCAATGCGACATAGCGCGGGTCTGGGCGAAACAAATGCAATAGGGGAGTTGTGCGGGCTAGAAGGTGTGCACGTAGTTGACGGCGCTTGCCTGCCAACGCTTTCAGAGAAATCCCACACACTTACGATCATGGCGAATGCGGACAGGATTGGGCGCGAGGTAGCGTTGATGAAGTTTCACGGAGTTTAATAGGATGAGGCATAAGTTACTTTGTGTTGTAGGAACCCGCCCCGAAGCCATCAAAATGGCGCCAGTCATTCTCGCCTTGAAGCAGGAACCCTGGGCAGAAGTTCGTGTTCTAGCTACCGCGCAGCACCGGCAAATGCTCGATCAGGTTTTGAACTTTTTTGACATCCAACCCGATATTGACCTGAACATCATGCGTCCCAATCAGGCCCTGACGGCTTTGACGGCAAGGCTGTTGCTTGAGTTGGACGAGGTGCTTCTCGCTGAGAAGCCCGATGTGGTGCTGGCACAAGGCGACACCACGACGGTGATGACGGTAGCGCTGGCCTGTTTTTACCACCGCATTCCCTTCGGCCATGTGGAAGCTGGTTTGCGCACTTGGGATATGCAGAACCCTTTTCCGGAAGAGGCGAATCGGGTGTTTGCGGGGCGATTGGCTCGCTGGCATTTCGCGCCGACGGAAAGTTCTCGTCAAAATTTGTTGCGCGAAGGCGTGAGCGATGCCGACATCACCGTGACAGGCAATACGGTGATTGATGCATTGCTGATGACGGCATCCAAAGAGCTTGAGGTTGGCATAGCACTGGATGCCACCAAGCGGCTTGTGCTGGTTACATCACATCGCCGTGAAAACTTTGGCGAACCGTTTCGCAATATCTGCCGGGCACTTAAAACTCTGGCCGAGCGAAACCCGGATATCCAAATTCTTTACCCAGTGCATCCAAATCCGAACGTTAAGGATGTGGCGCATGAGATGTTGGGCAATTGCGGCAATGTCATTTTGTGTGAGCCTCTGGATTACGCGCCATTCGTTGCGGCAATGAAGAAGGCTTATCTGATCATCAGCGACTCAGGCGGTGTGCAAGAGGAGGCGCCTGCCTTGGGCAAGCCAGTATTGGTGTTGCGTGACGAGACCGAGCGCCCCGAGGCTGTCGACATGGGAGTGGTGAAACTGGTAGGGCCCAACTATGAACGTATCGTCGAAGAAGCTCAACTGCTATTGGACGATGCAACTGCTTATGGCGCAATGGCACGCGGTGTTTCACCGTATGGTGACGGCAAAGGGGCGGCGCGAATTGTGGCAAAAATTAAGGAATATTTTGATGGGAATTGAAATGACATTTATCACTAATGCCCAAGCCATGCTGTGGACGAATAAAGAAGATCGCCAGCAGGTTGAAAATGCTGGCGTAAAGATTACGCCCTGTAATTTTTATTCAAGCATACCGTCAATAACAGAAATCGAAAATAGCTATGAGTACTCCAATAGCGCAGCGCCGCCTTACAGTACTTGCAATATATTTGGATCGCCAGAGTCAAGCATGGCTTTGTTGGAAAAACTAACAACCTATTCTGCTGAGTTTCAGCCGCCTGATGAGGGTGATGAAATTTTGCCAAATGGATATTTTTGGAAAAATAGCCAGTTCAGCTACTCTGATGCAATGTCTTACTATGCTTTCATCCGGCATCTGAAGCCAAACAAAATTATTGAAATTGGATCGGGTTTTTCTACGCTAGTTGCTATTGACGCAATTAACCGAAATGGGGGGGGGGGGGATTATGTGCATTGAGCCTTTCCCTAGAAAATTTCTTGAGCAGTCGAATGCTGTCAGTCTGATTAAGAAACCGGCTCAAAATATTACGATTGAATGGTTGAATGACAACCTGAACGATGGCGACGTTCTTTTCATAGACTCAACGCACACTGTGAAAACAGGTAGCGATTGTCTGCACATTTATTTAAGACTGCTCCCCCAGATAAGACACAAAATTTATATTCATGTGCATGATATATTTCTGCCGTTTGGAATGCCGCAGACGTGGCTCTTAGATCACCATATATATTGGACTGAACAGTATCTTCTGCTCGCTTTTTTACTAGACAATCCCAAAGCCTCGTTTTTGTTTGGAAGTAGTTATCATAAGTGGGCAAATGGGACAGCGCTAAAAACCTTCATGCATGGTCGTGCAGCGGCTGGCGGTGGGAGTTTTTGGTTTGAATATTCCGGCACCAAGATTTAGATGCGTTTGGTCTATCTGTCACCCGTCCCATGGTCTAGCTTTGCACAAAGGCCACACAAGTTTGTCGAATGGTTTCACAGCGTTACGGCGGGGAAAGTATTGTGGGTCGATCCTTACCCAACACGGTTTCCTTTACTGTCAGATTTTCGTAGGCTGGGTCAGCAAGGTGGTCAGGAAAATTGCACTAGCCCAGCTTGGCTGAAAGTTATTCGGCCTTCTGCTTTGCCGATAGAGCCACTGCCTTGGTCTGGCTGGGTCAATGCTTTGATGTGGAGGAAGGTGCTAGAGGAAGTTGATGCTTTTTCTCACCAACAGTCTGCGCTGCTAGCCATTGGCAAGCCATCGGTATTGGCTTTGGCCGTTATGCGTCGGCTGGATGCCGCAGTTTCTGTTTACGACGCCATGGACGATTTCCCCTCGTTTTATACAGGGCTTTCTCGTGTGGCGATGCGTTCGCGCGAGAGGGATTTGATTGGTCGCGTGACCCATGTTTTAGCTTCTTCGACTGCCTTAAAGCTGCGCTGGGGCAATGTGCGGCCGGATGTTCAGCTTGTGCCGAACGGTTTGGATGCCAGTGTTTTGCCAGCTCCCAAAATTGGTACGCTGGCGCGAGAAAGAAGAATTTTGGGCTATGTGGGCACGATTGGCCCTTGGTTTGATTGGGAGTGGGTCATTAACCTGGCCAGGATGCGGCCGCTGGATGTGGTGCGCTTGATTGGTCCGATGTTCACCCCTTCACCCTATACGCTGCCTGTGAATGTCGAAATTCTCCCGCCTTGCGCTCACCAGGATGCGCTGCGAGCGATGCAGGCCTTCGACGTCGGGTTGATTCCATTCAAGAGAAATGAGCTGACCGCTTCGGTGGATCCCATCAAGTATTACGAATATCGAGCGCTTGGCTTGCCTGTCATTTCGACAGCCTTTGGCGAGATGGCATTTCGCGGGGGCGAAGACGGTACATTTCTTAGTCGTGGCGTCCAGGATGTCAGTGAATTAGTTCAGAGCGCGCTATTTTTTAGCGCAGACATTGAATCAGTACGGCGATTTACAGCCAGCAATACATGGGAGGCGCGTTTTGCGGCGGCGAAAATCATTTAACGACTGCGATGTAGTCATCGTCAATTACAACGCCGGGATGCTGCTGGCGGATTGTGTTTCGTCAGTCTTCGCGGCAGGGGGTGCAAAAGCGATTGTGGTGGACAACCATTCAACGGATGGCAGCCTTGAACATCTGGAACACGTTATCGAAAACGAGAAGCTTGTTGTCATACGCAACGGCAGCAACTTGGGGTTTGCTGCCGCATGCAACATTGGCGCTAAAGCTTCATCGGCGCACCATGTGCTATTTCTGAATCCTGATAGCGTTTTGGCCGAAGATGCCTTGACCAAGATGGCTGCCGTCCTCGATACAGCAGACGATGTGGGT
>Ga0208413_1001575_pt1 | contig 14302 bp, 10 predicted proteins | sample AntAceMetag02UKD_FD_184761 | JGI IMG/M metagenome (GOLD analysis project Ga0208413, IMG submission 184761) | Saline lake microbial communities from Ace Lake, Antarctica - Antarctic Ace Lake Metagenome 02UKD (SPAdes) (version 2) | ecosystem: Environmental > Aquatic > Non-marine Saline and... | reverse complement strand
GGTGAAAAGCCCGACCCACTTATGCCGGGAGCAAGCCGCTTTTGATTAACCCGACAGCGGAGTGACTTAGATCGGTGGCCAAGCATCCAACAGTCAAGGTGCCGCGGTTTGGCTCACCCTGTCCATCCTTGCCGAGGCAAGACTCCGTTGGCCGAAACCGACGATTGCGATGAGGTCGATAGGATAAAACGGCGCGCTCGGCGAGTCCGCCCGATCCGAATATCCGGCAGAGGCGGCCGATTGCGGGGATTGTCCGCCCTCGGTGCGGTGAAATAGCCGATTCCCTAGGGAGATTTTGATTAGCCCGCAAGGAATAGTCCGTGCCAGTACCCCGCGTCCGAAGCCAAATGTCCATCAGGCAAGGTAAGGCGGTTTCGCCGAAACCGCCGACTGCCGTGGGTGGGCAGGATGAAACTGCGCGCTTCCTGCTTCGCCAAGGCTTCGGAGCCCGCCCCACTCGGGACGCAGCGCACCCGGCTTACCTTGGCACCACCAACCGTCTCCGCTCTACTGGATGCGGATGCGGTCGCGGCCGGTGAGGCCGGTAGGGAACCGTTCGCCGTTGATCTCTACCTCGACGTTTTGGATCGGGTCGGCGGTTAGCAGCATTGAATCAGTCTTGGGGAAAGCGCGGCTGCTCCCGCGGGAAATCGCGCCTTGGAAGAGTTCTTCGCCCGAAGTTTCATCCACCATTTTGATGCGCACGTTATCAAGCGCGTGCACGATAACATCGGTAGATGCAGCGACAGCCTCGGTGCCGTTGGCCTCAGTCACGGCGTCGGTTGCGGGCTCCGAGCTGCTCATGGCTTTGACCCCAAGGACGATGATGAAAATGACGGCGGCCAATGCTGCCAGCGCGATCAGTCCCCGGATTGCCAGAGCCTTATCGATGTAGGGCAGAAGACTGCCGCCGGGAGGCTGGAAGGTCGCGGGGTTTTCATCTTTGCTATCACCGGCCTCGGCTTCACTGGCAGTCGATGGCTCGATGGCCGCATCCTTGCTCGCCGAGCCCAAGGTAATGTCCATGCGGCCGTAGATCTCGCGATTCGAGGACTTGGGCTTCTGCTTGCCGTGGCCGAGGGCGTTGTAGTCGCTGATAGTCTTGTCGGGTGAGAGGCCAAGGTAAGCGGCGTAATTGCGCAGAAATCCGCGGACGTAGATCTCGGGCAGGGTGATATCGAACTGATTACTTTCGAATTTGTGTAGGTAATCTCCGCGGATCTTGGTCGCTTCCGCGGCCTCGCGAATGGAGATGCCTTTGCTCTTACGTGCTTCTTCCAGTCGTTCGCCGATAGTCTGCATGAGAGGATGGTGCTGAATTGAGGGGGATTAAGAAACTACGAAATTAAGCAAGAGCAGGAATTCCTTGAGGGGAAGAACGATTTCAAGCGGTTGGGCTTTAGGGGCAAGATGACAGGTGATGAAGAACGGTCTGGATGATGGCAGATGCAGAACAGTTGTTGCGCGTTGCCGATATCCCGAAGGGATGCCGCAGTCAGATGAGACCCGAGGTCAGCGATCCCGGGCTTCACTCGTATCGATTGTTGACCGATGACAAATCTACTCGCTGAGGGCACTGAGCCTCATCTGTCATCTGGCCCTTTACGGCCCACCGTTTCAACCCCGCCCCTGAGCTGTCGCTTAGAATAGTGAATTCGCGGCGACCCCCACGGCGGTGATTGGGCCTTGGTCGGCGAGGCCATCGACGGCGCGGTTCACCTTTTGGATCGTGGACTGGGCTTCGAGGTAGAGCTCATCGTCGTTGATTAGGCGCCCGAGGGTGCCTTCGCCGGAGTTCAGTTTATTCGAGAGCTCTTGGAGATTGCTCATGGTCAGCCGGAGATTTGCTGCCGCCGTCTCGTCGTACATCAACGTGCCGAGCGTGCCTTCGCCGCGCTTGAGGTGGACGACCATCGATTCGGCCTCGGTCATGAAAGCATTGGCGGACTCGGCGGCCGAGCGAATTTCGGCGATAGCCAGCACGAGGTCGTTGTAGCCCTGCTCCTCGGTGAGGAGTTTGCCGAGCGTGCCTTCGCCATCGCGTAGTCGCGTGGTCACGATCTCAAGATTGGTCGTGATGGCATCGATCTTCGCGGCGTTGTCGTCGATCACGGCGTTGAGTTTGCCCATCAAGCCGTCGCTAGAGCCATCCGTTCCGAGCGCGCCGGCAAACTGCGTGAGGGCTTGCTCGACTTTGCGGCCGATTTCGCCGACCTGCGAAATGACCGTATTCAGTCCCGGCGTATCTTCGGAGCGCAGCATGCTTCCTGGCGCGATGGCGCGGGAGTTGGGCGAGCCGAGCGTGAGCGAGACGTAGTTGCTGCCGAGCAATCTGGACATGGCGATGGTGGCCACCGAGTCGGCCGCTACTTCGATGCCATCGGAGATGCGCATCACCACTTCGGCGTGGCGCCCACTAAGTCGGGTGGCTTCGACGGCGCCAACGGTGACGCCGGCGAGACGCACCTCGTCCCCGGCTTTCAACTCTTTGATGGTGGCGAACCGAGTGGTGAGATCGTAGCCGTCATCGCGGCCGAGTTTAGACCCGGTAAGCGATTGGTGGGTGATCCAGATTAGGGCCACGCCGAGCAGAAAAAACAGTCCTACCCGGACCGACATTTGGGCATTGTTCATGATGTTGTCTCCAAGTTTTTGAAGCGGGGATTTTTAAGATCGATTTTGGGGTTAAGAAATTCGGTGATCACGGGGTCAGTGGACTGCCGGTATTCGGCGGGGGCGGCGACGGCATGGAGTTTGCCCCCATGCATCAGGGCCACGCGGTCGGCGATGGTCAGGGCGAGGTCGCGATCGTGGGAGACCACAATACTCGTGACGGCGTATTCCTCGCGGAGGGTAGCGATGATTTCGGCGATGGTGGCGGCCATGGTGGGGTCGAGCTCACTGGTCGGTTCATCGTAGAGCATCAGCTGCGGCTCCATGACCAGCGCCCGGGCGATCGCGACGCGTTTACGCATGCCGCCGGAGAGCGCCGAAGGCATCTTACTCGCGGCGTGTTCGATGGACAGGATGCGCAAAGCGCGCATGACGCGGTCGCGGATCTCTGGCTTCGGGCAGAGGTGATGCTCGTGGGGGTAGAGCGCCAAGTTGTCGTAAACCGACAGGGAATTGAGTAGGGCACCGGATTGAAAAACAAAGGCCAAGGCGAACCGATCGCGGGTCTCGCTTACAACAGGATTATGACCGTTTATTTTGATGCGGCCGGACGTGGGTTTTTCCAAGCCGGCGAGTTGCCGCAGGAGCACGGTTTTGCCCGAACCACTCGGACCCATGATCACAAAAATTTCGCCAGGATTCACGGAAAAGCTTATATCCGTGAGCACCGCCTGGTCGCCGTAGCTTTTGGACAGCTGTTCCACGTCCACGTGCGCCGGGCTACGGTTGGGCTGATTTACAATGGGGTTGCGAGTCGAGGCCATGGCGTTAGGCGAGGAGTTTGGTGATGAAAAAGTCGAGGGTGAGGATGGAGATCAGCGAAAGGACCACCGCCTTGGTGACCGCCAGCCCGATCTCGCGCGGCCCTCCGCGGGTGCGCAGCCCGGTGTTACACGAAATGATCATTACCACGAGGCCGAAGACCTGAGCCTTGATGAGGCCGTCGAGCACATCGCCGAAGGTGACAAAATTCTGCAGGTTGCGAAAAAACGAATCAGCGGATAGCCCGATGAAGTCCACGTATTCGCAGACGAACGCGCCTCCAAACCAGCCGATCAGATTGCCCAGCACCGTAAGCACCGGCATGACTATCAGCACGGCTAAGAGACGGGGCAGGACGAGCAAACGCTCCGGCGGAATGTTCATGGTGGTCAGCGCATCGATTTCCGAATTCACCTGCATCGATGCGAGCTCAGCCGTGACGGCGCTGCCCACCCGCCCGGCCAGAATGATGGACACCATTACCGGTGCGAGTTCCCGCGCCATGGATGCACCGACCAACGCGCCGATAAATTCCTTGGCGCCGAAATCGCGCAGACTGATGCCGGCTTGGAGCGCGAGCACAGCGCCAATGAAGAAACACAGAATCGCGACAATCGGCAGGGATGTGTAGCCGATCAAAAATCCTTGCTCGGCCACCCGCTTGAGAAGACGAGGAGCGGATGGCAGCATCGAAAACGCGCGCCACGTCATGATCAGGCCCGAACCAAAGGCTTCGAGAAAATGGGTAATGCGATTCATGGCGAAAGACCATCGGTCAGCACGCTACTCGCGCGCAGTCCTTTTCCGGCGGGGCGGGATACGCGCAAGAGGCCGGCCAAGATCCCCCATTGGCTGCCGTCGGCGTCGACGCGGTAGTTAAAGAGGGGACCCAAATGAAACTCACGGCTCTGGTGCATATCGCTCCGCGCATAGGTCACCGCATCCCAAAGCCAGGAGTGCCGCAACTCGCCGGGAGCGGTTTGATCATAACGGTAGAGAGCGAAGAGGGGAGACCACAATTGGCGGGTGCGTTCGTTGTGCGGGAAAAATACTTCGATCGGGCTGAGCAGCTGCGTCTGGACGCGACCGGCGCCGTTGTCCCAATGACTCACGAGCGGCCAGAGATGGCGTTTGAAGGCCGGGTCTAAATCGGGCGACTGACGGCTGGTTTGCGTCTCGGAGTGGTAGACAAAATACAGCAATTGTTGTCGCCGGTGATCGAGGTCTTGGCTGTGCCACTGGCGGTCGCGCCACACGGGCCACAGCAGCCAAGTTTGCTCGCGGCTGGGCGATTTGGAGTAGCTGTAGAGAGGAGCCCAACGGTTGACGTAGCGGTTCTCGCCGCGGCCTTGCACCCCCAGCGGCCAGAAAAAATTGGTCTGCTGGTAGGTCACCGGCGAGGTGCGATGGGAATAACCGAAGAAGGGCCACAAGAAGGTCTCACTGATGTAGCCAGCTGAAGTTTCGGTGGCGTAGAACGGGAGCAGGCCCGCGCGGGATGTCGGTTCGGCGGTGTCTAGCTTGTCGTCTTGCCGGTAGAGCAGCGGCCACAGCAGATATTGACGGGAGCTCACGCCGATTTCTTCGCGCTCCCCGAGCAATGGCCACAACGCGAAACCGCGATGATCGCCGCCGCTGATGGTTTTGAAAAAAGGCCACGGTGTGCTGGTCGTAATGGCGCCCTTATTTTCGTAGCGGACGTAGAGCGGAAAGGCCGCCCATTGTACCCGGCTTTGGCCGAAGCGTTGGCTGATATCGCCGTAGAGCGGGAAGACCGCGCGGTAGGACGATGCCTCTTCGCCGGTATCGCGGGAGAAATAGATCGGCCAGATGCTGAAGCTATCCTCCCCGGCGGCGCTCGTTTTCGAGTTGATGAGGTTCAGCAGGGTCCAGCGCGTATTATCATCGGGGGCATCGTGTTCTCGATACCACAGCGGATAGACCACACTTTGAGCCGTCGATCCGTTGGGCGAACGGAAGCTATGGAAAAGGGGGCGCAGCCCGGTCAAAGATTCTCCCTCGGCGTTGCGGGAACCATGGAGCAATGGCCCGAGTGAGCTCCACCGCTCGACCCCGGCCGCATCCGCCGATTGTCCAACCCAGAAAGGCCAATAGTTCCGCTCTTGCATAGGCTCCGCCCGCGCGGAGGTGGCGGTAGCCACCCCGACGACCGCTAACGCAGCGACGAGACGGAATTTCATGGGTTTAGAGGTTGGGGGAGCTCGTAGGTCGGGCGACGAAATAAAGTTAGGAGCCTAACTACGGCAGAAACTCCGCTTTCTCAACCGGTAGTTAAGAAACGACGAGCGAAAGGCGAAAACCCGGGACGGCTGGTCAGAATCAGACGGCCAATGATACGCCGGGGGCGACCGCCACGAATGCGGTGGGATCGAGCTGGGCCTCGGCCAGCGCGGCGACCAAGGCTTCGGGAGGATCGTTGCGACCTTCGTCGGTCAGCTGGAAAGTGCCCCAGTGCACCCCGATGGATTGCAGGGCGCCCACGGTCTGGTGGATACGAACGGCTTCGGCTGGGTTGCAGTGTTGCGCGGCCATAAACCAACGCGGTTCGTAGGCCCCGATGGGGATGATCGCCAAGTCAGGCTCGCCGCAACGATCGTGAATCGCCGCGAACATATGATCATCCCACGCGGTGTCGCCGGCGTAGTAAAAGCTGCGCCCCGCGGCTTGGATAAAAAACCCCGACCACAGCCGAGCGTTGCGTTTGCCGAGCCCGCGGGTGCTCCAGTGGCGGGCGGGAGTTGCCCGCACGTGGAAACCGGGGACAAATTCGTGGGCTTCCCACCAATCGAGCTCCACGATGTGCTTAGCGCCGAAACCGAAACCGCGCAAGAGATCACGGTGACCGAGCGGCGCGACGACCATCGGCGGATGGCTTAGCGCGGCGAAGTGGCGCAGTGAATTCGCGTCGCAATGATCGAAGTGATCATGACTGAGCAGGATCACGTGAATGTCTGGCAAATCGGCTAAAGCCACCGCCGGGGGATGCACGCGTTTGGGGCCGGCCCATTCCATGGGGCTGGTGCGTTTGCTGAAAACGGGATCAGTGAGAATGTTGGCGTGCCGCGTTTGGACCAAGACGGTGGCGTGATTTATCCAGGTTGCGGTGAGAGTGCCGTCGAGGGGGGCATCGGGCAGGGGAGGCGGGGAAATGGCGACCTGCTCCGGCCACGGGGTGGGGGTGGAGGTGCGTTTCCATTTTAAGACGTCCCACCACGAGCGGTTCTCGTGCTTGCCGGGATTGAAAAACCGGTAGCCGTCACAGTGATTGGATTTAGGAAAGCGTGGTGACATGGCCTGAGCGGAGGAGGTGACTCCGAGTCCCAGACCTCCCGCGATGCAGACATTGCGGAGAAAGTAGCGACGGGTGAAGTGTGGATTCGACATCGTGAAATACGCTTCACCTTTTCATGAGCTATTAACGTTTGCCAACTGGGGGCGTTTAATTTCCATGCCGACATGCGAATCACCGGTGGCAAAGCGCGGAGTATCCTCTTGGCAACACCGAAAGGCGACGCCGTGCGACCCGCGACGGATGCCATGCGCGAAGCGGTATTCTCTAGCCTTGGGCCGCGGGTCCAAGGCGCTCAGTTTCTCGATCTGTTCGCGGGAACAGGAGCATATGGTTTGGAGGCGTTGAGCCGAGGAGCGGTCGGAGGCATGTGGGTCGAGAAGCGCCGGAGCACGTTTGAATTGCTGCGTCGTAATATCGCCAACGTGTGCCTGAGCATGGACCGCGATGAGACGGATTTGATGGTGCGATGCGGCGATGCGACGACGGTGCCTTGGGACGATCAAACCGTCGCACCCACGCTGATTTTTATCGATCCGCCTTATCCCATCACCGAGAAGGTGGCACCAAAGTTGTTTCCCCTTATTCGCAATTTGGTGCATCTCCGGGATGATCCCCGCGTGGTGGTTGAGATGCCGGGCGAGGTCACGATCAACCCCAAGGGATGGGAGCTGGTGAAGCGGCTGGGTGGCAAAGGCGATCACCAACCCTCGGTGGTTATTTTCCGGATCGAGCCCGGGCCGCGTTGACCAAAGTCAGGCCCGCGACGACCGCCGTCTCCGTGCGGAGAACGCGCGAACCGAGACTAAAAAAATCCGCTCCGGCGGCGGCCAACGCAGCGCGGTCGACATCGTGCCAGCCTCGCTCCGGGCCGACGAAAAGAGCGCAGGGTTGCTCGGTCGAGGCCAAGTTTATCGTGGCGAGATGGGGCTGCGAACCGTAGACGTCCAACGCGATCAGCCGATGACCAGATTCCTGCCAACGGGTGATGGTAGCCTCCAACGAATCACGCCAATTCACGTTGGGCGTGAAGGTCTCGAATGCCTGCGCGGCCCCGGTAATGACGTGCCGCCGCCACTCCGCTTCGTGCCACAGTGAACTGCTGGCGTAGTTGGGATCGCTGCGGTTGGTGGCCACGAAGCTGAGTTCGGTGGCGCCCAACGTGGTCGCATCGCGCAGGATGTCGCGGGCAGTTTGCGGACGCGGAAATCCGATGGCCAGCAGAGTGGGGGGGGGGGCGGCGTGCGGAGCTGCCCAACTGAATTCCAAGGTAACATGGGCCGTGGCGACTTCAGCCAACGTGGCGCGGCCGCGCGGTCCGTTGATCTGGCCGACATCGAACGAATCGCCCACGCCCCGCCGTAATACGGTGAGGATATGGCGAGCGCGATGATCGCCTCGGGGGAGCGGACGCGACGTCTCGGAGGATTCAAACAATACGATATTCACGTCGGGGATGACTACGGCGGTGTTTTGTCCGTTTGCGATATATCGCGGACGGGGCAGGGTCCGGAAATGGTGCGCCTGGACGGAATCGAACCGACGACATCTGTGTGGAAGACAGAGGTTTTACCACTAAACTACAGGCGCAGTGGAAGGCGAAGCAACGGGGAGCGAGGCGGGGCGTCAAGCCTGCCTTCGCGGTGAATTCGGCGGGCGAGGTGGCGAAAGATCATGCCGTCTCATTAACACTTTATTGCTAATTGCGCGCCGCAAATGGAGTTGCCGGGTTGGAATTCACCGGTTTCTCTCCGGATATGGCAATAATCTCAGGTGGCTCCAAGGGCTCAGCCGGAAAGAAAAAATCGGCTGCTGGAAAGTCTAAGCAGTCAGGATTTTGGGCGTCCCAACAACTCGCCAAGCAGAAGGCCTACGAGAAGAAGGCCAAGCGGTATAAACTGCCTCTCGAAGAACTTGCTATCTTCACGCAGCAACTGTGCTCGCTCCTCACGGCGGGTCTGCCGTTAGTGCAATGCCTGGAGGCCCTGCAGGATCAGACCGAAGACCAGGTTTTCCGGATCGTGATCCGGGATGTTCGTGGCGAAATCTCGTCGGGTAATTCGTTTTCGGATTCGGTGAAAAAATTCCCCCGGGCGTTCAATACGTTGTTCACCTCGATGGTGGAGGCCGGTGAAGCATCGGGCGCATTGGCCGAGATTTTGGGCAAGGTGGCGGAGTATTTTGAATCGAGTGTGCGTCTAAACAAAAAAGTAAAGTCGGCGATGACCTACCCGATCGCGGTTATCGGTCTCTCGGTTGGACTGGTGAATGTCTTGCTCATTTTTGTTATCCCCGTGTTCGCAGATATGTTTGCGGATTTTGGAGCGAAGCTGCCCGCGCCGACGCAGTTTCTGATCGATCTATCGGACTTCTTAAAAGCCAACATTTTCTATCTGATCGCGGGCGGTGTCGCCTTCTGGTATTTATTTAAGAAGGTCGTCTCCACCCCCAAGGGGCGGAAGATTAAGGATATCGCCTTGGTCAAGGCGCCGATCTTTGGTAATTTAATCCACAAGATCACGTTGTCCCGGTTCTGCCGCACCTACGCGACCCTAGTGCGCTCGGGGGTGCCGATCCTGCGGACGCTCGAAATCGTCTCGGCGGCTTCCGATCAGGTGCAGGTCGAAGGGGCCTGCGTCGAGATCGCCCGACACGTCAGCCAAGGGGGGCAGCTCTCGGACGTGCTCGCATCCAACCCGTTCTTCCCGCCGATGATGAAGCACATGGTTAAAGCCGGTGAATCCACGGGTAACGTGGACGGCATGATGAACAAGGTGGCCGATTTCTACGACGCTGAGGCCGAGGCCACTGTCGGCGCGCTTACGTCCCTGATCGAACCGATGTTGATCGTCTTTTTGGGCGTAGTCGTCGGTGGTATTGTCATGGCGATGTTCCTGCCGATCTTCCAACTCGGCGCGGTAGCGGGCGGCTTGCAATAGCTGCGAGGATGCGACTCCCTGCTGATTTCGCGCTGCCGAGTACTGGCGGCTGAAGACTCCTGCCCATGCCATCTGTTCTCATAGTCGATGATCTCCTCTCCATTCACGAGATGTTGGAGGCGGTGATTCAACCCACCGGATACCTCACGGCCTTCGCCACCGATGGAGCGGCTGGTCTGATGCGCTACAAGGAGGAAAAATTTGATGTCGTTTTAGCCGATATCGACATGAAGCCCGTCGACGGCATCACGCTGCTCAAGCAGTTGAAAGAGTATGATGCCAATGCCGCCGTGATTATCATGACGGCCTACGCCTCCACCGAGAGTGCGATTCAGGCGCTCAAGTTCGGCGCTTTCGACTATCTGCAAAAACCCTTTCGCGTCGACGAGTTGATTGGCACCCTTAAGCGGGGAATCGAATACCGCGAGTATCAGGTCAACCGGGCGGAGAGCAACGGGTCGGTGATCAAGTCGGCGGACTTGGAAAGCCGGCTCGTGGGTCGCGGGGCGAAGATCGTAAAGCTGCGGGGGCAAATCCAGCGACTGGCGGGTGCACGCACGCCCGTGCTGTTGCAAGGACAACCCGGCACCGGGCGCGAAACTATCGCGGAGATCCTGCACGAGAGCGTAGCGGAAGACGGCGCTCAGTTTGTGCGGATCGATTGCTCGCTCAGTTCCGAAGAGAGTTTCGTGCGGGGACTGCTCGGCGAAAACGGGGTCGGCGGTGAGTGGGTGAATAAAGCTACCGGGGGCACCTTGTTGCTCGAAAAATTGGAAGCGTTACCGCTCATCATGCAGAAGGAGCTGGTCAGCGTGTTGCGCAACAACGCGCACCGGTTCCGGCTGATCTGCACCACGGACGACGATCTGGAACTGCGAACCGATGAAGGGACATTCCACGACGAACTGTTTTATCGGGTGGCATCACTGCCGGTGACCGTTCCCTCGCTGCAGCAGCGGATCGAGGATCTGGCGGAGATTATTCGGAGCATTCTTTCGAGCTGCGCCAACCCGCACTTCGACGCCAAGCTCATCGAGTTTTCCCCCGACGCCATGCAGGTGCTGTCCGCCTATCCATGGCCCGGCAATGTATTGGAGCTCAGCCAAGTGGTCACTCAGATCGCCGTCACGACCGATACCCGGATGGTCGGAATCGAGCTCCTGCCCGAGAAATTGAAAATCGCGGGAGCATGGACGCCATTGGCTCTCTATCTCGCCGAACAACGTCGACGCTACATCGGCAAGGTTTTGCGGGCGTGTCACGGGAACCGGACGGCGGCGGCCCAAGCTTTAGGAATTCCCGAGGCGGAGTTGGACTAGCAGAGCTATTCGTCGGGCCAAGCGGGAGTTACTGCTTGCGCACCACGGAGGGCATTCCGAACGTCACTAAAGCCTACGCCATGCCTAAGCGCGACGACCTCTCCTCCATCCTCATCATTGGTGCCGGCCCGATTGTAATCGGCCAAGCCTGCGAATTCGATTACTCCGGCACCCAAGCCTGCAAAGCCCTCAAGGAAGAGGGGTATCGGGTCATTTTGGTGAACTCCAATCCGGCCACGATCATGACGGACCCCGAGTTCGCCGATGTGACTTACATTGAGCCGCTCACGGTCGAATATTTGGAGAAGATTATCGAGCGGGAGAAACCCGATGCGTTGCTGCCGACCTTGGGCGGGCAGACGGCGCTCAACCTTTCGATGGAGCTCCATCAAAAAGGCATTCTCGAAAAGCATGGCGTCGAGATGATCGGGGCAAAACCCGAGGCGATCGATAAGGGCGAGGACCGCGAGCTCTTCAAGCAGGCCATGATCAAAATCGGTTTGGATGTGGCCCGCTCCCGTACGGTCAAGTCCTTGGACGAAGCGCGAGCCGCCGCCGCTGAGATCGGTGATCTGCCGCTGATTATTCGCCCCTCCTTCACGTTGGGTGGATCGGGTGGTGGTATCGCCTACAACCAGGAGGAGTTTGAGGGCATTGTCGCCAACGGTCTTGATCTATCGCCCGTCCACGAAGTGCTCATCGAGGAGTGCCTGTTAGGGTGGAAGGAATACGAGATGGAGGTCATGCGCGACCGGAAGGATCAATGCGTGTTGATCTGCTCGATCGAGAACTTCGATCCCATGGGCGTGCACACCGGCGATTCGATCACCGTCGCTCCTGCCATGACCCTTTCCGATAAGGAATACCAAGCGATGCGCGACGCTTCGTTCGCGGTAATTCGCGAGATTGGGGTGGAAACCGGCGGGTCCAATATCCAATTTTCCATCGATCCGCAAACCGGCCGTCAGGTCGTGATCGAGATGAACCCGCGCGTGTCGCGTTCGTCCGCACTCGCTTCCAAAGCCACCGGATTCCCCATCGCCAAGATCGCCGCTAAACTCGCCGTGGGTTACACCCTCGACGAACTGCGTAACGATATCACCCGACTGACCCCGGCGTCGTTCGAGCCGACGATTGATTACGTCGTGACCAAGATTCCTCGGTTCACTTTTGAAAAATTCGAGGGCGCGGATGACTCACTCACTTCCGCCATGAAATCGGTGGGTGAAGCGATGGCCATTGGTCGCACCTTTAAGGAGTCGATGCAGAAGGCGCTGCGCTCCTTGGAAGTCGGCGCCCGTGGATTTGGCGGCGGCGGCAAATGGGGCGCCGATACGCCGCCTGACCGGGGAACGATTATCGCCAAATTGGCCACGCCCAATGCGGCCCGGGTGCACTACCTGCGCTATGCGTTTCTCGACGGCATGACGATCAACGAGGTCTTTGATCTCACGAAAATCGATCCGTGGTTCCTCCACCAGCTGCACGAGATTTTCACCATGGAGCAAGCGCTCAAGGAGTGCACCCTGGCGAGCATTGACACGGCGCTGATGCGTCGGGCCAAGCGGTTTGGTTTCAGCGATGTGCAACTGGCCCATCTGCTCGGCAGCGATTTCGACACCGTGCGGGCCGCGCGCAAGGAGCGGGGTATCAAGACAACGTATCGGTTGGTGGATACCTGCGCGGCCGAATTCGAAGCCTTCACGCCGTATTACTATTCCAGTTACGGCGACGAAAACGAGATCATGCCTTCGGATAAAAAGAAGATCATGATCTTGGGCGGTGGCCCCAATCGAATCGGGCAGGGTATTGAGTTCGATTACTGCTGCGTTCACGCCAGCTTTGCGCTGCGGGAAGCGGGCTACGAGACGGTGATGGTCAACTCCAACCCCGAGACTGTTTCTACCGATTACGATACGTCGGATCGGCTGTATTTTGAACCGCTCACGCTCGAGGATGTGCTCGAGATCTACGAACAGGAAAAGTGCGACGGCGTGATCGTGCAGTTTGGCGGCCAGACGCCGCTCAATCTGGCGACCGACCTCCAGGCGCGCGGCGTGAAAATCATCGGCACTTCGCCCGAGTCCATCGATGCCGCCGAAGACCGAAAACAGTTCGCGGCGATCCTAAACAAATTGAACCTGCAGCAGCCGCCCAATCGCACGGCGATGAATGAGCAGGACGCACTGGTCGCGGCGCATGAGATCGGGTTTCCCGTGCTCCTGCGGCCGTCATTTGTGCTCGGCGGCCGAGGCATGTTTATCGTCTACAGCGAGGCGGAATTCAAAGGCGTCGTGCGCCAAGCCTTCGACGTGATGCCGGACAAGCCGGTGCTGATCGACAAGTTCTTGGAGGACGCCATCGAGTTGGATGTAGATTGTATCAGTGATGGCACGATCTCGGTGATCGGCGGGATGCTTGAACACATTGAGTATGCCGGGGTGCACTCTGGTGACGCCGGCATGGTCATGCCGCCGCACACGCTCTCTGACGAGATGCTGCAAGTGGTGCGCGAAGCGACGCACGCCTTGGCGAAGGAGCTCAAAGTCATCGGTCTGATGAACGTGCAGTTTGCCATCAAAGAGGATGAGTTATTCCTCATCGAAGTGAACCCACGCGCCTCCCGCACGATTCCGTTTGTGGCCAAAGCGATGGGCACGCCGTTGGCGAAATTGGCAGCCCGAGTGATGGCGGGAGCGACCTTGGCTGAGCTTGGATTCACCCGGGAGATTGTACCGATGCACTGGTGTGTGAAGGAGTCGGTTTTCCCGTTCGTGCGTTTCCCTGGTGCTACCATCACCCTCAGCCCGGAAATGCGCTCGACCGGCGAAGTCATGGGCTTGGATAAGGACCTCGGGATCGCTTTCGCCAAAGCGCAGGCGGCGGCCAAACCCGGCCTGCCGTCCAGCGGCAACGTATTCCTGTCGGTCAAAGACGAGGACAAACCGCGCGCCGTCGACTTGGCCCGCCGACTCGTGCGGTTGGGCTTTAATATATTCTCGACCGGCGGCACGGCGAAAATGTTGAAGGAAAACGGCGTCGAAACGACCCGATTGGCGAAGATCAACGAGGGCCGTCCGACGGCCGTGGATATGTTGAAAAACAACGACATCCAACTCGTGATCAATACTCCCGGGGGCATGATTCCGCGCAAGGATGAGAATACCATCCGAGCCGCCGCCTATTCTCATAACGTGTGCCTGATGACCACGATCATGGGCGCATTTGCGGCGGTCAAGGGGATCGAGGCTCAAGCGCAGGCGGAGATCGGAGTCTGCTCGATCCAAGAATACGTCAAA
>Ga0208413_1001569_pt1 | contig 14361 bp, 15 predicted proteins | sample AntAceMetag02UKD_FD_184761 | JGI IMG/M metagenome (GOLD analysis project Ga0208413, IMG submission 184761) | Saline lake microbial communities from Ace Lake, Antarctica - Antarctic Ace Lake Metagenome 02UKD (SPAdes) (version 2) | ecosystem: Environmental > Aquatic > Non-marine Saline and... | reverse complement strand
GACCCAAAATATTTAGCGCAGTTGGCCCTAGGGGCTCAGCCGAACGACTCGAGACCCAAAACGCGGCTTCGATACACATCACCTGCTCGCAACTATGAAGCGTGACTGGCGGATGGACAGAAGTGCACAATTCATGAAGGGATATAAGAAGAAAGGGTTTCTCTATAGTATTCCTATTTCTCTAAGACGGGTAAGGGTGTGGCCTTGAAGTGAGTGCGTCACTAGCCTTGGGCCTTCTTTGATGGAATACCGACATCGGCGATTCATGGGGGTCAAAGGCAAAGTTTGTCGGGCCCACCTCTAAAAAGAGGTGGGCCAATAATCAGGAATTCGACCCCAGCGACTTCTTCTAACTTTTGGAAGTATCCGACTGCATTTATCTTGAAGCTAGAGACGCGAGGAAGAAGCATCCCCCCCGACAATTAGAACAAATGCAAGCAACCTCCAGCTTGGACCCTTTGGGCGGGCTAAATCCAAGTTAAATTGCCTTGGGTATTCATAAAGGCGAGTCTCTACATCACGAGCAAACGAAAAAAACTGCACTCCCCTGAGGCAGGGTTTGAGTAAACAGTTCTGAACGAGTTGGCCAAGGAAAGCCTTTAGGCCCACCCAAGTAACTTTGGCAGCTCGGGAAGACTGATGGGCAGAGAATTAAGATGTGAACCTGCGTCTTCGGGGTCTGGATGAAAGGTTACAACACGACTAGGCTGCATTCCTCACTGGACTACTTGGCCTCAACGCATTGCGGCCAACTTTGGACTTATCGAGAAAATTTTGACATTGGCTAGGGCAAAATGTTCGCAACATTCTGACTATTGGGATACTTATCGGGGGCCTTCATGCGGAGGACAGCAAAAACTCAAAGGCGCAAGGCGCCAAACCTAAAAGTCAAAATTTACTCGTTGAGGCAGAGCCTAGCAAGCCGACCTCAATTGGTCGGCTCACGTATATTTTGCCCCGCCGCCAGGCCTGGGTTCGTCGTGATTCAAATCGTCAACGTCATTACTTATCATCGAGCAAGTTTGTTTTTTTGCACAATTCGCGCTTCGAGCGAGGCCTCTTACAAGGAAAAACATCCCGACTAGAAACCCAAGCAAAGGCAACTCTCTCTGGCTGGCAAGCAAGAGAGGATCTCTGCACAGCTCCCGGGATGATGGCTAGCTGGCAGACGGCAAGATTGCTAAGTGCCCTGCCTCGAACTCAAGATCTAGCCCCCGTTCCTGAACTGGCGGCCGGTGTTTCGAAGTTTCAATGCCCTGGCAGTTCGAACAATCGCTCCGAAACAACAGCGCTAGTGCGTGCACTCGCCACAACTGATGGAATAGCCCAGCAAAGATTAGTCAAATTTACGTCGGATGATAAGCAGAATGAGATGCTTGGATCCCTCTCCACGCTTAGCCACGTGCAATAACAGGGCAGCCTCTGTCCCGGTGAGACGAGTTTGTCTGATATCCACCTCTTACGAGCTCCTAGCTCCCCTCAGAGATTAGGTTTGATTTCATCTTGGCGATGAGTTCCAATCAGGAATCCAGCTGCCTCATTTGTAGAAACTCCCAGTCCCTGACAGGTCCCAAGCGAGCTGGTACCTGAGGTTCTTAACGATTATCCGATTACTCCTGGGGTGAGATTCAATAGGTTTGCCTTCAGTGGATGCTAAGAGTCCTGGAATTGATAGTATTTTGAAGGTGGTCTAAAACAATAGATTGGATTTAAAGCTTTGACTATTGCCGTTATTGTGCGTGGCTCTCTGAACCACAGAGGGGCGACAGTTGAATCAATAAAGGATGATTACCAAAAAATGCGTCAAATGGCACCCGGGGTATTCTTTGGGCTTGTAACTTCGTCCACCCTAAATCCCGTTTCCCTGGCAGCTCTCTCTGGAATCTTTGACTTAATCGTTACATCTAAGTACAAAGCGGATAGTGCCCTGAGCCCGGAGATGAATTCCATAATTAGGCAGGCAAAACAGGTCGAGGAAATGCTAGCTCAGGTTCCCGAAGACATCGGCCACGTTCTGTTGTTGAGGACAGACTTTAGGATACTGAGCCCAGAGGTACTTTGGACAAAAACCACTAGTCACTTTTCTAAATTTAAGGGTATTGGGGTACTCAACTTCAATGGAGCGAGACTCCCCATCATGCCTATGCCCTACCACATATCAGACTTGATGTTCTTAGCTACTCTCAGTAACTTGCAGCGCCTCTGGGGCGGGGTATCCAAATGGGACACTTCGAAAGAGCAGATTTCTAGATGGAATTCGAGACGGTTACTTTCCTATATTGGCCAGTCTAAGTATTCTGCTGAGCAGATGCTCTGGAGGGCCTATTTCATGGGTTCTCCTTTTCCGCCCAAGGCCACAAGGCTAAGGGGAAGGGAAATAGAAACCGCCTGGAAGCAGACTCAGACTCTTTCTCATTACTCTCTACTTGAATTAGGCCTTAGTGGCCCCTCAGAATTCTTCACCCGCTCTCGCATCGCGGGCTTATTTTATGGGCTCTCCAAGCCGCCTAAAAGTAATTTTATCATCCGTTCTTTTAGTCAAATATCTGCCGTGATAGGAAATTACCTTTTTATTTTTCATCCGCATTGGTTGGTCCCCAGAATCCGCGGATGGAAAAGCGGGCTGAAGGATTAATGTTTCACAATCAGGCAGTAATGTAAACCAAATAAAAGCCGAAGGATTAGCAAATTCATGCCGACGGCTGAACTAAGTTGTGAATTTCTTTTCGAATACATTCGTCCACTTTGAGAGAAACGATTGTGCCAGATGGGGTTGAGGGCAAGTCGGTCAATTTTCAAGATTACGATTAGTAATCGAAGTTGACCTGAGGATTGAAGAGTAATTAACGGTCTTTTGTTCAAGGCCGGGTCAGTTGTTATTGGATTTAGCGTCTGCAAAAGTTCGGCATTCAGAACTCACTCAATAATATCTCCTAAAACTTGAACTGAAATACTGGGTTCACCCCCCGAGTTTTTTAGGTCGCCCATAGCGGCTGAGACACCCGTGACCAAAGATTATTTGCGAATTGATGCCGTTATTTATTTTGAGCATTATGCGACTAATTTTGCTGAAAGACGTCAAGCTAAAGGCCGCCTATTTTGTTTTAGCGCTATCGCCAAGGAATCCGAGGCCAAGAAGGACTCGTAATCGAACGGGGTTCCAAGGCCAAACATCACTTTCGAAACCGGTCCCAGATCAAAAATACCCACTCGTTTCCCTTGCTTAGCAAAAAAATTATAGACAGGAGCAACATAGCACTCGCCGTTTACGGTGTCCTTAGACATCAAATGCTTGGAGATTGCCTCGCTCAAATCCGTTGGAGCCCCAAGATAATAGACACCGCGTGTCGCAAGATCTGAAATGACCTACTTTTCTCGCACATCTACGACGAACCCTCGGAATTTATCCTTGCGAAGCCCCACTTAGGATCTCGGTCTCTCATAACCAGGATTGACCCGTCAAGAGCTCTGTTTTCAACGTCGACGAGCTATTTATTGATTGCGAGACTTAGGAATTGATCGCTGTTCGCCATTATGACGGGCAGATTCCTATCTAGCGCCTCGAGACCGATTGCAACGGTGGTGGCCGGGTCAGATTTCACCTCGTCAATTTCTGTAAAAGTCACCTTGATGCTCAGTTGATCGCTGAGGGCAGAACAAGCCATAGAGAGGTTGAGTTTTCTGGACGCCACTAAGGACAATTGGCAAAGACCAAGGCTCAGTAAATTCGCAATGACCGTTTCAAAAATCCCGAACTCACCAATTGGGAGAAGTGGTTTTGGGGTGATGTAGCCCGCGTCCTGAAATCTGCTTCCCAGCCCTGCCATCGGAATCACAAGGTTATCCTCTATTATTGTTCAAAACCTTGTCGTTAGCAAAGGTAGGGGCCTTGACAACGACTAGTGTGCAATTGGTGATTGCTTCAAGGCCTCCTTACTCAAAAGGGTCCAGCCTTAGCATATCGCCAGCGAACAAGAGTTCACCCGCCAGGCAACATTCCCCGGAAATAACCAGAGTGATTTCCGTAGCGTGCCTCTGATGGTGGACCGGCTCAGTGTCTACCTTCGAGAAATATTTCGTGTCGCCTTCGAACTCCCTAGTTGTGAAGATTAAATGGTCGAAGTCCCCTATGAACCGGCCGAGTCTGTATTTCTTGTAGGTGAACCCTAATCGCTGGTTTCCCTCTTTTTCGATTCAAGGTGAGCCACTGTCAAATTCCTCGTGAAATTGGGAATTAGGTATCTCGTGCCACGTTGGGCTTCCGCCTAAGTACAAGGAATAATTCAACGCTGCGAAAACATAAAAATTGTTCTCGAGACTAGCCTTCTTGACAAAAAACAACTCCGCTGCTGCAAGGAATCTCTTAATGCTTCGAAAGTAGAAGACACCAGTGGTCGCGAACTCCCCACCGCTCTCTTTTCTAGGACCTAATTTGCACGCCCAACCGCATTTACGTTTAAATTGGAGAACCTAGGCTCTTCACTTCGAAATACCATGGTTCCCATTTCGACTTGCTCTTTCGAGAAGCGCTCCATGAGTGCCAGTGGCTCGGGTTCAGGAATTCACTGTCCCCGCTGCAATAAAGAGCTCACCGTCGTCTAAGTCCGCAATAGTCTAAGCCGAAAACGCAGAAGCTAGGGAGCCCTTGGTGTTCTTGGCGACACCCAAAACCAGAATGCTGATTGCCGGTGCGAATAGCTCTAGGGACTCTGAGGTGGGGGCTCTCCCTGTCAAACGGTAGCGAGACAATTATCGAGGCGGACAACTTTCTGGAGCTCGCCAAACTCCGTGCAAGGGTCCCCGGCTCGAGTCCTTCTCGTGACGTCAAGAAGTCGGAGACTGCTGTGACTACCAATGTCAGGTTACTCATCTCTAACGGACCCTAGCTTCTCTAGTCGCTTGCCTATGAGGTTCGGATCCAGATCAGAAGGATCAGAGACTTTCAAAACTTTGCAGCCTGCTGACTTAGCTGCTCTCACGGCATTCACGTTGTCCTCCACCACGATGGCACTTTCCGGCATTACGCCCAACTTAGAACATGCCACTAGATAAAAATCTGAGCTAGGCTCTAAAAGTTTTTAAGTCTTCGTTGGTGACGACGTGATCCATAAACTCAAGGACTCCTGCATACGCAAGCATTGTCTGTATAGCACTTCGGATTGGGCTTGTGGCGACTGCAAGATCCAACCCACGTCTTCTCAGCTCCACGAGCATCAGTATGTGTTCGATTCACGGAAAGTAAAGCTTTGCCGCCGCACGCAAGGTGCTCTCTTGCTTCACAGTCTCTATTGTGTGCATCGAATTTTTTGGTGCCCTGCCCCCTTCGGCAAGAGTCGAGAGTTTGGTTTTTGTCGGCAGGCCGTCGAATATCCCCAAATGCTCCAAGTAAGGAATTTTCGCGCCGAAAATATCAAGGGCCTTGTAATGCCAGTCTCTAACATCTATAAGGACGCCGTCCGTGTCAAAAATCACAGTCTTTGTTCTCGTTCGCTTACTGAGGACTCCTCGAAATAGTCTAGGAATTCGTTCGGCAAATTGGTGCAGATGCTTACATCATTTCCCCTCAAGTGCTGGGATGTTAACCAATCCCAGAGCTTTTGAGGTTTGCGACCATGAAGTTCTGGAGAAACAACAACCGTTGACTTGCCAAGAAAATCGACACCTATATCGTTGGTTAGAAACCAATCTCCTTGAAAGAGTCTATCCAGACCCAAAAGAAATTGATTCCAGGAATTGCTCGGCAATGGACTCATGATCGCTGACACGAATCGCAACGGTTGCGGAGGCACTCCGGAATTTAACAGTCTCCGCAGCGGACATGCCGAAGAAGAAATGATTTCCAAACGCTTTTTCTCCAAGAAGACCTAAGAGCCCGTCCGCCTTTACTTTTAGGGCTAACGTTTGCTCACCATCACGACTGATTGCCAGGACGGCCGAGAGTAAGTTGTGCGAACCCGCCGAGTCTTTCGGCGGCTCGTGTTCAACCACAGCCAATCCATGACTGTCGCTTATGTCCGTTTCTACGCTGAAGCCCATACTAAATGCGTTCTATATTGCGGTAATTGAATGGGCTTCTTCGCTTTTTGAGTGAAGGCCTCGATGGGCAAGAATTTTATGAGACGGAAACATCTTTTTAGCTAACCATGGATTAGGAGAATGAGGTCGGAGAGTTTCCGCAAGTGGCTGCCAGGAGCCCTTCCCGTAAAAGTAACGCTTCGTAACAAAGAAATGATTTCCCAAAAACAATGCTTTTGGTTTTTGTTACCAAACAATAACCTTCGGCAATCGCCGATGCTAAAACTACCTAAGGAAACCATGTCATTCACCGATGAGCTTCTGGAGAACAACAAGGCATATGCTGCTTCGTTCTCTGGACCCCTTCCCCTGCCACCTGCAAAGAACATTGCGGTCTTGGCCTGCATGGATGCACGAATCAATGTTTATGGCGTGCTGGGCCTTGAAGAGGGTCAATCACACGTTATTCGAAACGCCGGAGGCGTTGTGACAGCCGATGAGATCAGGTCTTTAGCTATTAGCCAGCGACTACTTGGCACCAAAGAAATCATTCTTATTCACCACACCGACTGCGGCATGCTCACCTTCACCGACGATGAGTTCAAAGAAGGAGTCCGCAAAGAAACTGGCTTGAAGCCCGAATGGTCCAGCTCTCTGTAACTAAAGTTATGATTTTTTTCATAGGCTTTTTTACTCCGTCCGAGGTTGGTAATAAAGGTTGGTAGAAATGAACAGTGATATCGTCTGTTGCTAACCCAACCGATACCCCATGCCACGACCAGTGTGAATCAGGTCATTGCCGAGCTTTTGCCTTCGATAGCGGATGTACACATCAACCACGTTGCCGGCAGGAGCATGGCCTAAGCCCCAGACCGTTGGGAGTGACTGCTCTCTAGAAATAACTTGACCAGAGTGACGAAGAAAGAGCTCCAACAGCACGAACTCTCTTGCCGTGAGGTCATGCTGAATGCCTACGGCTGTGACCCTGCGGGTTAGTAAATAGCGACACCTCACCGTGGCCAAGGGTCGATTCAACCCATTCTTCATTGGGAGACCTAATGTGGCGCGTTTCACTGGTCAGCAGCTCCTCGACAGAAAATGGCTTAGCGTTAGAACGAAATCTTGCCTCCTTAGCCCTAGCCGAGGCACCTTTGCCAGCCCGGAGACCGGCAGTTACGATTCGCACTCAGGCGGTTCAAGAGCGCACCTGCTGGACACAAATAATCTAAATCCTTCCTAGATTGCATCCTGTTTAAGGTCTTGAATTGAGAGAAATCAGGACTGCTTTTTAGTAAAAGTCAAAATCACACAGCCCCATAAATTTCCGTTCTCACTGACTTAAGTTCAAGGCGCAGTTTTTGCTGAGGTGCTACTTCAGTCTCGGGTCGTTTTCAGGGTCTTTCTAGAACTAGAGAAGTTAATCGATTGCGCGCCACACGCCATCTTGGGGGCCCAGCTGGAATGAAGGCTTTTTCTGCCCAGCCCTGACAAGCAGTGATAGACTGCACGCAGGGTGAACGAAAGAAAGGCTCTGAGCTGGTGACCGATAGAGTGGTAGTAGTTTGCATGTTAGACAGCATCCACTCAGCCCGTTGGCTAAGACAGTTCGAAAATAAAAAAATCAACTTCCTGCTCTTCCCTAGTTCCCCTCATAGAAGAGTTCACCCTGAGCTTGAGAAGCTGCTGTCTGGTTCTGGGGCGGCAACCTTCCGGTTAGTCCCACTTGCCCGCTACTTCGCTCTTCCTCTTTGGGTCCTCGACAAGTTCGCCAATAACTTTTTTCGTGGGTCGCTTTTGAAAGCCGCGATCAAAAGCTTCCAGCCAAGCGTTATTCACTCATTGGAGCTGCAGAATGCTGGCTATGTGGCCCTCAGGGCCCTGTCCGCTGGGAAACCAAAAGGTCTTAAGTTGCTGGTCACCAATTGGGGTAGCGACATATTCTGGTTTCAACGGTTCCCAAAACACAAAACAAAACTTCAGAAGCTTTTGCAGCTTGCCGATGTTTATTCTGCAGAGTGCGAGAGAGATGTTGTCCTTGCAAAGAACCTGGGTTTCACCGGTCAAGCAATGCGAGTCATACCAAACGCAGGTGGCTTCTCTGAAGCTGACTTCGCGATTCCACGACTTGCCCCTAGTGAACGCAGGACAATTGCCCTCAAGGGCTATCACGGTTGGGTTGGCAGGGCAAAAGTATCCCTGGAGGCAGTAAGAGAAATGTCGAAAGAACTGCAGGGCTACAAGATCATTGTTTATTCGGCCAACAAGTCCGTATTGAAGCTAGCGAAACAAGTCTCCAAGCAAACAGGACTCGAGATCACAGCATTCGGTAAAGGAGCCATGAGCCACAAGCAGGTTCTTGAGATGTTTGCAGAATCAAAGATATATGTTGGCCTATCTGAGAGTGACGGAATCAGCACCTCTATGTTAGAAGCCATGGCCATGGGGGCTATCCCGGTTCAAACCTCAACGGCTTGTTGCGACGAGTGGTTTAGTGACAGCGGAGTTGCCGTGCACGAGATCACGGTTCCAGCGGTCAAGGATGCCATCAGAGAAGGCCTTAAGTTGGCCGAAGATCCTGCCAACGCTGAGAAAAATTTAGAAACCATCAAGAACAGAGCCGACGCAGAGGTGGTCAAGCCAATCGCACTCACGTTCTACGACTAAATCAACAAAGCTCAAGCGCTCAATGACACTCACTTTGGGTTGGAACTCGGAGCGTACTCAACGTTGTCGCTCCTTCTAGTATTTAGACACTTTGCAGTTGTCAAGAAGACTCAGGACCCGTCACTTGCCAACCGGTTCTGAACACTAAAAGTCTAGGATCACGGCACGTCGCCACATAGCGCAGTCGTCACTCCCAGGAGGCAGGAGGCGCAATTGCCTCGATGATGAAAAATAGAAATCCTTTCTTGAACCAAAGGTCTGGGACACACGCAGGTCAAGGCCGCCTAAGAAAATTTGCAAGACTGCACTCTCCGCAAGCCAATTGACCCTTCTGTTAGAGTTGCTCTATGAGATTGGTAATTTTCTTTGCAGATATGCTGCGAGCGAACCGGCTATTCGTTGACGATGAAGCATCAACTCATGATGGCCTTGAGAGGCTTTTAGAAACCGTAGGCGGAACTTTTTTTTCCAACTGTATAACTCCGGGGCCAGATACCCCTCGAAGCACCGGCATCTTCTTCACTGGCGAATTGCCCAAGGTGAGCGGAGTCAATGCTCGCTCCAAATGGCCCGGGCCATATTTAGAGTCACTTAGAACAACGCTTTTTTCATGGGCGCTAAGTAAGGAGATTCCGATAAAAATTATTGACAAAAGCATCAACCACTCAGGGCTCTTCTTCCCTCAAGAGGTGCAAATGAAGGCCGAGTTTTTTCCTAGCTTAGATTCGCTTAGGGCTGCCGAAGAGCAAGGAAATACTGGAAAACTAGAGATAATTTTTATCGTAAACAAGACTTACCACAAGGTCGTTGACGATAGGTACGCCCACAAGTCTTCCCACAAGCTGGGGGCGGAACTAATTGCCTCCGAGCTGGAGCAAGTTATCTCTGACCTTCAGCTCGGCCCTGGGGACCAATTGATTCTGTATTCCGACCATGGATGCAAGCTATCGGACGACAGTTTCGATGAGTACAGCCTGACGGACAGAGATAGATCCCAGTTTGTTTTTTTTCACTCACAGTTCACGGAACCAAAGGTCACTTCCGATAACACCCTTTTCTCGATGGTAGATTTATATTTCATTATTTCAGGGCTAATACAAAGCCTTACTCTCACTGGAGAGGCTGGCGCAAATGGCACGCTCGAGCTTCCCGAGGCAAGGGAGATGGTTCACGTCGAAGATCATGAGGCCTACTCGACGAAAATTGGAGATGTAGTGAGGAAATGGGCAGTATTTTCTAAGGATTTTGAGTACTTCGAGTCTTTAGGAAAAAATCCTGTGGTTAGGTTCCATGTTCTGAGCGACCAAGAGACTTGGTTGAATGCTGTTTCTCTATCTCAAGATTACCTAAGTAAATATGCTTCTAACTACTCCGACTTGAACTTTCAATTTGACTCACTTGCAAATGGCATTTCCGTGATTCCGGAAGAGAGCTTGAAGTTTTGGCAAGAAAATTCACACCTCAAAGAGAGCCTAAGGAGCCCCAAGAGATTCCTGTGGAGGCTGGCAACGCTCCACACATCCCTCACCAGGAGAATATGTCCTCGGCTTCTTCGCTTCGCCAAAAGACCCTCTCGAACTGTTTCGAAGAGTGGGTCGAGGCAGAGTGTTGAAACTTAGGCATTCAAAAAAGTAACCTCTGTCCATCGCTTCCGATCAGGCCTAAACGGTAGTAAACAGTGCATGTAGCGGCATAAAGAACGATTTCACATAATCGTCCCGAATTGGATGGGCCTGAGAACGAGTCATAAGAGATCAGTGGGTTGCCTTGGGTGAGGCCACGATTGGTGAGTCTCACAGATGAGGCCACCGCGAGCTACAAGAGAACCCCGATTGTGGACGGGAAGCGAAGATCAGAGGTAATTGAGGCAATTACAAATCTGGAGAATTTAGTGGCTCAGGAAATACTCGATTACGTCGCTGGTCTGAAAAAATATAGACAAGATTTCCTAAATGAAATTTCATCGAGCGATATATGGAATGAGCACCACACTTGACCTATGCAATGGCTTGAGTAGCTTGGTAATCGAAAATATTGAGGTTGGGAGCCCTGCGGGAAGACAAGAGTTCGATGGCATGTGGGCCAGCTCCGTCACCGACGCCACATGCAAAGGCAGGTCAGATGTAGAGGCTGTGAGCACCTCCGCGACAGTTGCCACGCTCAACGAGGTTCTGGAGGTGACCTCCGAGACGATTATCTAAGACGGTGACACTGGACGTACGCCAGAACACTTCGTTTTCAAAGTAAGGACCCTAAAGCGACTTGGATTTTCTGCCGTCATACTTGAAGACAAAACCGGCCTCAAGAAAAATTCGTTGTTTGGAGTGGACGTCAATCAGACTTTGGAGTCAATTGACAACTTTTACGAAAAGATTCGAATTGGTAAAGAGGCGCAACAAACCGAAGATTTCATGATTTTGCGGACCTAGAGAGCTTAATTCTTTAACTAGGTTTAGGTCATGCCATAGAGACAGCAGGGTCTTTTTTGGAGGTAGAGAGACCTACAGGGTCTTGATTCCCCACTACCAAAGGCTCCGGACGGAGTTTTGGAATTGTGCAATTTCCATTGTGTGCTCGCAATTATGATCCCTTGGAGTAGATCCGTTCTTTCTAGGGCTTTTGAGTTTGCCTGACTCTGACTTTCGGAGAGTTTATGCCGCATGGATAGAGAACTGACGCCGTCGTGGAGCAACCATTCATGGATGGGGACGTTTCAGGTTTTGCGAAGCTACGCGGAGGTCCTGTACGGAATCGACCTCTGCCCAGCCCCCTGACACAAATGAAGCTCTAACATCCCAGTCGCGATCTATAAGCATCTGGAGAAAGTCCGTCATTGGCATCGAGGAGGCTAAGGGCCGATTCTGGTCCCGGACATCAAGCCATGCTTTTCGAAGCTTAGGTAAGGAATCCGACCTAAATTTGATGAGGCCCATAAACTGACCTTCTATTACATCCAAGGACTCCGGTCTCTGACCCAGTTCGATTATGCAGTCTGATTCGTCCACTACGAACGTCTCTACGTCCACAAGTGGGTTAGGCATCCTCTCGTACCAGTACCTGAGCCAGTCCAAGTCCGCGGCCACAGACACTTCGGCTTCAGAAGAGATTAGCTTTTGAAGGACTCTTGGTTCGTAGACTATGTCACCGTAAGAAATGATAATGTCTTGGGTGCCCTGGAGTACTTCCTCAGCGCAGAAGAGAGTTTCAACCATGTTGGTTGATTCGTAGTTTTCGTTCATGTGGAGAGTTACATTGGGCCTCTTTAGCATGTGCCCAAGGTATCCTCCGATGACATGCACGTTAGAGATACCAGCGCTTTTCAAAACCTCCAGCTGACGATCTAGCAGAGGTATTTTGTCCAACTCGACTAGGCACTTCGGTTTATCGTCTGTCAGTGGACGTAACCTAGACCCCATTCCGGCTGCTAAAATTATGGCCTTCACGCCGTCCCTTTTTCAAAATCCTTCGTGTCAAAAAAAACTCTCTGAAAAAGTGCCGCGTCACTGGCGTTTAGAGCTTCCTCGCGTTCTGGATGCCACATTATTCCACACCAAGGCATCGTTGCATGAGAAACTGCCTCAATACCGCCATCGAACGCCTGAGCCTCGATCCGCAAGTCACTGGCTAAGGCCCCAATTCCAAAATTGTGAAAACTATTTACCGACCAATTCTCGTCTGCCGTCATTGCGCCACTGACTGAGTGTCGCACCCCCGCATGCCCAGTTACCTCGGTATTCGAGCCGCCAAGAAATACGTTCATCATCTGCATCCCTCTGCAGATCCCTAGAGCGGGTAGCCCGTGTGTTCGAGCAAACTCAAGGAGCAAACGTTCGGTGTTATCGCGTTCAGGCTCATCCCCAATGTTATTTCCTCCAGAAAGCAGGATGCCCTTAGGCCTAATTTGGGAGATAAAAAATTGTGGATTACTCAGTCCATTAGGCATTGGGGCAGGTAGGAGGCCAAGATTGTCGATCATGGATATCAGTCGAGTGTCAATCCCCTCTCTGGTCTCACCACGTTTAGGTTCATGCCAACGACCTTGGGAGACAATAATGGTTTTCAATTCATTCCTCTTAATGTTTGGCTCGAAGGGTCAAGTTCGACCAGCCCATGTTTCGGCAGTGATTCAAAAGTAACCTGCCCGACCCCTATGGCAGCGGGCAGACCAAATTCGGCCGCTCGAATGGCCATGTGGGAGTTCGCTCCACCGTACATCGTAACGAGACCAGCAATCGCATGGCCAAAGATCCAGTCATAGCCAGGGTCTGCCGATTCAATAAGCACAATGCACCCATCGAGACGTCCCGGGGTTCCCGACGCAATGCCGCTTTCTAGAAGCGCCGTCTCAGCGATTACGGAACGGTTTCCAACAAAGTTTGGGGCCTCTGCACCTTGTATAAATGTCTTGAAATCTATTGATTTAGAGATGAAGTCTGGAAGCTTCAAGAGATTTGCAACTCTTTGCCTATCAGCATTTTTCGCTGCAACAACCCTAAGAGCTCTCGTGAACGATTCATCGACAGTAGCGTCCGGGCCTCTGAACAGGATGTCGCTCAGGTTCAGGTTAGAAAGCTCCACTTCCGTAATACCCCAAGTGCCAACAAGCTCTTTTAGCTCCTCGAGTATTCTCGATAGTGTTCGAGTAAATTTAAACTTTGCAGACTCTCTAGCCTCGATGGAGTCACGAAGGAAGGATTCTATTTCAGTTCTATCTATGGATGAAAAGCGGAGATTGACCCAGTCGAAGAGCTCTTCCCTCTCCATTTTCCATGTAGAGGCATCACTACTTTCATGAGTTTCAGGGATTTGATCTACTAAGGGTCGAAGGAAAAAATCAGGTGATGAGTCGTATCGAGGAGAAAGCACTTCGTAGGTACCAGGTCGAAGGTGCCCGTAACGAGCAACGAAATCATCCCAAGCCAAATCTCCCTTCTTGGTCCTCTGTGCGTCGCGTCCCATGTCGTGACTGACCGAATTTATTGTTCCCAGGAATTCACCCATTCCCTGGTCCGACAATATGTTGGCCTTGACTCCGTCTCGAAGAATTGCTACCGACACAAATGCTCGACGAGCAAGGTTCGCGAATGGCAATGTTCCCAGCGACCGGCATGCGTCTAAAGCAGCCTCAATTTTCTCGCTCGCATTGGCTGAGCTGTCGGAAAAAATCAACTCCACCTCGCGGTCAAGCCTCTCGAGCAGCAATAGGTCATTCTCGAGGCCCTCGAAAGAGCGCATGGTGACGTCGAGAAGGCTAAGTTCGTATCTTTCAATCAAATCCTCAGCGAAGAGGCCCTCATCTCTTAATCTATTCTTCCAAACTTCAAAATCAGGAGTGAGGCATGTTGGCACAATTTCAAACTCGACCTTGTCGTGCCAGGATGGGTTATCTTTCAAGCGATTTGCAAAGAAAGTCAACAGCTGCTTGGCTTCTTCATCGCTCAATGCTCCTGGAATGAAGGACTCTAAGCTTGCTAAGACATCGACGTATGGCCTTCCCGCAAGGTCTACAAGCAATCGCCGCCCAGACATGTCTCTGTAGCCGAACAGGCTTCTCGATTCTGACCAGACATCATTCGTCACCAGGGATTGATAAAGGCTCAATGCTAGATGGCCAGGCGACACCCCCAGTATCTCTGCAGGGTTCCAATCCGTCATGTTACTCAAAGCCGGAGCTGTCCCATC
>Ga0208413_1001568_pt1 | contig 14364 bp, 10 predicted proteins | sample AntAceMetag02UKD_FD_184761 | JGI IMG/M metagenome (GOLD analysis project Ga0208413, IMG submission 184761) | Saline lake microbial communities from Ace Lake, Antarctica - Antarctic Ace Lake Metagenome 02UKD (SPAdes) (version 2) | ecosystem: Environmental > Aquatic > Non-marine Saline and... | reverse complement strand
ATTGCATTGGGCAGAAAACACCGAAATCTTTAAGGATACTGGTTATGCTTTTAGACTTACTTTCTTAAACAAATGCGATGATATTGAAAAAATTACTATAGCTGAATATTATCAAAGATGTTTTGGAGACGAATTACCAGAGTCGATGGTAAATATTCAAATTTAAATGAGCACCAAAGAAAGTAATTTTAAAGAACAATTTAAACAAGCTTTAATTTCAACTGCAAAAGTAATTTCAGAAGATTATAAGCTGGATGTTAAAAAACTTGATAAAGACTTAAGTGCTAAAAAAATAGATTTTTTTGATGTAACTAATTTATCTAATAAAAAAGATTTTATTAGATTAAGAGCAGAAACCGACTCAGGGGCTTTAAAAAAAAAATTCTCAAATAAAGAAATTTTTAATAAAAACTTACCCACTAACCCTTCCTGTAAATCGTTATACAATATTACAGAAAAGATTAGATATGAAGTTTTGGGAGGTAAAATGCTCAAGGGTATTGGAAAAAACTTAAACGAAAATTATAACCAAAAAATTAGCTCTCTTCATAAAGATCAATTAAAAAGTAAAGAAGATGTGCCCGTGACTGAAGCATTCGAACTTTATATGTTAAAAAAATTTTTTAACTTAAAGTTAAATTCTACGTCTTCAAAAATGCTAAGCTTTTGGGAAAAAGATTTTTCCTCATCTATCGATAAGCATATTGATTTTTTAAGTAACAATTTAGAGGATCAAAACAATTATAGTTTAAAATTTTCAGAAATTCTTGAGAATATGGATGTTTTCATTTCAAATAACGAAGAAAACAATGAGAACGAAGATGAAAAAGATAATGACCAAGATAATAAATCAGAAAATAGTGATGATAGTCAATCGGATGGAAGAGAAGAAGAAAACAAACAAGATGAATCACAAGCTAGTCTTGATGCGGGCTTTGATCTTAGTGACCAACAAATGAATGAGCAGTTAGAAGATTCAGATTCTTTAAAAGAAAGTACAGAAAGTGTATTACAAAAAATAAATATTAATAATATTGATCAAGAATATCAAATTTTTACTAGCGAGTTCGATGAAATAGCAAAGGCTGAAATTTTGGAAGATATAAAAGAAACACAAAAGTTAAGAAAAAACTTAGATCAACAACTAATTGGGTTTCAAGATCTTATAACCAAACTTGCTAATAAATTGCAAAGACAACTTCTTGCTAAACAAAATCGAGCTTGGGAGTTTGACTTAGAAGAGGGTTTATTAGATAGCTCAAAGTTGACAAGAATTATTATGGACCCCTATAACTCTTTATCTTTTATGAAAGAAAAAGATCTTAATTTTAAAGATACTATAGTAACTCTATTAATTGATAATTCAGGTTCAATGCGTGGTCGACCTATTACAATTGCAGCACTTTGTGCCGATATATTATCAAGAACTTTGGAGAGATGTTCTGTTAAAGTTGAGGTATTAGGTTTTACTACAAAAAATTGGAAGGGCGGAAAAAGTAGAGAGTCTTGGACTAAAAAAAACAAACCAAAAAATCCAGGAAGACTTAATGATCTAAGACATATAATTTATAAAGGAGCCGATACTCAATGGAGACAGGCCAAAAATAACATAGGCTTAATGCTTAAAGAAGGACTGTTAAAAGAAAATATAGACGGCGAAGCTATATCTTGGGCTTACAATAGGATAAAAAAAAGAAAAGAAGAAAGAAAAATTCTAATGGTAATTTCAGATGGTGCGCCTGTAGACGATTCAACTTTATCTGTTAATTCAGGAGATTTTTTAGAAAAACATCTAAAAAAAATGGTTAAATTTATAGAAAATAAGAGTGACGTTGAAATCCTTGCGATTGGAATTGGTCATGATGTATCCAGATACTACAACAAAGCAATTAAGATAACGGATGTTAATGAACTTGGCGATGTTATGATTGCACAATTAAGCGGTTTATTTGAAACTAAAAATAAATTACATTAAAGCTTCAAAAGATCTTTATTTCTCCACTTAATATTAACCTCTGCTCCAGTTCTTGTTTCAGAGTTCTTACATAGAATACTTGCATAATTTTTTTCGAGTAAAATTTTACCTATAAACACTATTTTTTTCGAGTAAAATTTTACCTATAAACACTCCTAGACCTAGTCCTGTATTTGATTTTATAGAAGATTTATCAGATTTTAGGTATGGCTCACCAATTTGGCTCAGTACATCTTTGGGGTATCCCTCTCCATCATCTTCAATTATTATTTCTGTAAACTCACTATCACTTTTAATTGTTATAAAAATCTTGTTTCTTGTAAATTTATTTGCATTACCTATAAAATTTCTTAAACCATAAATAATCTCAATAGACTTGTTAATATTAAATGGATTCGAATTTTGATCATAATTAATAACAAATTCTTTTTTAGTTATTTCTTGAAAAGATTTAATTATCCCATCTACATAGTTTGTCATTGTTAGATTTCGATCAATGAAACCATCTTCTACCCTAGGATTTAATGTTAATTTTTTTAATATTTGACTGCATCTATCTATTTGTCTTGTTAATAGCTCAATATCTTTTTTAATTTCCTTATTATCTTTAAATTGTTTTAGTAAATCAGATGATATTATTTTGATTGTTGAGAATGGAGTTCCTAGGGAGTGCGCTGCAGCAGCAGCATGAGCGCCTAAAGATACAAGCATATGCTCTTTTGACATAATTTCTTCCATTTTAATTAACGCTTCTTTTCTTAACCTTGACTCGGTACCAAAAATTAAAGCAAAATAATTTAAAAAAATTAAAGCAATTATTAATGAGACTGGTATTGAATAATAATAATGTAGACCAATATTAAAATCTTCATTTAGAGGATAGGGTAATGGATTATGAAAAAAAGTAATAATAATAATAATTAAAGCAGTAATGGTAACTAACAAAAAATTACTTTTAAATCCTAAATTTGAAGAAGAAAAAATTGCAGGAATTATTAAAAAAATTGAAAATGGATTTGCAATACCCCCCGTTAGATAAATTAGAAAACTTAATTGCAAAACATCTATTAATAAGAATAAAAATGCCTCTTTATCTAATAGTTGAGTGTTTTTATTAATATAGATTAAATATAAATTACTTATTATCCCAATTAAAATTATTGAATTTTCTAAAATTAAATCAAATTCAAAATTAAAAATGAAGTAAACAAAATTTATTGTTATTAATTGTCCAATGATAGCAATCCATCTTAAATAAATGTAGGTAGATTTTTTTAATGAATAGTATTTTGAAGTTTCGAAAAACTTCATTATTAGATATCTAGATTTTGAACATTAATTGCGTTTGAGACTATAAAATCTTTTCTTAAAGCCACATCATTTCCCATTAGGGTATGAATTAAATCTTGGTCTTTTTTTAAGTCTTTTGAATATTGAACTTGCAATAAATTTCTAGTTTCAGGATCCAATGTTGTGCTCCATAACTCTTCTGGGTTCATCTCACCTAGTCCCTTAAATCTCTGAATACTCATTCTTGATTTTTCTTCCTCATAAGCTCTGGTAAACTCTTTGGTTCCTTTTTTAACTTTTTGTAATTCTTTGCTGTTTTTTAAAATATAGTCTTCTAATTCTTTTTCATCTTTTATGTAAATTCCTTTGGTGCCTTTATTTATTTTAAACAATGGTGGTTGAGCAAGATATACATGGCCATTTTCGATTAATTTGTTAAATGGCTTATTATTAAAGAATGTTAATAACAAAGCTCTTATGTGAGATCCATCAACATCGGCATCAGTCATAATAATAATTTTACCATATCTTAAATCTTTTAAATCAAGATCTTCAACCTTAGGATCTAAGCCAAGAGCATTAATTAAAGTTACCACTTCATTGGATGACATCATTTTAGCTAGCGCTTTTATTCTATGTTCACTTCCATCTTTATTGCTATTTTTTTTAAGAGCAATTTCCTCAACATAAGTATTAAGAATTTTTCCTCTTAATGGTAAAACTGCTTGATTTGATCTATTTCTTCCCTGTTTTGCAGAGCCTCCCGCAGAATCTCCCTCTACTATAAATAATTCTGTGCCTTCTTGTTTCCCTATTTGACAATCTGCTAATTTCCCAGGCAAACCACTCAATTCTAGTGCACCTTTTCTTCTAACATTTTCTCTAGCTTTTCTAGCAACATCTCTTGCCAAAGCCGCTTGCATTACTTTTGCTAAAATAACTTTAGATGTTGTTGGGTTTTGATCAAACCATATTGATAATTTTTCACTAACAATATTTTCTACAATCATTCTAACTTCTGATGAAACCAACTTGTCTTTTGTTTGAGAAGAAAATTTTGGATCAGGTATTTTTGCAGAAATTACGCATGTTAATCCCTCTTTAATATCATCGCCTGAAATAGTTAATTTATTTTTTTTTAATAAATTATGTTCAGTGGCATATTTATTAATTACCCTAGTAAGTGCACTTCTAAATCCTAATAAATGTGTTCCCCCGTCTTTTTGATATATGTTATTTGTATAAGGATAAATATCTTCACCATAGCTTGCATTCCATTTTAAAGAGCATTCAATTTCAATATTTTCTTTTTTACCTTCAATATAAATTGCTTTTTTAAATAAATCATTTCCCGTCTTATTTAAAAGTTTTTCTCTTTTTTCATCTAAAAAATCAACAAACTCTAGAACCCCACCATCAAATTTAAATTCTATTATTTTTTCTTTTTTTTGATTTAAATCATTAATTGTTATTTTTATTCCTTTATTTAAGAACGCTAGCTCACGCATTCTTTTAATTATTATATTGGGAGAAAATTTTATTGAAGAAAAAATTTCTTTTGATGGTAAAAAGGTTATTTGAGTACCTGTGTCTTTTGATTTTCCTATAACCTTAAGTGGAGCTACTGAATCTCCATTCTTAAATTCCATAAAATATTTTTGTCCAACCTTAAGTGGAGCTACTGAATCTCCATTCTTAAATTCCATAAAATATTTTTGTCCATCTCTATCAATTTCTAATTTTAGTTTTTCTGATAATGCATTAACAACCGAAACTCCAACGCCATGAAGTCCACCTGAAACTTTATAAGAGTCGTGATCAAATTTTCCACCAGCGTGTAGCTGAGTCATGATAACTTCTGCAGCTGACATTTTTTCTCCTTTGTGCATGTCAACAGGTATTCCTCTACCATCATCTCTAACTGTAATAGTTCCATCAGAATTAATTTTAACATCTATATTTTTACAGTGTCCTGCTAAAGCTTCATCAATTGAGTTATCTACAACTTCATAAACCATGTGATGCAAACCAGTTCCATCGTCTGTGTCACCAATGTACATCCCGGGTCTTTTTCTAACAGCTTCAAGACCTTTTAGAACTTTGATGGAGTCTGCCTGATATGTGGAAGTATTTTTCATATTTTATCAATTGGAAATTACCTAACTATAACATTTTTTATTAAAAAGTAGGAAAATTTATTATATTAATACACACAATATTGCTTAATAAACCTTGATTTTAAATATCTTTTCAATTCTGGCGGAGAGACAGGGATTCGAACCCTGGGTACCTTTAACAGTACACACACTTTCCAAGCGTGCGCTTTAAACCGCTCAGCCATCTCTCCATTTATTGATCTTTATTAATTTTTAGAACTCCTATGAAGGCTTCTTGAGGTATCTCAACTTTTCCAAACTGTTTGCCTCTTGCTTTCCCTTTTTTCTGCTTATCTAATAATTTTCTTTTTCTATCTCGTGCACCACCACCATGAATTTTTGTTAATACATCTTTTTTAAAACCTTTGATCGTTTCTCTTGCTATAATTTTTCCACCGATTGCAGCTTGTACTGGAATCATAAAGTTATGACGTGGTATTAAATCTTTCAGTTTTTCACAAACTTCTCTTCCAACTCGTTGAGCAAAATCTTTGTGTACCATCATTGATAATGCATCTACTGGTTCCGCATTTACTAGAATTCCTAATTTTACTAAATCACCTTCTCTGTGTCCGATAATTTCATAATCAAAACTTGCATATCCACTCGTCATTGATTTGAGTCTGTCATTAAAATCAAAAACAACTTCGTTTAAAGGTATTTCATAATTTAAAACAGCTCTATTTCCAGAATAGCTCAAGCCTGTTTGTATACCTCTTTTATCTTGGCAAACTTTTATAATGGCTCCTAAATATTGATCTGGAGTAATAATTGTTGCTTTAATCCAGGGCTCTTCAATAAATTTAATTAATGTTGGATCTGGTAAACTGGAAGGATTTTGTAACTCTATTACTTCCCCTTTATTCATATGAACTTTGTAAACTACACCAGGTGTTGTTGTTAATAAATTTATATCAAATTCTCTTTCTAGTCTTTCAGTAATAATTTCTAAGTGTAGAAGACCTAAAAATCCACATCTGAAGCCTAAACCTAGGGCAGATGAAGACTCTGCCTCAAAAGAAAAACTAGCATCATTCAATTGCAATTTGCTTAAACCATCTTTTAGTTTTTGGTATTCTGAGCTATCAACGGGAAACAATCCACAAAATACAACAGGTTTACTTGGCTTAAAGCCGGGTAGTGCTTCTTGAGATGGTTTAGTGGCATCACAAATGGTATCTCCGACTTTTGTTTCAGATAACACTTTTATTCCAGTTGTTATAAATCCAATTTCTCCTGCGTTTAATTCATTAACGTCAGTAGCTTTGGGTGTGAATACTCCAACTTTTTCAATAATATATTCTTGTTTAGTGGATAGCATCTTTATTTTCATATTTTTAGAAATTTTTCCATTAATAACTCTAACTAAAATAACTACACCTAGATAAGTGTCATACCAACTATCAACTAATAAACATTTTAAATCAGCATCTTTTTCTCCTTCTGGAGCTGGTAAAGAAACAATAATTTGCTCTAGAATATCCTCTATACCTTCTCCTGTTTTTCCAGAGCAAGGTATGGCATTTGAAGTATCAAGACCAATTACATCTTCTATCTGTTTTTTGGTTTTTTCTAAATCTGATGCTGGTAAATCAATCTTATTTAAAACTGGAACTATTTCATGCTTAGTATCTAGAGCTTGATAAACATTAGCCAGTGTTTGAGCTTCGACACCTTGAGTACTATCAACAATTAAAATTGATCCCTCACAAGCATATAGTGACCTACTAACTTCGTAACTAAAATCAACATGGCCCGGTGTATCAATAATATTTAAAATATAATCTTTACCATTTTTAGCTTTATAATTAAGTTTTACAGTTTGAGCCTTAATTGTAATCCCTCTTTCTCTTTCAATATCCATTGAGTCTAACACTTGTTCCTTCATCTCTCTTTCAGTAAGTCCGCCACACCTGTGAATTATTCTATCTGCAATGGTAGATTTGCCATGATCTATATGGGCAATAATTGCAAAGTTTCTGATATGATCAATTTTTGTCATGCTTATGATCTAATCTTTGCGTCAGTTTTTGATTCTACTGCTGAAATAATAAGTTGGTTAATTTTATTTAAATCTTCTTCATTTAATGTTTTTTCTAAAGATTGAATGGTTACATTTAATGCAATTGATTTTTTATCTTCTGGAATATTGGCTCCTTCATAAACATCAAAAACCTTAACAGATTTTATTAATTCTTTGTCTACGTTAGAAATAATATCTATTAATTCCTGAACTCTGAAATTTTTATCTAAAACAAAAGCAAAATCTCTTTCAGATTTTTGAAAGTCTGAATATTTATATTGAGTTTTTTGATCTTTTAGGGATTTTTTTGGTTGTTTTATATTGTCTAAAAATATTTCAAATCCAACTAATGCTTCGGTCTTAATATCTAATTTCTTTAATATTTTTGGATGAATATCTCCAAAAAAAGCTACAACTTTTTCCTTACCATTATTTAAAAATAATCTACCCGATTTGCCTGGGTGATAATAATTAGGTGTTTCATCGTCTATATAAAATTTATCTTTATCAAATCCTGCTTGAACTAAACATTGAATAACATCTCTTTTAACGTCAAAGACATCTACCAATCTTTCTTTTTCTATCCAACTCTGTCTGGCTAGTTTTCCTGATCTTAAACCGCTAGCTACTGTTTGTTGTTCACCTGGTTGGGTTCCAGAAAAAGTAGGACCCACCTCAAATATTGACATATCTTTAAAGCCCCTTCCTAAATTTTTACTTAAATGAATAATTAGATTTGAGAAAATTGAAGTTCTTAATACATCTAGGTCTGAGCTAATAGGGTTAACTATTTTAATTTCTTTATTTTTCTCAATAAATAATTGATTAATTTTACTATCAGTGAAAGACCAAGTAATTGCCTCTAGATATCCTTTAGATGCTATAGATCTTTGTAAGAAATGGAATAGTTTTTGTTTTGAATTTAAAGTCTTTTTAATTCTAACTTTTTTAGGTTCAATTATTTTAATCTGGTCATAGCCTTTAATTCTTACCAGCTCCTCCACTACATCAACTTCTTGTGAAATATCAGGTCTCCAAGATGGAATTATCAGATCAAACCAATCTTTATTATCTTTAAGTTCAAATCCTAAATTTTCTAAAATTTGAATCATCTCTTTTTTTTCGATGTTAAATCCAGTAATTTTTTCAAATAAAGAGGGTTTAAATTTTAATAAAGTATTTTTTGTGTCTTCTGTTTTTTGAACATCAAATTCACTAATTTCTCCACCACATATTTCTTTGATTAATATAGCCGCTTTCTCAAGGCCTTGTTTTATTGACAATGGATCAATACCTCTTTCAAATCTAAATTTTGCATCTGTTTCTATGTTTAAGATTTTGGAAGATTTTCTTATTGATCGTGGACTAAAATAAGCCGACTCAATTAATACATTCTTTGTATCCAACTCTGTTCCAGTTCTTATTCCACCTATTATCCCACCAAGGCCCAATACTCCAGAGGCATCTGAAATAACACACATATCATTTTCTAATTTATATTCCTTATTATCTAATGCCTTAAATATTTCACCTTTTTTAGAATTTCTTACAATTATTTCTTTATCAATTTTATCAACATCATATGCATGTAGAGGTCTATTTAAATCAAACATTACATAGTTTGTAATGTCTACTATCGCAGAAATAGATTTTTGACCTAAAGAAATTATTTTTTCTTTTAACCAGTCTGGGCTTTCCGTATTTTTTACACCTGTTATTAAACAAGTACCAAATGCTGTGCATGCTTGGTCTTTTTCGTTTAAAATTTTGACTTTAACAGTTTGTTTTCCTTTTTTATTTAATTTTTGTTCTTTTTGTTCTTTTAATGTGCCAGCGCCAGCAGCGGCTAGGTCTCTTGCTATTCCTCTTATACCTAGGCAATCTGCTCTATTTGGTGTGATTGAAATATCAATTATATTTAAATTATTTTTTGGAAAATAATTTTCACCAATTTTTTGGGCATATTTTTCTGTTGATAGTTCAGTAATACCATCGCTTTCATTTGATAAATTTAGCTCAGACTCTGAGCAAAGCATTCCAGATGAAGTAATACCTCTTATTTTACTCACTACTAACTTCATTTGATTTTTTGGTATGACAGCACCAGGAGGAGCATAAATTGTTAACAACCCTTCTTTTGCATTTGGTGCACCACAAACTACTTTTACAGGGTTATCAGAACCTATATCAACATCGCATACTCTTAATCTATCTGCGTCTGGATGTTTTTCTGCCTTTAAAATTTTAGCTATTATAAAGGCATCCAATTCACCTGACTGCTTGTCTACACTTTCTACCTCTAAACCAATATCTGTAAGTTTGTCAATAATTTGATTTTCGTTGAGCTCGGTATCTAAATGTTCTTTAAGCCAGTTTGTTGTGATCTTCATCTGCTTAAACCTCTATAATTTGTTGGAACATCTACAGGATCAAACCCAAAATGATTTAACCATCGATAATCACAATCAAAAAATGCTCTTAAGTCATTGATGCCATACTTAAGCATAGCCAGTCTATCTATACCTATACCAAATGCGTATCCTTGGAATTCATCAGGATTTACCTTTACATTCTTTAAGACATTTGGATGGACCATTCCGCAACCCAAAACCTCAAGCCACTTGTCACCTTCACCAATCACTATTTTTCCATCTTTAATTTCATATCCAATATCAACTTCAGCTGATGGTTCGGTGAAAGGAAAATGACTGGGCCTAAATCTCATTTTAATTTTATCAACTTCAAAAAATTCTTTAATAAAATAACTCAAACATCCTTTTAAATGCCCCATATTAATATCTTTATCGATATGTAGTCCCTCAACTTGATGAAACATTGGTGTGTGTGTTTGATCACTATCAGATCGATACGTTCTACCCGGTGCTATAATTTTAAAAGGTGGCTTATCATTAAGCATTGTTCTAATTTGAACTGGAGAAGTATGTGTTCTTAATAACAATTCTTTTTTATCATCTAGATAAAAAGTGTCATGCATATCCCTTGCTGGATGGTTATCGGGTGTATTTAACGCTGTAAAATTATTATATTCATTTTCAACATCAGGTCCTTCTTCAACACTAAATCCAATTTCAGAAAAAATTGAAGAAATTTCATCTATAACTTGAGACACTGGGTGATCATCTTTTACTAAGTTTAAATCTGATGCAAATTTCTTTCTCTCTTCTTCGGGCACTTTTCCCATCATTTTGAATTGAGAGCTAATCAAGCCAGTTTTACCAAATAGGTCTGTTTTAATTTGATTAACTTGATTTAAATCTAAATTTTCTTTTAACTTTAAAAGAAAGTTATCTTTTATTTTTTTAATATCAGACATATTGAGAGATTATTTCTTCACCGAAGAAAAACAATAGTGAAGATTAATTTAGTGCCGATTGAGCTTTTTGAACGATCGTTTTAAAGGCTTCTGGGCTATCGTATGCTATTTCAGCTAATATTTTTCTATCTAGCTTAATTCCACATTTTGTTAAGCCATTAATAAATTTTGAATAAGTTAAACCTTCAGATCTAACACCCGCATTAATTCTTTGGATCCATAAAGATTTAAATTCTCTTTTTTTAGTTCTACGATCTCTGTAAGCATATTGCATAGCTTTTTCCATAGCTTGCTTTGCAACTCTTATTGTATTTTTTCTTCTGCCCCATTGACCTTTGACAGCTTTTAAAACTTTTTTATGTTTAGCGTGACTTGTTACGCCTCTTTTAACTCTTGCCATTTTATCCTCTTATTATCCTCTTAAACTGTAAGGCATATATGATTTAACTATTTTGCTGTCTTGTTTTGACATAGTAGTTGTGCCTCTTAATTTTCTAATTTGTGAATTTGTTCTTTTAATCATACCATGTCTTTTTCCGGCCTGCGCCATCATAACTTTACCTGTAGCGGAGATCTTAAATCTTTTTTTTGCTGAACTTTTTGTTTTTAATTTTGGCATAATTCTGCGGACTTATACAAATATTGGAATAGATTTACAACCTCTATTAAGCCTTATAAAGGCTGAATAACCATAATCATTTGCTTCCCATCAAACTTTGGGTGCAGTTCTACTTTGCCAATATCTTGCATGTCAGCTTTTATTTTATCCATTAATTCTCGACCTAAATGAGAGTGTTGTAGTTCTCTACCTTTAAATCTTATCGTAAATTTTACCTTGTCGCCTTTTCCAATAAATTTTTTGGCATTTTTAACTTTAAAATCATAGTCATGTGTTTCTGTAACGGGTCTCATTTTAATTTCTTTTAATAAAACAATTTTTTGTTTCTTTTTAGCAACATTTGCTTTTTTTTGAGCATCATACTTGAATTTACCCATATCGATAATTTTACATACAGGTGGTTTCGCATTTGGAGCTATCTCTATTAAATCTAAGCCTTGCTCTTTAGCCATTGATATCGCTTCATTGGTATTTAATATTCCTATATTTTCACCATCACTCCCAATAACCTGAACCTCCGGAGCGGTAATCCTATTATTAGACTTAGGACCTTTATCTTTAGTTCTTCTTTGAAAATAATTTTGTTTAAAATCTGCCACTTAGTTTGAGGATGCTTTGTTTAAAGCTGAGAAAGTTTTTAAGAATAAGTTTAGTTCCATATTTTCTTGTTTGTTAGTATCCAATCTTCTAATCGTAACTGAGTTACTGTCAACTTCTTTTTTACCACAAATCAATAAAAGTGGTATTTTTGATAAAGAATGTTCTCTGATTTTATAATTTAGATTATGATTTTTTAAATCTACTTCAGAGCTCATGCCGGCTTCTTTAATTTTTTCATTAACTTCTTTAGCATAACTATCAAATTCTTCTGAAATTGGAATCACAACTGTTTGTAAAGGAGCAATCCAAAATGGAAATTTTCCAGCATAATTTTCTATAAGAATTCCTATAAATCTTTCTAAGGATCCAAACAAAGCTCTATGAAGCATTACAGGAACTTTTTTAGTTCCATCTTTATCAACAAAAGATGCATCTAACCTTCCTGGTAAATTAAGATCTACTTGCAGTGTACCACATTGCCAATCCCTTCCAATGGCATCTCTTAAAACAAATTCAATTTTTGGACCATAAAATGCTCCTTCACCTTTGTTGATTATATATTCAAGTTTTGATGCTTTAACTGCATCCAATAAGGCTTTCTCTGCTTTATCCCAAACATTATCATCACCAACTCTTAAATCAGGTCTGTCTGAATATTTTAATATTACATTTTCAAATCCAAGATCTTTATAAATATCTAAAATCAAATTAGTAACAATTAAACATTCTTCTGTAATTTGATCCTCTGTACAAAATATATGAGCATCATCTTGAGTAAACGCTCTAACTCTTAATAGGCCATGTAATGCTCCTGAGGGCTCATACCTATGTACTTTTCCAAACTCTGAAATTCTTAATGGAAGATCTCTATAACTTTTTAGACCTTGATTAAAAACTTGTACGTGGCCAGGGCAATTCATTGGTTTGATTGCAAATACTTTTTCATCTGGAGTTTGAGAGGTATACATGTGCTCTCCATATTTTTCCCAATGTCCAGATTTTTCCCAAAGAGCTCTATCTAAAATTTCAGGAGTATTTACTTCTTTATAGCCAGCTTTTTCCTGTCTTCCCCTCATATAGGCAACTAATTTTTGAAATAGCTTCCAGCCTTTTTCATGCCAAAAGACTGATCCTGGACTTTCCTCTCTAAAATGAAATAAATTCATTTCTTTTCCCAGTTTTCTATGATCTCTTTTTTCTGCTTCCTCTATTCTTTTTAAATATTCGTCTAAATCTTTTTGTGATGCCCAACTTGTTCCGTAAATTCTTTGTAGCATTTCATTATTAGAGTCACCTCTCCAATAAGCCCCTGATACTTTTGTTAATTTAAAATATTTTCCAATTTTTCCTGTTGAAGATAAGTGCGGGCCTCTGCATAAATCATGCCAATCTCCGTGAAAATATACAGAAACATCTTCCCCTTGAGGAATGCTTTCAATAATTTCGGCTTTATACATTTCTCCCATATCTTTAAAATGAGCTATTGCTTTGTCTCTATTCCACACTTCTCTTGTGGTTGGGACATCCCTATCAACAATTTCTTTCATTTTGTTTTCAATTTTATTTAGGTCTTCTTCTGTAAAAGGTTCTTTTCTTGAAAAATCATAATAAAATCCATTCTCGATAATCGGGCCAATAGTTACTTGCGTTCCAGGAAAAAGTTCCTGGACTGCCATTGCAGTTAGGTGAGCTGTATCATGACGGATAGTTTCTAAACTTTCTTTGTCTTTAGAGGTAAAAATTTTAATAGAACAATCTTTTTCTATAACGTGACTTAAATCTTTAAGCTCATCATTAACACTAATTATACTTGCTTGCTTAGATAAAGATTTACTAATCTTCTCTGCAACCTCTAACCCTGTTACTTTATTTGGAAAATCTATAGTGTTTCCATCTGGTAATGTAATTAATGGCATTTAATTTAATAATTTTTTGTATTCTGAATATGTAGAAAAACACATTTTTTCAACATTAAATTTCTTAATTATATTTTTTCTACCTTCTATACCTATAGATTTCAATCTAGATTCATCTAATTGCAAGACTTCTACTATTTTTTTACATAAAGACTCTGGATCACCTGACTTAAATAAAAATCCCGTTTGTTTATCCATTATTGTTTCATTAGACCCACCTATATCGCTTGCTATTATTGGCTTTTCCATTGATTGAGCTTCAACAGCCACTCTACCAAAAGCTTCTGGCTCAACCGAAGCAGAAACAACTAAATCAGATATTTTGTATGCAAGTGGCATGTTTTTACAATGTTCAATAAATTTTAGTTGGTTTGTTAGCCTGTACTGTTCAGCCAATCTTTTTATTTTTTTAGTATAAATATCTCGGCCCTGATCACTTCCTAAAATAACA
>Ga0208413_1001567_pt1 | contig 14365 bp, 15 predicted proteins | sample AntAceMetag02UKD_FD_184761 | JGI IMG/M metagenome (GOLD analysis project Ga0208413, IMG submission 184761) | Saline lake microbial communities from Ace Lake, Antarctica - Antarctic Ace Lake Metagenome 02UKD (SPAdes) (version 2) | ecosystem: Environmental > Aquatic > Non-marine Saline and... | reverse complement strand
CTCGACATACTTCCGTCCCCGACATCCCCGGCAACATGAGATCCAGCAGCATCAAGTCGGGGGGCTCGTCCTCGAACACCTCAAGAGCCCTAAGCCCGTTATCCGCTACCGCAACGTCATACCCTTCGCGCCGCAAGAGGTACGCCAAGGGTTCACTGAGAGCTGCTTCATCCTCCACAATAAGAATTGATGTCACTCGCCTTTTTCCTCCGTGGTGATGGGCTCAGCCTGGGCGGTCACGATGGGAATCTCATCGGTGGCGAGATACTCTGCGGGGCGAGGGGCAAAGGAACCTGTTGCCATTTCTGGTTCCACCGCCTCCACCTCGCCCTCAAGAACAGCTCCACCAGGAGCTTGCCTGAGGCGAATGGTGAAAGTGGAGCCCTTGCCCAGTTGGGACCACACGCGAACCTCACCCTGATGGTTATTGACCACATGCTTCACGATGGCAAGACCTAAACCTGTCCCCCCGGTGTCACGCGAGCGAGCGGGGTCACTTCGATAGAAACGCTCAAATATTCGTTCCAAATCACCCTCGGTGATTCCTTGGCCCTGATCGGTAACAGACACCTCGACGACTCCACCTTTGATACTCGTTCCCACACCCACTCGAGAATTCGGCTGCGAATAGGTGATGGCGTTGCGCACAAGATTATTCATGGCACTGGTGAGAGAAGCCGCATCGCCCATCACCAGGCCCTCGCTTTGGGTAGACACCGCCACACCAATACCTGATTTCTCGGCGAGAACGGCGTTGGTCAAGATTGCCTGCTCGACCACGCGGTCAATCGACACGACCTTGGGGTCATGGATGGTCCCCAGAGACTGCAGCTTGGTCAGTTCAATGATGTCACTCGTCATTTCTGCGAGCCGACGCCCTTCCCGCTCGAGGGTGAGTGCAAAAGCGCGGACCTGGTCCGGGTCATCAGCGGAATACTGCAACGCTTCGGCGAGAAGGGAGACCGCTCCAATAGGAGTCTTGAGCTCATGCGAAATATTCGCGACAAAGTCTCGACGCACTGCATCGAGGCGATACATTTCCGAGCGATCATCGGCCACCACAAGCATTAAGCGCAGCCCCAGAGGTGCGACCCGGACCAGTAAGTGCACAGGGGGGGCCGCTTTCGTTTCACCAGCCAAGACAAACTCTTCAGCGCACGGTGTGCCCTTTTTGCGGGATTCGCGCACCAGGTCAAGAACAGGCTGGTAGACCACGTCGCGGTCGTTAACAAGACCCAAAGAACGCGCGGCATTTGCGGCCCGGAGAACACGGTTTTCCGCATCAAGCACGACCCCCGCTGCGCCAATAACCTCGAGCGCAGTGTCGACACCGTGGGGGACGGGTTGCTCCAAGACAGTTTCTGCGCGACGCTGCCAGTCCACAGCAGCCCACACCAAACCCGCGAGCACCAGGCCCATAACAATGCCGAGTCCCACGCTCCAGCCCGATGACCAGACCATTTCCATAGTTACTAGCCTACGGTGTTGCCACAGCCCCATCACGGTGCTGAAGCGCTAAACTTGGGGCACAACGGAGTGTTAATCCATATCTCACTCCGCGTTAACTTTGGTGCGACACAGTCAAAGGAGTGTGTTCGACGCCTAGCAAGGAGCATGATGCGCGAGCTTTTCCAGCAGGAACTTCATGAAGTTCAAGATCGACTGGTGAATATTGCCGGACTTGTGGTGGTCTCTATTACGGATGCGGTTCTTGCGTTCAATAAATCAGACGTAACGCTCGCGGAGTCCGTCATTGCCCGCGATAGCAAAATTGACGATGCCGTCATCGAACTCGACGAGCACGCAATTGCCATTCTTGCGCGTCAGTCTCCCGTTGCCCGCGACCTTCGTATTGTGGTGAGTGCCTTACGCATCAGCGCCTCCCTCGAGCGCATGGGAGACATGTCTGAGCACATTGCTCAGCTTGCCCGGTACCGTTTCCCAGAAAAAGTTGTTCCCAAATCTATCCGCCCCATTTTTAAAGAAATGGGCGCGTTGGACATTGAGCTTGCGACCATGCTGGTCGAATTGTTGAAAACGCAAGACACCGTCATTGCGGAAAAGATTCGCGATGAGGACGACAAAGTGGACAGGTTGCACCTGTCCGTCTTTGAAACTGTCCTGAGTGAGGGATGGACTCAAGGGACGGAGACCACCGTGGATGCCACACTTGCCTCACGTTATTTAGAGCGTTTTGCCGACCACGCTGTGTCCATCGCCAAGAAAATGATTTACCTTTCAACCGGTGAATGGAACCCCAGCGAGTCCTAGCCTTTCTCTCCGCCCTGATTAGCGACGGCTGCGGCCCCAGCCGCGGCGGCCTCAGCGTCGAGGTACTTCCCCGGACCTAGGATTTTCATTTTTTCCGACAGCTCATAGACCAGCGGAATTCCCGTGGGGATATTGAGGTGCGCGATATCATCGTCTCCGATACCCTCCAGGTGCTTCACCATGCCGCGCAGGCTATTGCCGTGAGCAACGACGAGAGTTACTTTCCCCACCGCAACATCGGGGGCAATGTCAGACTCCCAGTAGGGAAGCATACGATCGATTACGATCTTGAGGGATTCTGTTTTGGGGACAAACCCTTCCAGATCGGCGTAGCGCGGGTCGCCCTGTTGCGCATATCTATCCCCGGGGTCAATCGGAGGGGGAGGAACATCAAAGCTGCGGCGCCACAATTGAAATTGTTCGTCCCCGTATTCCGACAACGTTGCGGCCTTATCTTTGCCTTGCAAAGCCCCATAATGTCGCTCATTCAGGCGCCACGAGCGCTTAACGGGGACCCACAATCGGTCGGCAGCATCCAACGCGAGGTGGGCGGTTTGGATGGCCCGAGACAGCAGGGATGTGTGGAGAACATCGGGTAACAACCCGTGTTCCCTCAGCAACACCCCGGCCCGCGCTGCCTCCTCTTGGCCTTGGGACGTGAGTCGAACATCCACCCACCCCGTGAAAAGGTTTTTTTCATTCCATTCGGATTGACCGTGACGCAAAAGGATGAGGGTATGAGACATGCATTAAGCCTACCCAGCGAGAAGGTCTACCCGAAGCGCGGACGCGGCCTAGCGGCGCCAGCATCCGGCGGGACGATGACCTCTTGGGTGGCAGCAACGCCGATTCCCTCGCTCGTGAGCACATTGGCAGGCCCGAGCGGAGCCATGCGCTTAATGAGGGCCAGAGCAATCGGTCCTAATTCCCAGTGCCAGGCTGCCCGGGTGACACGACCAACATCCTTATCACCCACGGAAATTCGGTCCCCGGGATGGGGAAGGGTGGAGGGAGTGCCGTCAAGGTGCAACAGGGTCAGACGCCTGGGGGGGTGGCCAAGATTGTGGACCTTCGCGACCGACTCTTGACCGCGATAACAGCCCTTATTCAAATGAACCGCGGTGCGCAACCAATCAAGTTCGTGGGGAAGGGACTTCTCGTCCACCTCCCAGGCAGACGGCCGTGCGGCCGCAACGGCGAGCCCGTGCCACGCCTGCTCACTAATGCGTTGGTACGCCTCCCACCGGTGACGCTCCGAGGCCTCAAACACGATGTAGCTCATGGACCACAGGTCTCCCGGATGGTCACCCGTGGCGTAGCCCAGGGAACCTTCGCGAACGGTGGGCCACGGATCATCAAACCTCGCCAGCGCAGCATCTGTGGCTCCGAGCGAACCCGGAGAGGCAGGGACCCCCACAATCAGATCCTGCTCGCGAGACGTGACCTCCACATCCATCCGGAATTTCATCGACCGCAACCACCCGGCGACCCCATCCCGATGACCAGGCTCACATAGCAGCCACGTGGTCGCACCATCATCGGTGACGAGAAAAGAATGCTCAATCCTGCCCTGGGGGCTCAAAATCAACGATTCCGTCGTCACTCCCGGGGCGAGGTCCAAAAGATTCTGGGAAACAAGGCTGTTGAGCCACGTCAATCGATCCGGTCCGACCACGGTGACGAGACCACGATCGGAGGCGTCTAGCCATGCTGAACCTGCGAGAAACGCGCGTTGGAGAGCAAAAACATCTCCCGCTCCAGACTCACCTGCGAAACGCTCAGGATGACCGGAATTCATTGTTTCAGCGCTGGCCCTTGAAAAGGTTCAGCAAAACGATGCCAGAAACCCACGCTATGGCTAACGCAGCGAGAACGAGGAGACCAAGGAAGAAGATTTCAATGGCGAGCAGCATGGTTCTAGTCTACGACGCTGAGCACAACAAAGGCCACGGCAAAAAGTGCTGTTATCAGCACATTCCCCGTGAGAGCAAGAGACAGTCGAGAAACCAAGCCCTCAGGACGATAAAACGCAACCTGCAACACGAAAGCGACGACAACAGCGATAGCCAGAACCCCGATGAGGCCCGAAGGGAAATCCTGCGGGGGCATAAGTATGGCCACGAGAGTGGCGCCACAGGCCATGACCGCCCACGAGGGAACAACGTTGGTGATCACAGGTGCCATCCTTCCATGGTAGGGCGCGGGTAGACTGTGGGAACCGTTACAGCCAAAATCGAGGTGAAACACCGTGGCAACGATTCTTGCGTTGAGTTCTGAAGAAGCTTCATACGTCCTCCCTGCTCTCACACTGCTGAGCCATCGGGTTCGCACCATCCCGGCTGAGCCCGCATCACTGGTGAGCGCTCCCGACTCTGATGTCGTCCTTGTTGATGCCAGAAGTGACCTCGCCGCGGCTAAAGCATTGTGTCGAATCCTCACCACCACAGGGCTCTCTGCGGCACTTTTAGTTGTGGTGAATGAATCAGGCATGCCCGCGCTCACCGCGGAGTGGGGCTTTGATGACGCGGTCCTCACTAGCGCCGGGCCCGGCGAAGTGGACGCGAGAATCCGACTCCTCACCACTCGAGAAAGTGCTGTGGGTAACGACCACATGATTTCTGCCTCTGGCGTGACCATTGACGAGGTGAGCTATCAGGCTAAGGCCAACGGACGAATTTTGGACCTAACGTTCAAAGAATTTGAGCTCCTGCGTTTCCTCGCTGGCCACCCCCAGAGAGTATTCACGCGCGAGCAACTGCTGAGCGAGGTATGGGGGTACGACTACTTCGGCGGAACCCGCACCGTCGACGTCCACGTCAGGCGACTTCGCGCAAAACTTGGAGACATGGAGTCCCTCATTGGAACCGTGCGCAACGTGGGCTACCGCTTCACTGTCGCGGAGGCCTCCGACGAGGTCAAAAACATGGAGGGTGCCCCGTCGAAAGCGCCGCGGCCGTCCTCGTCTTAACCTGCTGTTTCCCCAGCAGCGTGTCTCCTCCGCCTAAGTAATGCCACAATGTCCCCCATGGATGAGATTCGCCCGGAATATGATGTTGCAGGTGGCGTGAGCGGAGACTTCGGCGAAGATTTTGATGAAACTATTCCTCCGGGGAGCGAAGACCTTCCCCCCGAACGCTTTCTTGATCGCGAACTGAGTTGGCTCGCGTTCAACCAGCGGGTGCTCGAACTTGCTGAAGACCCCCTTGTCCCGCTGCTAGAACGCGTCAACTTCCTCGCAATTTTTGCCAGCAACCTCGATGAGTTTTTTATGGTTCGGGTGGCCGGCCTCAAGCGCCGGATCGTGACCGGTATCGCGGTGCCGACCAATGTCGGGCGTCCCCCGCACCAGGTGTTAGAAGACATTTCTGACATGGCACATACTTTGCAGGAGCGTCACGCCAGAGCTTTCCACGATCTCGTCAAACCAGAGCTTGATGCCGCAGATATTCACATCGAGGCCTGGAGCGACCTTGGCGAGGCCGATCGTGAACGGCTCGACGAACTTTTTAGCGAACAGATTTTTCCCGTCCTCATGCCACTGGCGGTGGACCCCGCTCACCCGTTCCCCTATATTTCGGGCTTATCGCTTAACCTTTCCGTGCGAATTCGTAACCCTAAGACCCAGAGCACCCAATTTGCCCGTCTCAAAGTTCCCCGAATCCTCTCGCGGTTCATTGCACTGCCCGACGATGCCAGCGGTCGCGAACGATATATCCCCATTGAGGACCTCATCTCCAACCACGTGCAGGAGTTGTTTCCAGGGATGGAGGTTCTCGAGCACCACGAATTCCGGGTAACGCGCAACGAAGACGTGGAAGTGGATGAGGATGAGAGCGAGAACCTGATCCAGGCACTCGAGAGGGAGTTGCTGCGCCGGCGGTTTGGCCCGCCCATTCGGCTTGAAATCACCGATGACATGGACGATGTCACCCTGGAATTGTTAGTGGGAGAGCTGGGTATTACCAGCCGCGAGGTGTATCGGCTCCCGGCGCCACTGGGTCTCAACGGCCTCTTTGAAATCAGTGCAATCGAGAGGCCCACGCTCAAATACCCTCCCCACGTTCCCGTCACCTCCACTCAGCTCCTGCCTTCAGAGCCGACAGAAGAACCTGATATTTTTCGCTCGATTCGTAACGGTGACATCCTTGTTCATCACCCCTATGAGTCGTTTGCCACTAGTGTCCAAGCGTTCTTTGAACAGGCTGCGAGGGACCCCCACGTGCTGGCCATCAAACAGACCCTCTACCGCACGAGCGGCGACAGTCCCATCATCGAGTCTCTGATTCGGGCGGCGGAGGCGGGTAAATCGGTCCTCGCCCTGGTTGAAGTTAAGGCACGATTTGATGAGCAAGCCAATATTTCTTGGGCAAGAAAGCTTGAAAAGGCCGGCGTCCACGTGGTCTATGGATTGGTGGGGCTCAAAACCCACTGCAAGCTCACCGTGATTATTCGCCAGGAATCTGATGGCACCTTGGGCCATTACTCCCACGTCGGAACCGGAAACTACAACCCCAAAACGAGTCGGGTGTATGAGGACTACGGGTATTTCACGGCAGACAAGCAAGTCGGCAAGGAACTCACCCGGCTGTTCAACGAGCTCTCGGGCTACGCCATAGAAAAGAAATACCGACGCATGTTGGTTGCCCCGCGCTACCTCCGCAAAGGCCTCCTGAATCTCATCAAAGCGGAAGTGAAAAACCACACAGCAGACAAGCCCGCCCGAATAAGGCTCAAGCTCAACTCGCTGGTCGATGAGATCATCATCGACGCGCTTTACCGGGCGAGCATGGCGGGGGTTCCCATCGAAATATGGGTGAGAGGAATCTGTACCCTGATTCCCGGCGTGCCAGGGTTGAGCGAAAACATCAGAGTCACCAGCGTGCTCGGGCGATTTCTGGAGCATTCACGGATTTTTTGGTTCGACAACGCCGGCTCGCCCACCGTCTACATCGGCAGCGCAGACATGATGCATCGCAATCTCGACCGACGAATTGAGGCTCTTGTTCAGATTACCGACAAGCATCACCTCGCCCAGTTCGATCTCCAGTTGTCGAGGGGAATGAGCCCCAGGATGGAGTCGTGGGTTCTGAACAATGACGGACAGTGGGACCGCAACCCCGCTGGAACGCCCAAGAATCGTCTCGGGGATGTTCAAAGTGAAACGATGCGTGACATCTCTTTGCGCAAACGGTCTGGATCTAGCAAATGAGCGCGTCCCCCGAAAGAGTCTTTGCCGGCGGCGCAGTCTGCTGGAAAGTCGTGGACGGAGAGGTGCGCGTTCTTTTAGTCCACCGCACCCAGCACAAAGATGTCTCGCTTCCTAAAGGGAAAGTTGATCCAGGAGAAACACTCCCTGAGACTGCCCAACGTGAGATTTTGGAGGAAACCGGGCTTCACATCACGCTGGGGGCCTACCTCGGCCGGGTCGACTACCTTCTGCCCGCCGGTCGACCCAAGGAAGTCCACTATTGGGCGGCCGAAGTGGATCCGGGCGAAGCGGAGCGCACAGCGTTCGAATCAAATGATGAAATTTATGCCTTGGAATGGCTGAGCCTGAAGAAAGCGCTCAAAAACCTGACCTATGAACACGACGCCGACATTGTGGAGAACTTTAGTTCTCTCTATGACACCGGCAAAGCTCGCACTTTCCCCATCATTCTTGTGAGGCACGGCAAGGCCGTGCCCCCTGAGCATTGGGATGGCCCAGACTCCACCAGGCCGCTGCTGCATAAAGGTTTGCTGCAAGCCCAAGACATCGCTGGAGGCTTGCTGGCGTTTGGCCCAGAGCTTATTGTCAGCAGTCCCGCAACCCGCTGCCTCGCGACGATGGAACCCCTGCGCGAGATGAGCGGCGCACTCGTAAAAATCTCCCAGAGCATTAGTCAGGAGGAGTATCAGTCGCGCGGCACGAGAGCCATCGCCGCTATGGAAAAACGACTGGCCAAGAGAACCCCCACGGTAATGTGCTCTCACGGACCCGTCTTCCCCCAACTTGTGTCGGCAGCAGCCCAGGCGGGGCACGCTGATAAGGGCCAGTGGGAGACAGCGGCAAGCCTGGGGGTCGGAAGTTTCAGTGTGATTCACTTTTCGCGGGAAACCGACACGCCCCACATCGTGGCGGTCGAAACCCACGAAGCCCCCAAACGCAAAACGTAGAGAGCCGGATCGCAGAACACCTCTCGGCGTGCGGCCGCTCGAAGCGGCTAATGATGGAGCCCGGGATTACTGCGATCCGGCAACTCCATCCTACGCAAGGCACCTTCACGGCGGCCTCAGCTCAGCTGGCCCGCCGCCGCCCGCTTGGCGCAAGTAGAGAGTTCATCCGCGATGATGCTCCACCTTAGTGATGTGTCCATGAAAGAGCGAGCGACGTGGTCGTTGTGCGGGGAAAGGGAAATAGCCCCTGCAGATACGGCCCGCGCTATAGAGGAAGCTCTCTCAAGCGTCAGAGAAAAGTCTCCTGTGAAGGCACCTCGCAGAACGTCGTCGAGAACCTGGAAAAACGCTCTCGATGTGAGCGGATCCGGGGCTCCGGCGACGACTTCATCAATCGTCCCGAGCACTTCGACGCCCCTTTCGAAGACCAAACGTGCGTCCTCCAGGTTGTCCACCAGCGCGGCTTTAAGCAGATACAGCCGCCATAAAGCACCGGGCAGACTGATCGGATGGGCGCCCGCCCAGAGCTCCGCCAAAGTGTCGAGCCCGTTCTCCTGGGCAAAAGCCACGAGGCGCTCAATCTGCTCCTCGGTCCCACCTCGGCGCATGCCTGCTACAAGCATCTGGGCAGTCGAGTGAGCGATAGCAGAGCGTTCTGCCGGGTCCATCAAACCCTCAGCAGGGTCACGTGCGGCAGAGCCCTCGAGTCGGTCGTGGGTCATGCGGACGGGTTTGGCAAAGTTCGCTGTCATCGTGACCACGCTACGCCACCTCCCTTGCTGAAACTCTCGACAAGCACCCATAGAGTTGGGGAATGTCGGTACAAGAAAAGCATCAGGCACGATTCGTTTTCTACATGATTCTGGCGGCCGTTGGGCTCATTACGGCGTGGGTGTTCAACGGAATTGCCAGTGTGAGAGGGGAAAACTATCTCGAGGCCTGGTTTGGTAGTCCTGCCGATTGGGTGTTATCTCTGGATTTACTGATTGTTGCTGTTGCAGGCTCAGCGTTCATGATTATGGAAGCGCGGAAGCTTGGGATGAAAAGGGTATGGCTCTACATCGTGCTCTCGGGAATTACCGCGTTCGCTTTTACTTTTCCTCTTTTTCTTGCGATGCGCGAACGGAAGTTACAAGCTACGCAAACAGAACAAGCGGGCTAGATCGTGCGCGAAACCTCGGCACCCAAGGGTCCGTAAGACAGAGACCCTGGAGTTACCCCGTTCGCGGCAGATCCAGCTCCGGGAGGCAAAAGCACAAATGTTTTTCCTGTGCCGAGGAACACGGGATCGCTGTCACCGTGGGTGAGCTTGATGGGTTCTCCCACGACGGTAGCGTCGAAGAGGCCGTTGACTATTTTCCCCCCCGTTGCGACTAAGGCTGTTTCGGTTACTCCAGCGAGTTTCGCTGAGGGAAGATCCTCAACATCGAAATAGTTGGGGGTAAAGATAATTACGTTGGCTGCGGAGATTTGCGTTCCATCAGCGTCGACATCGGGATTTCCGTTCGAGAGGAACTTAAGATACGTCCCGGTCGTTGCATCCCATTGCCAGATGGATTCAACTCCCTTGCTAAACACGACGCGAACAGACTCCGCGTTCTCCCCGGATACGGCGGCTGTTGACTCTGAGGAGTCAGAGACAAAATCAAACTGCTGAGCCGGCGGCGCGAGTGTCGAATAGCTTGCGAAAAGGTCAGCCGCTCTGATGTGCAGGTTCCACGGCGCTGGTTTGCGGTCACTGCGGAAAAACAAGGGCGCATCATCGGTATCGCCCGACGTATCGTGCTCGACGAGCTGAAGCCCAGAGCCTCGAATAATTTCTCGGACATTGGAATTTCCCACACCAGAAAACACAAAAATACCACCGAAAGAGGGAACAATTCCTGCGTCCTGCGGCCGGCCGGAGCGGACAGGGCCTACCTCGTCAGGCACAGTGGTGTGAAATACCGCAAGATAGCGAGTGACCCCACCCTCCACGAGCTCCTCATAAACGATGTCAGCCGAGGCAATTCCCACCTGCGGGCGGCCAGAGCTGGTGTTATCAATCTTGACGGCAATGCTTGGTCCGCTCACGACAGCGCTACCAAGTTCGACTCCGGTGAGGGGATGGCGTGGCACATCTGCCACGACTTCTTCGACACCCTCAAGCACCTCGTCTGGCTGGGCAGTAAGAGTTTCGCCTGCGCAACCCGCGAGTGTCAGAGCGGACAGAAGAATAAAGGCCGCGCTGAGGCGGAGAGGTGAACGCATGACAGTCTTTCGGAACAGGAATAAGCGGACACCAAAGTGTATTACACGCCACGGGGCCCGCAGCTACGCAGAACGAGCGTCAGCATCACCCCGGTAAGCTTTGCGAAGGGCCTCTAGCTCAGTTGGTAGAGCATCGGACTTTTAATCCGTGGGTCGTCAGTTCGAGCCTGACGGGGCCCACCGATTCGTTTAGCGCTCCGGCCACTCAGATTCTGGTTGTGACCACAACAGATGTTTGGGCTCGTTTTAGGATCTGGCCTCCGAGGGTGCGGACAACCAGGGTTACCTTGGGTACTGCCACGTATCAAACTCACTCACGAAGCCGGCTCCAACTGGAAGAGCTGTACCCTTAGATGCGATAGATGCGGTCGATTTAGACTCAGAGCCCCAGGGGGTTCTGCATTCTCTGCCCGGCGAGATACAGAACTTTGCTCGCAGCAGGCCCAAAAAATTTACCCCCGACATCAATATTCTGAAAATGAGGTAGCTGTGGAGACCTACGTAATCTGGAGAAAAGGGGGCGGTTTTTTTTCCATAATCGCAAGCGTTCTGGGTCGTCTTCATCTCGCGGAACAGTTGGGTGCCACTCCTTTTATAGATCTAGAAACTCACCCATCCGTCTATCAGGAACCCGAGCCTGTCAATGGGACACGCAATGTGTGGGAATACTATTTCCAACCCGTTTCGAGTGTGTCCAAAAAGATTGCTTTGGAACACAACACACATCAGCCAGGCGGCGAATATCCGCGCGGAATCCCCTACTCGATGCTCAAGAGACCATTCTTCATGGGCATGTGGCAGAAATACGTGAAATTCAATGACCTTACCAACGAAAAGCTAGAAAGTATGGGTTCAGCCGCATCGGAAGGACCGAGCACTCTGGGAATTCATTTTCGTGGCCAAGAGATGAGAACAGAAGCCGGCCATCCGTTGCCACCGACAATGAGACAGATGCTTGCAGCGACCAAGCACACGCTAGAGCAGCACAATTTTGACCAGATTTTTCTAGCGACCGAAGCGGAGCAATACGTCTCTGCGTTTAGAAGAGCTTTTGGTTCCCGCTTACAGGTGTCACCAACATTTAGGTTGAGACATAGGAATGCCTACACCGTTCGCAAGGCGCCTCGAAAACTTCATAAGTACAACTTGGGGTTGGAAGCCCTGAACGAAGCCGTAACCCTGTCCAAGTGCGGAGGCTTCATCGGTTGTGACTCGAACCTTTCTGACGCAGCCGCCATGCTTGGCACGGAGTTGCATAAATTTAGTGCTGTACTTTCTAACGGTCCGAACTACCGTATCTCTCTGGCTAGGCACCTCAATTGGAGGATGAGGGCGATTGCCCCGGCCCGCCTCGGTGGTTTTGCCGGCTGGCAAGAGAAGTTGGTCGTTCGATCCTTCGGGAGCGCTGTCCCCGGCCAAGACGCCTAACTGGCGGACTGGCGGACTGGCGGACTGGCGGACTGGCGGACTGGTCATCATTCTCCCGATGAGCTCTCTTTCCATACCCGACATGTCAGTGGCAGTGATTCTTGCCTCAGCGTCGACAGGCATCCGGTCCAGAGGCCCGAGGTTTGGGGTTTGAGGTTTGAGGTTTGAGGTTTGAAAGAGTTCAAGAGTCCCATGTGTTCCCGGGCGCTACTATTTAGAGCAACGTGATTGACACCTTAAGGCCACCACAATGAAAACTGTTCTTAATCGTTTTCGCCGTTCTTCTCCGCGTATAAAGGCCTTGGGTCTATCTCTAGAGTCCTTCAAGAAGGCGCTAATTCGCCTACCAAGGAATCTGCGGAGTAATCGGTGGTACCAGATTTTCGGAAATGTTCTATTTGTTTCCTCCCCGCGACACCGCGACTATTTCGACGGCTTTGCTGAGCGCCAAGGGAAAGACCTGGACAGAAATCGAACGAGAGTGTTTGTCCGTTTTAGCGCACTGCTTCGAAATCCCGTAAACATCGAAAAATCCCGGCAGGGATTCGTGATTCCCCACCTCGGTCGTTTTGGAAACGCCATTCGAGAGGTTGTTAGCGCAACTGCCACCGCTCATTCTCTTGGTCTTGGCCACCTGGTTCTGCACGGCTTTAACCTCTTCACCACTGGCAGCGAGTTGTCGAATCCCGGCATCCACCGCACCCCCTCAGGGCTTAAGGTGTGGATTGACTCTGTTCCTGATCGGCGGTCTGCTGGGCCAGTTCTATTAGTTGAATGGAGGCGAGGGCACTTCCCCATTCCCGAGCTGGAGTCGTCTCGAGCCTGGGGCGATGCGAAAAGTTTCTTATTCACACCAGAGGCCTCAAGCGGGTTGGGCGAGCACACTCTGGTCATCCACATCCGGGGCGGAGACGTTTTCGGGCCGAGAAACACCCCGGCTTACGGCCAGCCTCCTCTGTCGTACTATTTGTTCATCCTTGACCACAGGGCCTGGGAGAAGGTGATTGTGGTTCATCAAGATCATCACAATCCAGTTCTCGAGCACATTATTTTGGAATGTGTAAAACGCGGACTCGCTCACGGCCTCGTATCGGGAAGCCTAAGTAGTGATCTGAACCTGTTGTTTCGCGCGCAGAACCTTGTCGCTGGACGCGGCACTTTTTCGCCGGCTGTCGCTGGCCTTTCACGCCATGCCACCAATGTCTACTTTTTTGAGGACAAATTTACCTTCGTGCCAAAAAAAGTCGGAGTCCGGCTATGGAGAATTGAGGACGAAATGGGTGACTACAGGCGTCAGATTCTCCGCGACAATTGGACCAATTCCAGCGATCAAAGAGATTTGATGCTCAGCTACCCCGTAAGTAGCTTGCGAATAAAGCCGCCCCAGGACTCCTAGCCTGCTCGCTCCAGATTCTCTAGCTGGCAGATATGCCCAGCTTCTTCTTCAGACCAGCTACATGCCCCGTGGCCTTGACGTTGTACAGGGCGTGCTGGAGAACACCCGCTTCATCGACAACGAACGTGGAGCGAATTACCCCATTAACGGTTTTCCCATACATTGACTTCTCTCCGAAGGCACCGAACAAGTGGTGAACAGCCAGATCTGGATCGCTCAAGAGAGGAAAATCCAACTTTTCCTCTTGTGCAAACTGTTTCAGCGCCGGAGACCCGTCCTTAGATATCCCCAGTACGACATAGCCTTCTGCCGCTAAAGAGGCCATATTGTCACGAAAATCACATGCTTGGGTTGTGCATCCCGGGGTGCCAGCCGCAGGGTAGAAGTAGATAATGACCTTTTTCCCCAGGTAATCAGACAAAGCTACGCTGCCGCCTTCTTGATCGTTGAGAGTGAAGAGCGGAACTGGGTTTTGAGCTTCGAGGACAATTTTCGGCACGGGGGCTCCATTCTTTAAGAACAACATCGATGCCCCGACACTAACGCGAAAACTTACGATAGCGCTGTGCCAAGGGGGCCTTGCGCCACAGCCCAAACCCCGCGAACGTGGGTTATCCCTCGAGCCGCCTCACGCTTCATCTTCACACGCATCCGCAGATATTCATCAACATCAACGCGCATCTAGACCCTGGCTTTGGGAATGAGAACGTCTCGTTATTTCCTCCCATACGGTCGAGCGCTCGAATGGATTCTTCCGGTTTGCTGTGATTAGCCACGACCCTCACTTGCAATCGCTGCCGGGCGTAGGCCCGCTATGGCGAATGGGAAGAATCTCCTAGGTACCTCCGGTAGAGAGTGAGACCG
>Ga0208413_1001556_pt1 | contig 14414 bp, 10 predicted proteins | sample AntAceMetag02UKD_FD_184761 | JGI IMG/M metagenome (GOLD analysis project Ga0208413, IMG submission 184761) | Saline lake microbial communities from Ace Lake, Antarctica - Antarctic Ace Lake Metagenome 02UKD (SPAdes) (version 2) | ecosystem: Environmental > Aquatic > Non-marine Saline and... | reverse complement strand
ACGACGACGTGACGGTAACCACCTACCGAGGCCTCGATGACCTCTTCACTGACGCTACTGGCGACGGCTTTGTTGCTGGCGGCACGCAACGAGTCGACGCGCGCTGGGGCCAAAGCTTCATTGAGGAGGTGAAAGGTAAAATTGTAAATGGAGTGCTGACCACAGAGCCGATTAAAGAAGCCAGAATACCGTGGGCAATGCGTTTTGTCGGCTATTACAATGTTCTCGATTTCCAGCTCAAACTCAAGCTGACGCCGGAAGCGGCAGAAGGCATCTTCGCGGGATATGTCGATGCCGAGCAGTGGACTAACCGCCTAAACAGGAATTGGGGCACCCATCATCAGAGCTACGGCACAGTCTCCGCGGCATCGGAGTATCGCGCGATGCGAAGGTTGGCGGATGCGTATCCCGATCCTGAAACCGGTGCCAACACGGCCATTTCCGGGGCCGCGGAGATAACGCTCACACAGGTATATATCTTGCACCCGAGCGAGAAGCGAGAAATAGCAACACAAGGACGCTAGTAAAGTTCTGGGTTAGCGAAAAGGGATATCATAATTCGCAGACTCTTCAAGTCTGCGGTTACTACCCAGATTAGTACGATTTAGACGACGATTTAAACGAAAGCATAATAAAAACACTATATAGGGAAGCATTATGAAGAATAAGTACAAGAACGGACAAGCCGGGTCGCAGAGACCTTCGGTATCCAAGTCGGGTAACCTTGTGGGGGCTGCTACTGTTGCGGCATTGCTTTCTGCGGGAGCCGCCAATGCTCAGGAAAGTGCGCCTGCCTCCTCAATTGAGGAGCTAGTGGTAACTGGCTCGATGATCAGGCGAGACGGCTACGAAACCCCGGCGCCTGTATCGGTGCTGGGAGAAGAAGCGATGAGGCAAATGCCAGTGACCCAGATCGGTGAGCTTGTGGAGCGGATGCCGGCCTTTCAGGGCTCTCAAAATTCACGCAATAATGTCAGCATAAGTGACGGCACATCCGGCACTAACTTACTGAACCTGCGTGGGCTCGGTGCTAACCGGACCCTGGTGCTGCTGGACGGCAAGCGTGTTGTTGGCGCATCGATAGGTGGCGACCGAGGTGGGGCTGTAGACATCAGTAACTTTCCTAGCGGGCTGATAGAGCGCGTCGACGTGAGCACGGGCGGTGCCTCAGCCGTGTACGGTTCTGATGCCTTGGCCGGTGTGGTCAACTTCATACTGAAAAAAGATTATACCGGTTTCAAAGTTAGGAGTCAGGTGTCATCAACGACGCACGGCGACGGCGAAGCATACCAAGTGGGGTTCACCGGTGGGCTGTCGTTTGCGGATGGTCGCGGGCACTTCCTAGTGGACTTTGAACGCGGTTATGACGCAGCCATCGAGGGCAAGCCTCGGGACTGGGCTCAGGATACGTATGCCCTCATACGTAACCCAGCCTATGCGGGTGACAATAGCCAGCCCCAGTATACGACAATCGAAGAGGCTGGGTTGTCTGTTGCGACTCGTGGAGGTTTAATCGTCGGTGGCCCACTTCGTGGCACACAGTTTCAGGCCGGCGGCACGCCCCTCCCATATGACTTCGGGCGCCTTCAAAGCGGTGTTTGGCAGGCAGGCGGAGACTGGCAAACCTCCAGAATTGACCGGGAAACCGGATTGGCATTGGAACAGACGCGGGACAACATATTTGCACGCGCTAGCTTCGACATCACCGACTCCATTTCCGTTTACGGAGAGGTGATGAATGGTCGCTCTCGTTCGGATAATCCTGGGACCGCGCTGCCTTTTAAGTTAGGTAACGTGACTATTAAATCAGGTAATCCATTTATTCCCAACTCGGTTCAGGCTGAGATGGACGCGCAGGGTATAACGGACTTCCGGATGGGCTCTGTAAATGGCGATGCGGGTCAAATCAGGTTCACGGGTGAGCGTGACCTGAAGCGCTACGTCTTGGGCCTCGAAGGCAAGTTCGACGCGCTAGGTAGTGGTTGGGATTGGGAGGCATCCTATGTGAACAACGAAAACGATACTTATCAGGCCACGCCCAACAACTTGATCTCTGCAAATTACACGAGAGCGGTGGACGCGGTTGTGAACGATCAGGGGCAAACGGTTTGTCGCGTCAATGCTGACGCCGATCCGTCGAACGACGCTCCGGCTTGTGTTGCATATAATAATATGGGCACTGGCGTGCTCTCGCCAGCGGCACATGATTATGCCTTTGGCACCGGTTGGATGAATCAGCTCCTGGAGCAGGATGTTGTGTCTTTGGATGTGGCGGGTGAGCCGTTTGACAACTGGGCAGGCCCTGTCTCTTTAGCCGTCGGCGCGATGCATCGTACCGAGGAGGTGAGCGGTTCTTCCAGCGAGCTGGACCGACAGACAGCGCTCCTCGCCGGCAACTATAACCCTACCTTCGGCGAGTACGATGTTACGGAGTACTATGCCGAGACGGTGATCCCGCTGGCGAAGGACATGCCTTTCATACAGCAACTGGACGCCAGTGGTGCCGTGCGCTTGACGGACTACAGCACTTCCGGGGAAGTAACGACTTGGAAATTAGGTGTCAGCTGGCGGGCGACCGATGAGCTGCGTTTCCGCGCTACTCAATCTCGCGATATTCGTGCTCCCAATCTGGGCAACCTGTTCGACGCAGGCACGTCCGGAACGGGCGTCACCTTCGATCCATTCCTGAATGTTGACACTCAGACCATCGGCCAAACTCGAGGTAACCCGAATGTGCAGCCGGAGATAGGTGATACGACGGGCCTTGGCTTTATCTATCAGCCATCGTGGTTGCCTGGGTTAGCCATGTCGGTGGATTACTACAACATCGAGATCAGTGACGCCATTCTGACGATCGGCGGTCAGGAAGTTGTGAATCGCTGCTTCGCAGGCGACACTGTTCTTTGTGACAGCGTTCAGCGTGGGCCTGACGGGTTTCTCGATCTGATCGTCCGTCAGCCTCAGAACCTCCTGTCTCAGGAAACGGCGGGCTATGACATAGAAGCGAGTTATCGGCTTCCGCTGTCGTCGTTCAACGCGGCCTGGGGAGGCGAGCTGTCGATGCGAGCTTTGGTCACTTTTGTCGAGCAGCTGGACAGCAGCGATGGCAATGTGACTATTGATGGTGTTGGCGCGACGGGCCCCAGTATTGATAACCCGGGCTTCGGGCTGGATTCCGCGGAGATTCGTTACCTGACGACGTTCAGCTATTTGAACGGTCCTCTTGATGTCACACTGGCCGCACGCGGTATGGGGTCTGGTGTATACGACAATCGCTATATTGAGTGTGTTCCAGGATCGTGCCCAGTCACCACTCCATCTCGCCGGACTACTAACGACAACGAAATCGACGCGATCACGTATTTCGACCTCAACTTCAACTATCAATTCGACGACGGCAGGGTTTTCTTTGGTGCCCAGAACGTTCTCGACGAAGACCCGCCGCGAGTGGCTACCACTAGCTTCTGGTCAGGACCTGGCAGCATGCAGTTCTACGATCGAATGGGTCGGATTCTTCGAGTTGGTGTTAACTACGAATTCTAAAACTATGAGTTCTAGAATAATGGTAAAGACCGTTTAGCTTGATTGAGGCTGAAAGACAGAGACGTATTCGGCACGCCGAGTAGCGTCGATAATCTTTTAGTACTCATCCCGCGGCCTCAGAACGGGTCGCGGGATTTTTAGGTTTTGTTCAGCCTTAATGACTCTTCCTAAAGAGTCATGCTGAAGATCCTAGGCATGTACGCAGCTATTTAAATCAGGTTTGACAACCATATCCCTGTTTCAGTTTGGAGTCCCTTATGAAAGATCGGCATTTTTTCCTCGTGGCGCTGACATGCGCACTGTTTTCATTTACAACTTTGGCGGGTTGCGCCAACGTATCGCCGTCTGCTGACATCGCGACGGCCGCTCAAGGGCCCGCTGACGATATGGGTTTGGTGGAGCTGTGGGCGGCGGACCAGACGGCTTTTGGCTATTACGTGACGGGAATGCCCTTTACAGTTGAAACGGGCCGTGATCTCGCAGCGAACCCACTATTGGACTTCGCCTTTCTGAATCTCGAGCAAGACTACAATATAGACTCGGCTCGTGACATAGCAGAGGGCCTCCGAAGCGCGGGAGAAGACTCCGCGATGGAGTTATTGGTTCGCATTCCGCCTATGTCTGAAGCCGGTGTTGAAACCTCGCGAGCGCGGGCCAACGAGCTCCTTGCCCTGGGGGTGGATGGTGTGGTGTTCCCGCATGTGCAGAGTGCCGAGGAGGCACGCATGGCCGTGTCGTTCTTCGAAGGAGTAAACGTGTGGTCACCGGCTAACCCGGATGGTGACATCGTGGTGATGCTCTTGCTCGAAAGTCCCGATGTGTTCGCCGAGCTTGAAGAAATCGCTAACATTCCAGGCTACAGCTCGCTGGTCTGCGGCATCGGCAGTCTCACCAGCGCCTTGGGTGGTGACAGAGAGGCTGCCGAGAAGTTGAGCATGGAAGTCCTCGCACACAGCCAGCGTGCTGGAATGGCTGATCTCATTACTGCTGATACTGAATCGGTAGCGCGTCGTGTGAAGCAGGGCTTTCTTGCCTTGCTGGTGTACGGGTCCACGGCGGATGAAGCCCTTCGTTTGGGCAGGGCTGCGGCCGGTCGCTAGCGTTTACATAGTGTTTAATAAATTGTGCTCGGTTTTTCGCTGAGTGCCGAGTTCCAACGCAAGACGGCACATCTGGGCGGCTATTGCGACTCGTGGAGTGTTGACACTTAAGGTCCACATCAGCCTGAACCATTACCACCCGGGAATATGAACCTCGGCGCTTTGGCTCCGAGGATGTAACTTGTTGAGGATAACAAGCTGTTAAGATAATCAGAGCAAAATAATGACGTTTCAACTCAGGCCTGGCGGGCCGAGCTGGGTCCCTAAGGCATAGAGATCTGGTAAATTCTATAGCATGGTGCTGTACTAGGCATACTTTTCCCAGATTGAGAATGTCTGGTGTCAAGGTAGCTATGTCGAACTTACCGAAAGAAATACTATGATATTTTACGGTCGTTCAGATGCTGTGCTTAACCCGGGCGGTGTTCGAATAGGCACCGCGGAGATTTACCGGCAAGTCGAAACCATCCCTGAAGTACTTGAAGCCAAAGCCGTCAGGCAAGAGTGGGAAAAAGATGTACGTCTAGTCCTGTTTGTTCGTCTTGGAGATTGACTCAAGCTGGATGATGGTCCTGTGACATTAGTAAAAACCGATACCCGCCATAATGCTTCACCGAGACACATGCCCGCTAAGGTTATTCAGGTGCCTGATATTCCTCGTGCAATGAGCGGCAAGCTGGTTGAGCTGGCAGTCAAGAAAGTTATACATGGCGAGCCAGTTACGAAACGTGATGCGTTCGCGAACCTGGAATCATTGGAATTTTATAAAAATATACCCGTGTTGAAGTAGAGATAACCTATAGGGGAGGGCTATGACCATGCCCAAAACAGCTTACGAAGAAATTGAAAACGCTAGCATCGATGAGATTCGAAGCTTGCAGGCCACCCGGCTTAAAGAAACCTTGCATCATGTTTACGCGAACTCGGCCGCTTACAGGAAGAAATTCGATGAGAAAAATGTGCATCCGGATGATCTCCGATCGCTTGAGGACCTGAGCAAATTCCCATTTACCACTAAGTCAGACCTTCGTGATAACTACCCCTTCGGCATGTTCTGTACGCCAATGGACGAGATCAGTCGTATACATGCGTCCAGTGGTACGACCGGAAGACCGACTGTCGTTGGCTACACCAAACGCGACATCGATAATTGGGCTAATCTCGTCGCGCGCTCAATCTATGCAGCCGGGGGCCGCGCCGGCGACAAGGTTCACGTCGCCTACGGTTATGGTCTCTTCACTGGTGGCTTAGGAGCTCACTACGGAGCTGAACGACTGGGTTGTACAGTCATTCCTATGTCAGGGGGGCAAACCGAGAAACAAGTGAGGCTGATAAAGGATTTTGATCCCGATATCATCATGGTAACACCATCTTATATGCTTAATATTGGCGACGAAATGCAGCGACAGGGCGTGGATCCAAGTCAGTTATCGTTTCGCATCGGGATTTTTGGTGCCGAGCCCTGGACTGATTCCATGCGCAAGGAGTTGGAGTCTCGGCTTCAAATTGACGCTGTCGACATTTACGGATTGTCTGAAATCATGGGTCCCGGCGTCGCTCAGGAATGCGTGGAAACCAAGGACGGTCCAACGGTGTGGGAGGACCATTTTTACCCCGAAATTATCGACCCGCAAACGGGCAAGGTGCTGCCGGACGGCAAGAAGGGTGAGTTGGTGTTTACTACGCTCACCAAACAGGGCTTGCCAATGATTCGTTACCGTACTCGGGATTTGACTCGGCTGCTGCCGGGAAGCGCGCGCAGTATGCGACGCATCGAAAAAATTACCGGACGCAGCGACGATATGCTGATTATCCGTGGCGTCAATGTTTTCCCGACTCAAATAGAAGAACAAATCCTCAGCGTGAAAGGCCTTTCCCCCCACTACCTGATGGAAATTGACAAGAAAGGTAATCTCGACAGCGTAAAGATTATGGTCGAGTGCGTGCAAGGCGATGCAGCAGACGCTCAAGTCGTGGCAGCGGAACTGCGGACCAAAATTAAATCCCTGGTAGGCATCTCGGTCAGCGTGGAAGTTAAGGAGATCGGCGAGCTAGCCCGTTCCGAGGGTAAGGCCAGGCACGTGATTGACAAGCGCAGCTAACACTTGTGTGTGCATTTTGGATATCGCCCCCGAAATGCGGCGAAATAGATGTGGTGAGCGCTGCACTCGCCTTGACTAAACTTGAATAGCCATTGATTGTTGTCGCGGGTATTACTCCCGCGGTGACAATCGTCCTAAGGATCGCGCCGTCTAATTATCGGCAATAGGTAACGCGGTGCTATACTTGATTTCGGTAAGAGCCACGAAGGAATGAAACTCGTGCACACCTTCTAAATGCGATAGTTGATGGCGCATGAAATGTTCATAGTGGTGAGTGTCTCGGGTCACGATTTTGAGCATGTAGTCACTCGAGCCCGTAATTGTGAAACACTCGAGTACCTGCGGCAACTCCCTCACCGCGCGTTCAAAGTCTTCTAGAAATTGCCGCCCATGGGCGGACAAGTTGACCATCACGAACACCAGCATCCCGAATCCCAATTTTTCTCGGTCGACTAACGCCACCCTCCGGCGAATAATCCCCGACTCCTCTAGGCGATTGATGCGCCGCCAGCAGGGAGATTGCGAAAGGCCCACTTTTTCAGCGATGTCCGTGGCGGAAAGCCGGGCGTCTTGCTGCAGCAGTTCAAGGATTCGATTGTCGGTTTTAGATAGCTTGTCAGTCATGAGTATCTCCGAGATATGATTGATAGATAATGTCTTGGTTACGCATTTATGCGTCAAAAGTTGTATTAATCATGCACATTTAGCCTTATTATTTGCATTAATTGCAATAAAAATTCCGCCCGATTGCATTACCATGGCTGCGAAGAATAGACGTATATTTATGGAACTCCGCACGCAAGCCAACCATCTCTAACCGAAGGAGATTTACCTCAGCGACAAGTACGAGCTGCGCAGGCTGCGCGCCTACTTAACTATCCGGCTGCGCTTGCCCAGCGAAGCGTCATCCGAACAGTGGAAAGTGAGACGTTCTAGGGAGATATACGCGCCAAAGTGACTGCCAGTGCAGTGGCCAAACAATAATAAAAACCGAGGCTAAAGCGATGATTCAAAACAACCAATCCAGGGGCGAGACGACCGGCGCCGAACCGGGCAGCAAAGCACGCTTTGGTCTCAGGCCCTTCCAATTCGTTAGTCTTCGAATTGGTTTGCGCGCTTTAGGCCCAGGGCTATTGATGGCAGGGGCGGCGGTCGGGACCTCACATCTTGTGCAGTCTACCCGCGCTGGGGCGGACTTCGGTTTCCAGCTAGTTGTGTTGGTGTTGCTGATCAACGCATTGAAATATCCATTCTTTGAATACGGACACCGATATGCAGCCGCCACTGGAGAAAACCTGCTTGATGGATACCTTCGGATGGGGCGCGGGTTTGTCTATGCATTTTTTCTCATTGCGATGTTCTCTGCAGTGGGCTCTACGGCAGCTGTAACGTTCGTGACGGTGGGGCTTGTACAACATTTCATGGGGCAATTTTTGCCCGCCGCTGCCTGGGGTGCCATCGTGATGGCAATCTGTATTGGATTGCTGATGGGTAATCACTACCGCCGCTTGGACATAGCCATGAAGCCGCTCATGGCGGTATTAGCAGTAGCAACTCTCGTGGCGTTCGTGACTGCGGTGTTAAACGGACCGGTGGCAAGTTCAGAGTTTGTGAGCCCATCGCCTTGGACGTTTGCTTCCCTGACATTCTTGATCGCATTGATGGGCTGGATGCCGGCACCTATCGAAGTGTCGGTGTGGCAGTCGCTCTGGATGCAGGCGAAGGATGGTGCTCAAGGCAGACGCACGACTGTAGGTGAGGCAAGATTCGATTTTAATTTCGGATACATATTAAGCGCGGCCCTCGCTGTTCTGTTTCTCGGCTTGGGTGCTCTGGTGTTACATGGTTCTGGCTTCGAACTCCAGAACGCCAGCGGCGCGTTCGTCACTCAGTTGCTGGAACTCTATCAACGGGTGCTGGGTGGCTGGGCTGGGCCGCTGATTGCCGCGGCGGCTTTTGCGACCATGTTCTCGACCACTCTGACGGTGATCGACGGCTATTCCCGATCGCTCGAAGTGAGTTCAAAGATGATATTCACGTCATTAGAAGGCTTCTCCAGACTTTATACACAGTGGATGGTGCTAATTTGTCTCGCAGCCTTTGTCTTGATACTCTTATTCGTCGATTCCCTGACGGGCTTGATTGATTTAGTCACAGTTGCTGCATTTCTGGCGGCGCCTGTTTATGGCTACCTAAACTATCGCCTGATCACATCCATCCACACGCCGGAGGCGCTGCAGCCAGGACGCGGCATGCGGATACTAAGCTGGGCGGGGCTGGGTTTTTTTGTGCTTGTGGGTTTGTCCTTTCTGTTATATCGCTTGGCGGTAGCGGTCGGTTAGGCGATTTTTATATAACATCAATATTGGCTGGAAAGGTATTAACAAGATGAATTTTGTTATGGGACGTTCGACACCGAGGTTTAAGCAACGCTTTACCAGTGCGCTTCGCGGGGCCGCGATGGGTTTGTTGGCCTTGTGCGCTCTTGTTGGCTGCTCGCCATCCGATCCTGAACCCGAAAGCTCAGGAACGCAGGCGCTAACCAAGCTCATTACGGCTGAGCAGTATAGCAATTCGTTGGCCTACATTTTTGGTCCTGGCATTGACACGCAAGTGCAATTTGCGCCGGTGGCGCGAAATGAGGGGCTGCTTGCCAACAGTTTGGCTACCGCCGGGGTGAGCATCGGGCAAGTCCAGACTATTCAGGGCGTGGCCGCCAGCGTGGCCAGTCAGGTCGTGGATATCGAACATCGTCAACACCTTGTTGCGTGCCGCCCTGAGTCGATTGATGGGCCGGATCAGGTTTGCGCGACCCAGTTCGTGTCGAAGGTAGGCCGACTTTTGTTCAGGCGCGCGTTGACTGATAACGAAATTGCGATATTCGTTGAACAGGCGAGTGCCGCTGCCAAGGAATTGGCGGGGGAGGAGTTGGAAGGCGAGGAGTTGGATGGTTTTTACGCCGGCCTTGAAGTGGTGCTCGAAGGGCTGTTGATCCATCCCGAAGTGCTTTTCATCGTAGAAAGCGTCGAGCCCGACCCCAGCAATTCGGAGCAACTGCGCCTTGACGGTTATTCGCTCGCGTCACGGCTAAGCTTTTTTCTTTGGAATGCAAGTCCGGATGATGAATTACTGGCAGCAGCCGAAAGCGGTGAACTGCAGTCACCTGGTGGTGTTGAGCGGGCCGTTGACAGGATGTTGGAGAGCCCGCGCTTAGTCGATGGGATGAGAGCTTTCTTCGACGACATGCTCGTTTTCAACGAGTTCAAGACGCTCGCAAAGGACGCCACCATCTACCCAGAGTTCACAAGTGTGACGGCGCAGGATGCGCGGGAGCAAACCCTGCGCACGATCATCGATCACACACTCAACAAAGACAAAGACTATCGTGATCTGTTTACATCGCGGTCGACCTTTATGTCTCCGGCTTTGGCAATTGTATACGGTGTGCCCGCACAACCTGGCTGGGCCCCTTACACATTTGCAGAAGACAGTCCGCGCGCGGGTCTTCTTACGCAAGTGAGCTTTCTGGCGTTGACGTCGCATCCTGGGCGCAGTTCTGTAACGCTAAGGGGCATGGCGCTGCGGGAGCGGTTGTTGTGCCAAACGGTTCCCGAGCCGCCTCCGGGAATCGATTTCTCTGTTGTGTCGAACCCTGATGCGCACTACCCGACGCAGCGTCAACGCGTAGCAGCGCACCTTGAAACACCTTCGTGCGCCGGCTGCCATAGAATTACAGACCCAATTGGTTTGTCGTTGGAGCAATTTGACGGTGCGGGCGGTTACCGGCTGACTGAAAATGGGGCGACAATAGATGCGACCGGCGGTCTCGATGGCTTTGAGTTCGATGGAGCCATTGGTTTGGGTGAAGCACTTCGTCAGAATCCAGAATTACCAAGATGTCTCGTGCAGCGTGTTTACAGTTACGCCACCGGTGGGCCTCCGGAAATCGATGCACGCCCCGCACTGAACTACTTCAATGAGACATTTGCCGCTCAAGGCTACCAATTGCGGGACCTACTGCGGACGATCGCTCTCAGCAAGGCCTTCTCGTTGATCCAAAACAGCCTGAGCGAAGGGAGACAGTTAGCGACGACCAGCTCACGCTAGTGCAATTGCTAGCGGGCTGCAGAGGTGGTGCCGTTCAAAAAACCAATAAAATTTGTGAGGCAGGAGAATCATCATGAGTAAGTGGGATAGAAGACGTGTACTGAAGGGTATGGTGAAAGGTGTGGGAGTGACGGTAGCTCTTCCCTTTCTTGACTATTTCCTGAACGGCAATGGCACTGCACTGGCTTCGGGGGCGCCGATGCCGGTGCGTTTCGGAACCTGGGGCTACGGTCTTGGCGGCACCGGGAAGCTGTTTGTGCCTCAGCAGACAGGTCCTAATTACGATTTGCCCGAAGAGCTCGCCTCTTGGGCGCCAATACGGGATGACGTCAATATCTTCACGAACGGACACGCCTTTCCGGACGCTTCCCCGAACCGAAACCATTACACTGGTTGGGTGGTGTCGAGAACGGGGATTGCCCCGGAGGCCGGTCCGTCAGAGACCATCGATCTGACGGTCGCCAAGCAGATTGGCGGCGCCACGCGTTTTAATAACCTTACCGCGACTGCGACTGCCGATGCGCGCGACACCTACAGTTACTACAACGCATCTACGCCCAATGCACCGGAGTGGTCGCCCCTGGCATTTTACAAACGTTTGTTCGGGCTCGACTTTCAGAATCCGAATGCTGACAAATTCGAAAAGAATCCACAAGTTATCGCTCGCCGAAGCGTTCTGTCTGCCATCATGGACCAGGAGCGCTCACTGATGAAGACGGTCGGGGTAGCGGACCGGGAGCGGCTCGATCAGTACTTCACTGGTTTGCGTCAGTTGGAGCGGCAGTTTGAACAACGTCTCACCAAGCCGGAACCGATTGCGAGTTGCATGCCCCCCGGCGAGGCGCCGGTTGATGTGGCCATGGACCAGTCAACAGGCTCGGTTAAACTTCGCCATCAAATGATGGCCGAACTGATGGCCATGGCCGTTGCCTGCGATCAAACCCGTGTTTTCAACATGACGTATTCGGCGGCGTTTGCTTCCACTATTAGACCGGGCTATGAGAAGCCGCACCACACGTGCACACACGAAGAACCCGTCGACGAGGCGCTTGGCTACCAGCAGAACGCTTCCTATTTTACTCGGCGTGCCATGGAGTCTTGGGTGGATTTCGTGGAGGTGTTTAAAAAGATTCCGGAAGGAGATGGCACGCTGCTCGATAATGTCCTGATCCTCGGTACGACGGACGTGGGTTACGCCCGGACGCATTCGGTCGATGGCATGTCGGTATTCCTGGCCGGTCGCGCGGGTGGCAAGGTCAAGAGCGGTAACCATATCGATTTGAATGGTGGCTCGGTTGCTCAGGTGGGCTATACAGCCCTCAGACTCATGGGGGTGGACACGCCATCGTGGGGCACGTTGAGCAACGAGTCTTCTGAAGTGATTAGCGATGTGCTGGTCTGAGCGGGACTGTCCGGGTATTTAAGGAAACTCATTAGTATGCGCCTACATAATTTTCTGACTGTTGTTTTTGTTGCTGCCAGTGCGTCCATGGTGACCACTGTAATTGCTGCCACCGAAACGCCAAACGCTATGAAATATTGGCAATCATCGGCTAGTAGTGCACAGGAAGCCTATCTTGAAGAGGAACTGCCGCCCGGTATTCAGGTGGTTGCGACTCCATTAGACGGCCCAGTGTACGCCGATGCTCAGGGGCGGACACTGTACAAATGGCCAGTCAGTGCGTTGCGAAACGGTTCACTCGGTGACAGGGCGAACGGACCTTCCAATTGCACGAACGAGGTCCTCCGGACAGAGGTCGGCTTCATGAGTCCATACCCGGCCGGCTTGGTCCTGCCGTATGCCGACCAGGGCGTGAGCTGTACTCAAGTTTGGCCGCCGGTGCTCGCTCCGGAAGATGCTGAGAAGGGGGGTAAGTGGACCCTTGCCGAGCGAGAGGATGGCTCAAACCAATGGGCCTATGATGGTTTTCCCTTGTATACCTCCAACCTGAATGAGAAGCGAGGGGAAGTATTGGGTGGTACAAAGATAGGATCCGGGGGTGATGGCGGGGTCGTTCGTGTGCCGGCAGGGCCGCCAGCGGATATTCCACCCGGGTTTCAAGTGATTTCCAGCACCACCGGCCGATTGCTCATAATTGACGATGAGTACTCGGTATACACATGGGACGGCGACGAAGCCAATATCTCAAATTGCCATGGAGAGTGTTTGAATAATTGGACCCTCGTCCGTGCACCGCAGGTTGCAGCAGGCAGCGGCGACTGGACAATCATCAAACATCCCTCGGGAATTAATCAATGGGCCTTCAGAGCTAAGCCGCTGTACACCCATAACAAAGATACTCGAAGTCGCAGCTTCGACGGTAGCGATGTGCCAGGTTGGCATAATGCCTACACGCAACGTGCAGTGACTCCGCCCGATGAGCTTACCGTACAAGATGCGGATTTTGGGGGCCAGGTTCTTGCCGATAGCCGCGGCAGAACGATTTACCTTTATAACTGCAGGGACGATTCCGTTGCGCAACTTGCCTGCGACCATCCCGACTCGGCTCAGGAATACCGTATGGCTATATGCGGCGGCGGTGACCCCGAGGTGTGTCGTGAGACCTTTCCCTATGTTGTCGCGGACGCGCAAGCCAAGAGTGAGAGTAGTCTTTGGAGCGTGATGGCGATCAATCCGAACACAGGACGCCGCGCCACCGCGGATGAAGAAGGCACGCTGCATGTTTGGGCTTACCGCGGCAGGCCGGTATACACCTACAGTGGTGATCAAGAACTCGGCGTTACCAATGGCGATGGGTTCGGGGAGTTCATAGGCCGCCGCAATGGCTACAAAGCGTTCGTATTGAGAGATGTTTTTCAAAATAGCGAGTTTCGGCGATGAGTGCGATGAAAACGTTATTCATACAGGAGAGATTATCAATGCCACAAGTTTGGAGTGATGCCAAAACACCCCGAGTGCTTTCTTTCGCAGCTTTTAGCACCATGTTGACGTTAGCTGGTGCGGCGACAGCCGAACTGCCCGAGCCACACCACCGAGATGGCCGGATCGGCTACGTGCTGACTGAAAGGCATTGGGCCATCCATGAAACTGAAGCGGGAGCAGAGTGTCCTCAAGGCATGAACAGCCGAGGCTCGCGCGACCTGTTTGCGCAACAGTTCCCCGAGGACAGTGATGTAGAGCGGACGGTCCTTGAGACGCGGCTCGTGATAGAGGGCTATCAGTTTCATACTAATGCAGCGACCTCAGACATATATGATCCGTTACCTTTTTACGAGGTACAAGGGAATATATCTGACGGCCTGAATCTCGATGGCAAAGTCGACCCGGATGATTTCCAGAATACGGCCGGTGAGGAAGGCATAGATAATCAGTTATACCGTGCACTCGGCTGTATTGCGGGCTACCGTGAAGACGGCCCGTATTGGTTTTTCGAAAACGATTTCATGATTAACAATGGCTACAACCGCTGGATGATTGAGCTGTCGGGTGTGGATGATCTCGTCAATGACGACGACGTGACGGTAACCACCTACCGAGGCCTCGATGACCTCTTCACTGACGCTACTGGCGACGGCTTTGTTGCTGGCGGCACGCAACGAG
>Ga0208413_1001555_pt1 | contig 14417 bp, 15 predicted proteins | sample AntAceMetag02UKD_FD_184761 | JGI IMG/M metagenome (GOLD analysis project Ga0208413, IMG submission 184761) | Saline lake microbial communities from Ace Lake, Antarctica - Antarctic Ace Lake Metagenome 02UKD (SPAdes) (version 2) | ecosystem: Environmental > Aquatic > Non-marine Saline and... | reverse complement strand
TTTATCAGCACCCAGGGCATAACATTACTCTTTCTCTGTTATTTAGAGGTCATCTTTTCCCGGAATTTTTAACAGGATTTTATGAAGAACAAATTACTATTGGATTAGAACTTATAAAAGCCCTTGATGAACACAAAAAATAGTACTGACAAGTTAACCCCTAATCTGCCAGTATTCGAGCCATGACCCAATCCAAAATGTACAGCGTCACCGATTACTGCCTGAAATCATCTTACCGTCAATAGATATTGTTCAGAGTTTATCAAAGAGTCTTTAAGCCTACCTTCCCAAAGCGTACCGGTGCGGGAATAGGTGCTATTGAAATAACGGGCGTAGTAACGACCTAGAGACTGCATGAGCAGACTCGCTCCATCGACTGTTGCAAGAGTTGCCAGCAAATGCACATGATTGGTCATCAATACGAAGCCGTGAATCGCCACTCCATGCTTCTCGCTGAATTCATAAAGCTTATCTAGATAGACGGTGTAGTCTCGCTCTGTGTAGAAACAGGCTTGTCTATTATTACCGCGCTGGATGATATGCAGCGGTATTCCGGGGAGATGATTGCGACGGGGACGTGGCATTCGAGAGTCCTTTCTCTAAAAACAACTCAGTCCACTTACACTAGATCAGAGATGATGCAAACGCCAGATTGGACCGATCAAACTACTCTGACCCCTTTGATTCCTTCACTTTGATTCATCCCTTTGATTCGGCTCTTCTCGGTGTTTACATAATAACCGCTTAAAGAAGTGCTTTGCAGCCTTTCCGTTACGCTTTTCTGAAGAAACACATCTACGACTTCTCCATCTTGGTCAACGGCTCTCCACAGATAATGTTGCTTCCCACTGATCTTCACGAACACCTCATCAATAAAGAAAGTATCACCGAATCCTTGATGTTTTCTTCTTAGTCGTTGCGCATATTGAGACCCAAACTTACTACACCACAGCCGAATAGCTTCGTAGCTCACCTCAATGCCACGTTGTGACATCAAATCTTCGATATCTCGATGATTGAGATTGAATCGGTGGTAGAGCCAAAAGGCGTATCGAATAATTTCAGGTGGAAATCTGTGGCGTTTATATATTGAGTCTACCTGATCGGGTTTACTGGTAAAGTCAACTGACGATGATTGATGCGATTAAAGTTCGCGTTGTTACTGTCGATTAGAAACGAGGCGTTTTTATTTGGCCGCAATCGAGTAACCGGCCGCCTGTCGAGACATGTGTTGAATCGAGCTTGGTGGCAAGTCAGTTGGCTCAGCACCGAGTTGCTGCGAGCCGGATGTCAGGCAGCAGATTGAAACAAGTTAAGTAGGAGGAATCTATGTTTAATACAATTCTCGCGAATAATTATGCTAGTGCCATGAGCCTGAAAAAGGTCTATGGTGCCGACGCGCCGCCTTGTGAAAAGCGCGCGCAAGTGGAAAAGCCAGCGATGGTTGAACCGTTGAATGTTATCGACGCGAATGTTCAGGATATTGGCCGAGACGCCAGTCGTGTGCGGCAGAGCGGCGCTGAGCTGAATGAGCGTATGCTTGAACAACTGAAAGAGGCCACGAGTCGACTGCAGCAAGCGGTTGAGTCAACGCCCACTCGGCTCAAGCTTTTGCTGGGCGAAGTGGCGTCGTGCTTTATGATTACAGTGACCGGTGAAGTGATGCGGCCAGTGCCCAGCGAGGCGGTGCTGAGAATCGCCCATAGTATCGAAAGAATGAAGGGTTTGTTGTTCGATAAGAGATTGTAGCCCATGTTCACCCGGTCCCGGTCGTCGAGGTTAAAGCGTCAGTTGACAGGCACGGCTGAGGCCGCCGGCCTGAGGATTGTCGCTGACCTGCGCAGGGTCAGCCTCGAGTTGGTGACGGTGGTGTTTGTCGGCTGTTTGATCGGCGCTGTGATGTGTGTAGTGGCTGATGGTTTCGTCATGGGGGTCAAGGCCTTTAGTGACTTTCGTGCCACTGATACGTCTATGGTACTGGCGCTCGGAGATGGCACAACCATTGCCTACGGCAGCGTGATCTTTCTCTGGATAACGGCCGCTTTGGTGGTGTTGCTGAAAAAAATACTGGGCATCAAGGCGTACGCCGGCCCAGCTGACTCCATTTATGCCGCCCAGCAAGTGCAAGAACCGCTAGACGTCAAACGCGGCGTGGCGTCGACCTTTATTGCATTTATTTGTGCCAGTGGCGGCGCCTCGGTCGGCCAGTATGGCCCCTTGGTTCATTTTGGCGCCACGGTGGGTGTGTGGATAAAGCGCCAGCTAAACTCGAGCCTGTCTCATGAAGTTTACTTGGGTTGCGGGGTCGCCGCGGCCATATCCGCCGGTTTTAACGCGCCCCTGGCAGGCATTGTGTTTGCGCACGAGGCGATTCTTCGCCATTTTTCGATTCGCGCGGTGGCGCCCATTTCTATTGCCGCGATTTCTGCTAGTGCGCTGGATGAGGCTTGGTTTCCCAGCAGTCCGACTTTTCTGATTGACACGGTAATGCCGCCCTTAGCCACCGTGCTACCGGCCTTGATTGCGATGGCACCATTGCTGGCATTGGTGTCGTTAGTGTTTATGTTGACCCTGCGGAGAACTCAGCAACTGGCTGGCAGGTTTTCTGGTCCGCCGATGCTGCTACCGTTTATTGCGGCGACGATCTGTGGTGTCGTGGGCATCTGGGTGCCGCAGGTATTAGGCCTGGGTGTCGACAGTGTCAACCATATGCTGGGTGGTCACTATACCCTGGCACTCCTGTTTGTCTTGCTGGTGGCCAAAATTCTAATGTCATCGGTGTGCATTGGGATGGGCCTCTTTGGGGGAGTGTTCTCTCCGGCGATTTTTATTGGCGTTGCCGCTGGGGCATTTTTTGGGCAATTGGTAGAGCCGATGGTCGCCCCGGGGTTCGGCATTGTCGCTGCTGTGGCAGCGATGGCCGCGGTAAGTGCATCGGTGATTGGCGCGCCGATTACGGCAACGTTAATAGTGCTTGAATTAACTCAGTCTTACGAATTGGCGGTGGCGGCGATGATCACCGTGATGATCTGTAGTCTGGTGACTCACCGGGTGTTCAGTCTGTCATTTTTTGATCGGCAGTTACTCGATCGAGGTATTGATCTTCGTCAAGGTCGCGAGGCGATTGCGCTGCAACAAGCGGTGATTGCCGATTTTGTCACCCAAGCCCATATTACTGTGGGTCACGACGCCACTGGATCGCAGATTCTTGCGTTAATGCAGAACGAACAACTGACAGAAGCTTATGTTTGTGATTCTCAAGGGATCTTGCTGGGCAAGGTGATCATTCATCAGGCCTTAAAAGCAGGCGATGAGGTGGTGCGAGAGGCGATTGACCGCAACCCTGTTCGATTTGGCAATTCAGATTCCCTAGCGCGCGCTATGGATATCACCCGTGGTTTCGTTGGTGAAAGTATCCCCGTGGTAGAAGAGTCTGGTAGGTTGGTCGGAACAGTCACAGAAGGTGACCTGTTCACCGCGGTGATTGCGTTGCAACAAAAGGTTCGGGCGCAAGAGCGAAGTTAAGCTGCGCTGGGGGTGCTGACAAGCTAACTCCCAATCTGCCAGTATTCGAGCCATGACTCAATCTAAAATGTACAAGCGCCACAGATTTTCGCCTGAAGTAATCCAATATGCCGTGTGGCTATACCATCGATTCAACCTAAGTCACCGCGACGTGAAGACTTGATGGCCGAGCGCGGCATCACTGTCAGCTATGAAGCAATACGTCTTTGGTGCAATAAGTTCGGCCATCAATTTGCGAGAAGATTAAGGCGAAAGCATCAAGGCTACGGCGACACCTTCTTCATCGATGAAGTGTTTGTGAAGATTCAGGGTAAGCAGCACTATCTGTGGGGAGCCGTTGATCAGGATGGTGAGGTTGTTGATGCATTCTTGCAGAAGAGAAGAGATGGAAAGGCCGCAAAACGCTTCTTTAAGCGGTTATTGCGTAAACATAAAGGCGGGCCACGCAAGATTGTCACGGATAAATTGCGGAGCTACAACGTGGCTCACAGGGAGTTGATCCCCGAAGCGCTTCACGATACAACCCAGTATGCCAATAATCGTGCTGAGTCATCGTATGAGCCTACACGCGTGAGAGAGCGGGGCATACGTAAGTTCAAATCAATGGAGCAAGCACAGCGGTTTTTGAGTGCCCATGCAGCGGTGTACAATTTGTTCAATTTAGGACGACATTTGGTGTCAGCGGCGAATTATCGCTTCTTCAGACAGCGTGCCTTTGTGTCTCGGGAAAAGGCAGCGGCGATATAAAAAGACCGCGTCAGGGTTTTTCGCGGTTTGGGTGGTTAACTTGTCAATACCTTAATAACAGAACTCATTCACAACGGATATTAGTGGCTTATCTGCGGTACATTCTTGTTTAAAAACTAGCAAGGTGATGTTAACAAAAAATATACCAAAACTCACTGCGAACGTCCCCGTGAGCTTGGCAATTCAAATATCAAATAGACGCACCTTCCCTCTGGATGGCAACCCAAGCTTCGATATTTTTACCGTTTTTGATGGGAAGCACTCGCCAATACATGATGAATGGTGTGCCATCTTTTTTATAATTGATGGCTTTTCCTTCAAATTTCTTACCTGTCTTCAATGCAGTAGTGAGCCGATCGATAACGACTTTGTCAGTAGCCGCGCCCTGAAGCATACGTGGCGTTTGTCCAATTACGTCTGCTGGATCATGCCCGGTTAACTTTTTAAAAGCTTTGTTCGCGTAAATAATTTTGCCCTGGGCCGTTCCGTCAGTCACCAAGATCGAGTCAAAACTATTTTCCGCGAGCACTTTTAATAGGGACAGGCTGGTTTCTTTTTCACCCAGCGATGTTTCGATTGTGTAAGCCATAGTTGTATTCCATTCTGATGAATTACTAAAGTTGCCAATACGCAGTGTGGGGTTATTTAGATCAATGTAAAGCCAGAAACACCTTGATCGATGGAAGTGTAGTTACTATAAACACCCTTTCTTTTTCTGCAACATTGCAGGGAACGGTACTGACAAGTTAACGCCTAATCTGACAGTATTCAGCTCATGACTCAGTCATAAATGGTCAAGCGCCACCGATTTCCACCTGAAATCATTCAATATGCCGTATGGCTCTATCATCGATTTAACCTGAGTCATCGTGACGTCGAAGATTTGATGGCGCAGCGGGACATCACTGTCAGCTACGAAGCAATTCGCCTCTGGCGCAATAAGTTTGGTTCGAAATATGCTCAAAGGTTAAGACGAAAGCATCAAGGATATGGAGACACCTTCATCATCGATGAAGTATTCGTTAAGATCCACGGGAAACAGCATTATCTATGGAGAGCCGTTGGCCAGGATGGTGAAGTGGTTGATGTATTCCTGCAGAAGAGGCGTGACGGAAAGGCCGCAAAGCGCTTCTTTAAACGGCTATTGAGGAAACACCGAGGTGAGCCCAGAAAGATAGTCATCGACAAATTGAGAAGCTACAAGGTGGCTCATAGAGAATTGATACCGGAGGCGATTCATGACACATCTCAGTATGCGAACAATAGATGCGAGCTATCGCACGAACCGACTAGGGTGAGATAACGGGGAATGCGTAAGTTTAAGTCAGTGGAGCAAGCTCAGAGGTTTTTGGGTGCTCATGCGGCGGTTAATAACTTGTTCAACCTTGGACGACATCTTGTGTCAGCAGAGAACTATCGATATTTTAGACAGCGTGCTTTTGCGACTTGAGAAAACGCAGCGGGAATATAGAAAGACCGACTCGGAATTTTGCACGGTCTAGACAGTTAACTTGTCAATACCTTTATCTGGCCTAGGAAAAACCCAGTTAGAGCAATCAAGAGCGACAGAGTAGTTTGATTTAGGTCGATAAATTGCAAGTTCAAAGTGCTCTGGCCTGTCGAACTTGCTGCCCCGGTTATTTATGTAACAGCTTCGCTTTATCTCGGTATTGCTGCTGAAGATAACGCTTATAAAGCTTCCCGTTATCCAAGCGCGGCAATTCCTGCACAAAATCAATAGAACGTGGCACTTTCACCGGTGATAAAACCCCGCGCAGCCAAACCAGTAATTCCTGCTCCACTGCTTTCTCATCAACCGGCCATTTTATCGGTTGCACAACCGCTTTCACTTCTTCACCAAACTCTGTATTGGGTATGCCAAACACTGCCACATCGGCAACGGCGTTATGGAGAATTAATTGATTTTCAATCTCTTGAGGATAAATATTGACGCCACCTGAGATGATCATGAAATCCTTTCGGTCACTGAGGTACAGATAACCGTCGTCATCTAGATAGCCTGCATCACCCACAGTGCCCCAGCCTTCAGGTGATATGCAAGCGGCCGTTTTTTCTGGTTCACCGTAGTAACTGAAATCGCCTATGCGGTCTGCGAAATAGACCGTACCTATCTCACCATCTGGCAATTCCTGACCATCATCGTCAAGAATTTTAATTCGACAACCCAGCGGTGGTCCTACTGAACCAGGATGCTTCAGCCATTGTTCGGAGTTGAGGGCGGTAAAGCCCATGCCTTCGGTGGAGCCGTAGTATTCGTTAATAATCGGCCCCCACCAAGCAATCATCTGCTGCTTTATTTCAACGGGACAAGGTGCGGCGGCATGAATAGCGACCTTATGAGAACTGAAATCGAACTGAGTTCTGAACTTTTCATCTAACCTCAGCATACGGATAAACATTATCGGCACCCATTGGCTGTGGGTGATTTGGTATTTCTCTATGAGCTCTAGACTGCGCTCGGCATCGAAGCGTTCCATAATGATGCTAGTGCCACCAGAGTGCATAGTAATCGTGTTATAGGTCAATGGCGCGGCGTGATAAAGCGGAGCCGGTGACAGATACACGGTGTTTTCGCCGAAACCGAATTTCACTCCTAACGTGGCCGCCGACGGTGTCATAACTTGAATTGATTCACCCGATGCCCGCTTGGGTAACACGCCTTTAGGTCGACCCGTGGTGCCTGATGAATACAGCATTTGCACGCCGCGTTCTTCGTCATCTATGGGTGTATTTGGCTGCGATTCAATTGCTTCCTCCAATGACTGGTAGCCATGGGATGTGCCGCCAACCATAAAGCAATCTTGAAGGCCATTGCAGCGACTGCGAATATTGCCGGCCAAGTCACCGAGTGCAATTGAGCTTAGTAATACTTTGGCTTCACAGTTGTCTACGATGTAGGCAATCTCCTCCTCACGTAGGTGAGTGCTTATTGCTGTATAGATAATGCCAGAGCGCTGAGCAGCCCAGATAATTTCCATAAAATAGCGATTATTTTCCATATGGATGGCGATGTGATCGTCGGGCTGCAAGCCTAGCGAGCGAAACAATTGTGCAATCTGATTCGAGCGCTGTTCTAGCTGCAAATAGGTCACCACTTCTCCGCTGTCGGCCATAATAAAGGCAGGTTTATCAGGAGTAGATTTAGCGAAATGGCTTGGATGCATAGATTGAGCCCTGTATTTTTTTTAGTTGATTGCCGCAAGGGCTATGTTTTTTTCGGTATTATTCGGCCGGTTTGTAATTAGCGGCTCATCAGGAAGGAGTGAGGATAGATTTATTCTATAAGATACTTCATACAATTAATAATGCTGTCCGCTATAAAATCTAGGGACACTCTAAACTCAACCTAATTTGACGCTGGTTCTGACCAAAGTTGATAAGCTATGAGCGTCCCTAGATTTTCTAGACTTTTTTACGAATGGATAAAAGCATTGCTGGTCAGTCTAGAGTGTAGTTACCATAAGCACCCATTCTTTTTCTGCAACATTACAGAGAACACCTACCGATCGCAATTATGCCGGGAAGGGTTTTTGACCAACAAAGCAGGTCACTAAGCTAGTAAACTATTAATGTCCCAAGTGTTTTACAGTAAGGGTTCAATAGTCTAGTTTGGCAACTATGAGCCAACAGCCTACTCGATAATTCATCCGAGCTCTGCGGACAACAAAAATAATAAAGGACACACTCATGGCTGGATTTCTGTCTAAAGAACATATCATTGCTCCTATTGAATACAATCGCTGGCGCGTACCGGTGGCCTCAGTGGCCATTCACCTGTGCATAGGCTCAGTCTATGCATGGAGTATCTACAATCCCTCACTGACCCGAGTCTATGGCGTGGTCGCAAGTAGCGGCGATGATTGGAGCTTGAGTGAAGTTGTCTGGGTGTTCACTGTAGCCATCGTGTTCCTCGGGCTAGCGGCCGCATTTGCCGGCAAATGGCTAGAGAAAGTTGGGCCCCGAAAAGTCGGCGTAGTGGCAGCTTGCTGCTGGGGTGGTGGCTATCTCGTCGGTGGCGCCGGAATCATGACCCACCAATTATGGTTGTTATACCTCGGCTACGGCGTGATCGGAGGTTGCGGCTTGGGGCTTGGGTATGTATCCCCTGTTAGCACCTTAATAAGATGGTTCCCCGACAGGCGCGGCATGGCAGCAGGCATGGCGATAATGGGATTCGGTGGCGGTGCCATGATCGGCACACCGTTGAAAGAGTTTTTCATTCGCCTATTTTACCGCGCACCGGAATATCTCGGCACTGTGGATCAAGTTAGCCTCGTTACAGAAGCTGGGCGCCGCTTCGTCGAACTCAGTGGTGCACTACAGGAAGTCGTGATTATCGGTGCGTCCGAAGTCAGAAACTTAACTATCCCCGGACCGGAAGGTGTTTATGTCGTGAATACCGGCGCCACAGGTGTCGCCGAAACATTCATGATACTCGGTGTTGTCTACCTGATTGTGATGCTGTTTGCCGCCTTCTCCTATCGCATACCGGCAGAAGGTTGGAAGCCCGAAGGCTGGGTGGAACTGAGTGACGAGAAGCGCAGTGGATTAATCTCCGCTAAGAACGTGGATATTGACCAAGCCTTGAAGACGCCGCAGTTCTACCAACTTTGGATCGTTCTCTGTCTGAACGTGACTGCGGGTATAGGAGTGCTTGGTGTAGCCAGAACCATGATCACGGAGATCTTTGGATCCAGCCTCCCCCAAGTCGTGGATACGTCCTTTGCTGCAACGTATGTCGTGATGATCAGTGCATTCAACATGATGGGCCGTTTTATCTGGGCCAGTGCATCGGATTATGTTGGTAGACGCAACACCTACTGGATTTTCTTTGTCTTGGGCATCGTGCTTTACCTTTCTATACCCTTCGCTGCGGCGCAAGTAAGCGTCAATCCGTCGGTGGTGTGGCTAGTGTACTTCTACGCCGCCACCATGATCATATTCACTATGTACGGCGGCGGCTTTGCCACCATTCCAGCCTACCTAGCAGACATCTTTGGCGCCAAGTATGTAGGCGGCATACACGGCAGGCTGCTCACGGCATGGAGTACAGCTGGCGTGCTTGGACCTTTAGCAATTACTTCATTAAGAGAGAACTCAGTTAACAGTGCCATTAACGATTTGGTATCCAAAATCGATCCCGCCGCCTTTCAGGCGCAATTCGGTGCTGGGGTAGATCAACTGGAGTTGTTGGTAGCTCAAAACTCAGTAACCCTATCCCGCCTCATGGAAATTGCGCCGGCAGGAACTACCGACCCAACCAGTAGTATCTACAATTCCACAATGATTTTGATGGCGATGTTATTAGGTATTGCACTGGTCGCCAACGCCTTGATGCGACCGGTTGATCCTAAGCATCACTTGCCGGACTAAGGGTACTAACAAGTTAACTCCCAATCTGACAGTATTCGGCCCATGACTAAATCCAGAATGTACAAGCGTCACCGATTCCCACCTGAAATCAGTCAGTATGCCGTGTGGGTTTACCATCGACTCAACCTGAGTCGCCGCGATGTCGAGGACTTGAATAAATAGGGTCAGGGTAAAAATACAGTACTGTATTTTTACCCTGACCCTATTTGTTCGCTATTTATCCTCTGTCCCTATTCCTGCTCCGACACCATTAATTGTGTTGTATATTTCTTTTGTCTTAGCACAAAATCCGTATTGGTTGATTGCACAACATTAGTTGGCAAAAGTTTTTTCATCAGGAAATCTTCAAACGCTAAAGTGTCGCTAGCGACCACGCGAATCAGAAAATCATAGTTACCACTGACCGAATAGCATTCTAAAACCTCTGCCGCGTTCATAACAAAGTCATTAAACTTCTCTAGTGTTTCATGGTGGTGGTTAATTAATGATATCTGTATATAGCCCATAGCAAACAAACCGATTTTCTCCGGATTGAGCAGGGCGGTATAACGGTCAATAAAACCTTCTTCTTCTAACTTACGTACCCGACGCCAGCAGGGGGCTGATGAAAGATTGGCCTTTTCGGCTAATTCAAGGTTAGAGATACGCCCATCAGACTGAAGTTCCTGCAGCAACTTGCGATCATATTTATCTAATTTATTGGAAGACCTATTCATATATACCTACTAATTGAACAAATATTGCTCAAATTAGTCGATTTAAGGAATATGCGCAACAATATTTCAAGTGCTATGTGCAATCATTCGTCTTACTAACTCTCGGACATTTTAACAAGGCACGACATATGGCGAAGCGATCTAAATATCAGGCGATGCGGGCTGATCAGAATGGGTTAATCCCTTACTCGGCTGAAGCACATGACACTTGGCAAACTCTGATTAGTCGCCAGCGGGAATGTGTTGCGCAATATGCCTGTGAGGAATATCAACATGCCCTAGCACAACTCGATTTACCCAATGAGCAAATTCCCCAGTGTAAAGCCATAAGTGAAAAGCTCTATGACGCCACCGCTTGGAAGGTAGCACCCGTAGATGCTTTGATAAGTTTTGAAGAGTTTTACCACATGCTCGCCAATAAAGTGTTTCCGGCGGCTTCTTTTATTCGCTCATGTCAGGAACTCGACTATCTGCAAGAGCCCGATATTTTTCATGAAATTTTTGGACACGCTCCGTTACTGATGAATCAACGTTTCGCTGAGTTCTCCCACGCTATCGGAAAAATTGGTTTAGCAGCGGAACCAGCGGACTATTCCTGGCTAGCCCGCCTCTATTGGTTCACTATAGAATTTGGTTTGATTCATAGCGCCGCTGGTCCACGTCCCTATGGCGCTGGTATTGTGTCTTCATTTACTGAGCTGCCCTATAGCATTGAGAGCAATACCCCCAAACGTCTGCCCTTCAAGCTCATGGATGTGTTGCGGACTCCTTATCGTATTGATGCATTGCAAACTAGCTATTTTATTATCGATGATTTCGAAGAATTGTTTGAACTGATTGAGCAAGATTTACTGGGTGCAATACGCGAAGCAAGAAGGCTCGGTATGTATGGAGCAAATTTTCCCTTAGCTTGCACCGAGCACGCCGCTTAAATACTTAAACAAACAAGTAGACACCAGCCACTATCTAAAACCTGCAGGCAAAAAATATGACAGCCACTTGCGATCTTTGTAACAAACACTGTGTTCCCTGCGAGGGCGACATTCCAGCGCTTACTCTTGAAGAGGCCGCCTCACTAGCGAAAAGTCTTCACGCCGATTGGTCGTTGTCAGATGATGGACGTTTCATTCGACGCGAATTCAAATTTAAAAACTTCGCAAAGACAGTGTACTTTTTAAACATGGTCATTTGGATGGCCGACAAGGAAATGCACCACCCAGATGTCGAATTTGGCTATGGCTATTGCCATATAACTTATTCCACTCATGCTATTGATGGCCTGTCGGAGAACGATTATATTTGTGCCGCAAAGATAGATGCGTTGATTGAATGAAAGCCCTTTCCTAATGAGTCGCATTGCATCTGTTTGAGATTGAAATGAAATGGCGGGGGACACTACTAGTTTACCAACGTAACCTTTAAATCATGTTTAAGTTAGTAAACTAGTAGTGTCCCCTGTGATCACATTTAAATGCGACTGAGCCGTATCAAAGTCATAGATATCTAATCGGTACTGACAAGTTAACTTGTCAATACCGAATCTTGGTTCTCACGCCACGGTAGCCGAATTCACGGGGCTAAACTGACCTTACCTTACCCTTTTTCCGCTCACTGGTTTACAAATAGTGCACTTATCATGGCAGATAAATATAAGCCTAAGCCAAACACTAAGTGTGTTGTTATGCTGCGAAGTCGTGCTACGTTTGGTTTAGGAGTTTTTGCTGCGGCAACTCCTAAGCCCATGCCGGGTTGCATTAGGAAAAAAGGAAATCCAACGGTTAAGAGGCCAAAAGCTATCGCTGGTATTACGCTAGGCTCAATCAACCAGTCGTTGCCAATAAACTCAATCAGTGTCAGAGCAAATATTATTCCTGTTAGGTAGTGCGCAACCCAACCGATTAGCAATTCTGTTGCAAACGGTTTGGCAGTAGAGATATTGTCATGACGAAATATGCCTCTGGGAATATAGGCTAGCCAGCGACCTACTAATGCATAATTTAGTGCTGCAATGCCAAAAAAACGTCGAAGCAATAACGCCCAAACATCCATCGCAACCGTCGCCCCGACGCCAATTATTACACCGCTAGCTATTAGATATGGAAACAATAATTCTTCACCCATAGTTTACTCTCCTGATTCGTTGTTCGATTTATGTGTTAAGACTGCCAGCTACTACCAAATGAGCGAGTTTCGTCTGGAATTTTTTTATCTCTTTCGCTATCATGACACTTCAAGTTAACTTGAGGTCAAGGCAAAAGTGAAAGAAAAAATACTAGATATTGGGAAAGTGGCAGAACGGTCAGGCTTGCCGGCATCAACGCTGCGTTATTATGAAGAAAAGGGTTTGATTAAATCTATTGGCCGTCATGGGTTACGCCGTTTATTCGATGGCAAGGTATTAGAACAGCTGTCTTTGATTTCATTAGGTCGCTTAGCGGGATTGTCGTTAAAAGAAATTGATGGCATGTTTGCTGCGGATGGTCGCCCGCAAATAGACAGGCAGGAATTGTTAGTAAAAGCGAGTGAACTAGACCAGACTATCAAGCATTTAGTAGCAATGCGTGATGGACTCCGCCATGCTGCTAACTGCCCAGCACCAAGTCATTTTGAATGTCCTAAGTTTACCAAAATGTTACGTGTTGCTAGCAGAAGAGTACGGAGAATAAACAAAAAAAATTAAAATTAATAAGCTAAAGCTGACGACCTTAACACCTCCGGTACGCGACGATATGACACGGGAGGATAGCGGGGGATAGCGGGGATAGCGGGACACTAATAGTTTAGGGGATAGCGGGACACTAATAGTTTAATAGCTTTAGAACTTTGCTTCTGGTTGATTCTTGAACTACTTTCAATGGATGCCAAGGATTGGTCGATTACATTTACCCGGTGGTTTTTATCATGTCATTGGGCGCGGCTTAGAGAGACGCTACATCTTTGAGGCGGACGCAGACAAAAGAGACTTTCTTAAGCGTTTTGGTGAGGGTCTTATTCGAGTTGACGCACGATGTTTAGCCTGGGCATTAATGTCTAATCATTACCATTTCCTTATACAGGTAAGTGATAAGCCTCTATCAAAGCTCATGGCCTCTGCGTTAGGTGGCTTTGCTAGTAGTTATAACCGCAGGCATGGGCGCTGCGGCTATGTATTTCAGAATCGCTACCAATCGATATTAATAGATGCAGATATCTATTTCATAGAGCTTGTTCGTTACATTCACCTAAACCCCATAAGAGCTAAAATGGTAACGGATGTTAATGCGCTAAGCAGCTACGCTTGGACCGGACATGCAGGCATGCTGGGGAGGCATAAACAGGATTGGCATTCTGTAGAAGCAACATTAGATTATTTCGGCAATGACAATACTCGTGCGAAATCCAATTACATAGATTTTCTTAGCAATGCGGACACAAAATCAAACAAGCCTATACTCTCGGGGGGAGGCCTAATACGCAGCCACGGTGGATGGCAAGGCCTGAATCAACGTCGAAAAGAGCATATAGCTTGTATTGGTGATGAGCGAATTCTTGGGTCAAGTCGTTTTGTAGAAAACGCACTTCAGCAAGACGAGCTGTCTACCGAATACAGCTTAGGATTAAAGCAACGAGGCTGGGACCTAGACAGGCTCGCGGAATGGGTCTGCAAAGACACCGCCATTAATCAAAAACAATTGGTGTCCAAAGCACGCGGAGGGGAACTTTCAAAAGCAAAATCAATACTCTGCTATTTAGGCTCAAAAGAATTAGGCCTGAGTTTGCGTGATATCGCTAACTATCTATCCATTAGTCAGCCCTCGGTTAGTGCGTGGGTGAAAAAAGGGGAACTGCTTTGCACGAATGAAAGACTCAGCTTAAAACAGGATAATCATTAAGCTATTAAACTATTAGTGTCCCGCTGTCCAGTGTCCCAGTTCCGCTATCAACAACGAAAGAAAGCGGCTAGGCGATATCCTTGCAAACTCAATGTCTGCCTCTCTTGCATCGACATTGGATGAATTACTCGACAGTGAGGGCGCGGCTGCGTTAGCAAGTATT
>Ga0208413_1001554_pt1 | contig 14420 bp, 14 predicted proteins | sample AntAceMetag02UKD_FD_184761 | JGI IMG/M metagenome (GOLD analysis project Ga0208413, IMG submission 184761) | Saline lake microbial communities from Ace Lake, Antarctica - Antarctic Ace Lake Metagenome 02UKD (SPAdes) (version 2) | ecosystem: Environmental > Aquatic > Non-marine Saline and... | reverse complement strand
GCCAACTCCATCGTTGTGAGTTCATGGACGCGGCCGAGAATGTGGTGCTGATCGGAGGCCCGGGAACAGGAAAGTCGCATGTTGCAACCGCCCTTGGCATTCAGGCCATTGAGCATCACCGAAAGCGTGTCCGCTTCTTCTCAACGGTTGAACTGGTCAACGCGCTGGAGCAGGAAAAGGCCCAAGGCAAGGCCGGGAAGATCGCCGAGGCGCTGGTCAAGACCGACTTGGTGATCTTGGACGAGTTGGGATATCTGCCGTTCAGCGCCTCTGGTGGCGCGCTGCTCTTCCATCTTCTGAGCAAACTGTATGAACGCACCAGCGTCATCATCACCACCAACCTGAGCTTCAGTGAATGGGCCAGCGTCTTTGGCGATGCCAAAATGACCACAGCACTGCTCGATCGTCTCACCCATCGCTGCCACATCCTCGAGACCGGCAATGACAGCTACCGCTTCAAGGCCAGCTCCGAAACAGCCAAGAAAAAGCGAAAGGAGGCAATAGCATTGACGCCATCATAATACGCAGATCATAACGACTGGGTGGGTCAGATCTCGATGAAAATGCCGGGTCAGTTCTCAGTGACAATCAACAGCATGATCATCGAAGGCAGTGAAAGTGCTGTGACAGCCATCATGAAGATTAGCGCGGTGCCCAGACCAACGCCCTTCTGAACCAACGCCTCGGCGATGGGCAGTGTGCCGAAAATATCTGCATACATCGGAACCCCCACAAGCGTCGCGACCAGAACGGACCACCATTTGTCTTGGCCCAAAAGTGCTGAAATAAAGGCTTCTGGTATCCAGTTGTGGATTGCTGCACCGATCCCGACGCCGATCAGAACATAAAGCCAAACCCGGTGGGCGATATCCATCACTTGACCTGCGGCAAAGGCCAGTCGCTCGCCTAGACTGATCGCCCCGTCATTGTCGTGATCACTGACTGGACTTTGATACACAAAGGCTTCAACCTGATCTTCCATTTTGAGCCTTCCGATGAGGGCTCCGCCCAATACAGCCAGCACCAATCCAATGGTCACGTAGGCTAGGGCGATGCTCCAGTTGAAAATACTGGCAAGCAAGATCACGGAGGCCAGATCAACAAGTGGGGATGAAATCAGAAAGGAAAATGTCACCGCTAGTGGTAGCCCTGCACTGGTAAAGCCGATGAACAGCGGGATAGAGGAGCAGGAGCAGAAAGGCGTGATGGTTCCCAGAAGCGCTGCAAGGATATTGGCCCCCAAACCTTGGCGTTGTCCGAGAATGCGGCGCGTACGTTCGGGTGGGAAATAGCTTTGCACATAGGAAATGGCGAAGATCAAAACCGAAAGCAGAATGAATATCTTGATCACGTCATAGATAAAAAAGTGAATGCTTCCGCCAATCTGGCTTGCTGGATTCAAACCGAACCCGTCGCGCACCAACAGGGTGACAAGATCCGACAGCCACTGCATGCGCAGCAGTTGATCGTTCAGCCACGCTAGAACATCGCCCATTTAGGTGTACTCGCTTGACGATATGTCCTGTGTTTTGCGCACACGTCTCATATTGATAGTTTGCCCCAATTCAGACGGGCATATTATCGAACAAGTCGTCATCATCAGATGGCTTGATTGCTTGCCCCGCATCTGTTGACGCTGTTTGTTCGTGTGACTTCTGGCCGTTGCTTTTGTTGGTAAGTGTCGTTTCCCCCTGGGGGTTTTCTACGGGACCAAAAGTCTCTTTATCGGTATCTATAGCGGTCATCTGGGGCTCGCTTTCTCTGTCGGATGTTGTGTTCACCAACTGTCTCGCAAAAGGGCATCGGCTTGCACTAATCCAAGTTAGGAAACGCGGTCTTTCCTATGATGCAGATATGTATTTGGCGGATAGCTGCTTTGCGCGAGCTATTGTCGAGTCTGGTGTTTGAGGCTTGTCGGTCATGCGGCGATCTGGCTGGGTTTGGTAGTTTCAATTCCGTCTTTGAACGTAACGCCTGTGATGACTTTGGCGAGGTAGTCAAAGCCGCGTAGCTTCCGCCAGTTTTCCTCAGCGCATTGTCCCAGCTTGAACATCATGTGCAGCATTCCGTCGCGTGACAGGCAGCCTTTTGAGCGCTTGGTGCGGTGCCGGATCGTGGCAAAGGCGGATTCAATTGGGTTACTGGTGCGGATGCTTTGCCAATGTTGAGCAGGAAAGTCGAAGAATGCCATGAGTTCTTCGCGGTCTTTTTGTAGGCACAGCGCCGCCTTGGGGTATTTTGGCTCATAGGTTTCGATGAACAGATTGAACGCCTTTTCTGCATCCGCCTTGGTCTCAGCCTGCCAGATATTGTAGATTGATGTTTTTGCCTTTGGCTGAGACAGCTTGGGCAAGCAATTGAGCACGTTCATCGTTTTGTGTTGCCAGCACCGCTGCTGGCGGACTTCAGGATACACTTCGTCGAGCGCGGCCCAGAACCCCATGGCACCGTCTCCGATGGCCAGTTTGGGAGCATTCATTCCCCGGCTTTTGAGGTTGAGCAGAACCTCACGCCAGCTCTGCGTAGACTCGCGCACCCCATCTTCGATTGCCAGGAAGCGCTTCTTGCCACGGGCCGTGACGCCAACAATTACAAGCGCACAGAGCTTGTCGTTCTCGCCCCGAAGGCCGCTGTGAACACCGTCAGCCCAGATATAGACGATTGGTTCGTCGTCCAGATCCGCGTCTCTCCAGCCGTCGTATTCTTTGGCCCAATCGCGCTTAAGGCGTGAGACCGTATTCGCCGACAGTCCCGCCGCGTCAGGGCCCAGAAGAACCTTGAGGGCCGCGCCCATTTCGCCACTGGAAATCCCTTTGAGGTAGAGCCAGGGCAAGGCCGCTTCCAACGTTTTGGTGCGGCGCACGTAGGGTGGCACCAAGGCAGACCGGAATGTCACCGGTGTGCCGTCGATGGATCGAACCTTCGGAATGCGTACGCTCACAGGGCCAATGCCGGTTTGGAAGGGCCGGGTCGGATGATGCCCGTTGCGCACGACAGCCGCGTGACCTGCTTCAGTGCGCAAGTCGGAAAATTGAGCCAGATAACCGGCAAGTTCAGCTTCAACTGCTGTTGCGATCAATTGCTGCGCCCCCGTTCTCAGCAAATCCGTCAGCGCGTCCGTGATCCCGTCTCGACGCGCAAAATCAACAATGTTAGTCGTTTCCATGGTGGTGTATCTCCTTCGGTTGGGCTGCTGTCTTCCAACAACAAATCAACCAGATACGCCGCCAACCTTCAAACCGCCAAAACACCAGATTCAGTCATAGCTCGCTTTGCGCAGGTGAAAATGCTAACCCGTCACAACCCCTTCTCCGACAACAATTTGCCTTCGACACAGACCTGCGATTTTTTCGTCATGGGTCGAGATCAGAAACGTCGTGCCTTCCTCTCGGTTGATCTGTCCAATCAGTTCCATCACCTGCATTGCCGAGGCGCGGTCAAGGTTGCCAGTAGGCTCATCTGCGAGCACCAGTTCGGGGCCGTTCATCAAGGCGCGGGCGACGGCGACGCGTTGTTTCTGTCCGCCTGACAGGTTGGCAGAGGGGAAGTTGATCCGTTCCTCCAGCCCCATGCGCACGAGCAAGTCGCGGCCACGGTCGCGCGCCGCTGGCGTCTCGCGGCCCAACTGGACGGCAGTGGGAAAGATGACATTCTCCAGCGCGGTGAAATCGGGCAACAGGTTATGAAATTGGAAGACAAAGCCGATGTGGAGGTTGCGAAAAGCCGTCAGTTCCTTGTCGCCCGCCACGATCAGATCCTGTCCCAACATCCCGTAGCTGCCCGATGTTGGCTTCATCAACGTGCCGAGGATTGTCAGCAGCGTACTTTTGCCCGAACCGGACGGACCCAGCAGGGCGGCCATTTCTCCCCTTGCCAGAGAGAGTGACAAGCCGCGCAACACGCGTGTTGCCACGTCCCCGGTTCCGAAGGTCTTGACCAGATCGCTCACCTCAAGAAGGGCGCTTTGCGAAATCATCATTGTCCGATTGCCGTGACTGGATCGACCCGGGCGGCTGACCGCGCAGGAAGGATAGAGGCGAGGATCGCGCCGATGAGCGTTAGGGCAATCGCCAGTCCATACGATCCCTGGGTAATGTCCAACGGCAGAGTCCCTGCCTTAAACGCATCGCGTGAAGGGAATGGCAGCAGGGCAAGATACCCCAGCGCCGCCCCCGTGACCCCGCCCATTAGTCCGATCATGGCCCCTTGAGTGACGAACACGAAAACAACGAAGCCGCGACTTGCCCCCATCGCCCGCATGATCCCGATTTCGGGGCGGCGGCGGTAGGTGGAGAGCAGGAGCGCTGAGGCAACCCCGATGACGATAGTGATCAGCGCGAAGGTTTTCAGGAAGTACCCGGTCTGCGCTTGTGCATTCAGCGCTTCCATCAACTGTTCGGCCCCGTCTGTCCACGGCACAGCATCCAGACCCGTAAGCGCGCTAATCCGAAGCGCTGTGGCATCGGCGGCATTCAGATCGTCGAGCTTGATCTCGATCTGTGTCACGCCTTGGGGCATGGCAAAGAGCGTTCGCGCAGTTGAGAGGCTGACAAAGGCGCGCGCGCCGTCCATTCCGCCATTGCCCGTATCAAAGATACCACTCAATGTGAGAGTGGCCGTGACTCCGTTTGAGCTTTGCAACCGCAGCGTCTGGCCAAGCGACAGCGCAAGATCATCCGCCAGTTTACTGCCCAACACGATCAGACCTGCACCTAGCCGCTCCGTCCCCTCGACCATGTAACCCTCAAGATTCAAAATTGCTGACTCTTGACCCGGTTCCAAACCTGTCACGCTGACTTGGCTGACCTGAGCGCCGCGTGTCAGAAATCCGGCACCAGTGATCTGCGGCGAGACGGCGCGTACGCCCGGTACGGCCTCTATCAGGGGCAGCCACGTGGCTGCATCACTCAGTGTGGCGGTCCGAACGCGGCCCCGTTCGGTGACAAACAAGACATGGCCGCCATCCAAATCACTTGGTGAAATCAATACGGCAGGTTCATCGATCTCGGCCTCGATCGTGATATGCGAGATATCACCCACGGTGCGCGACAGGATGAATTCGGCCAACCCCCCGATCAGGGCCAACATGAAAATGAAGATAAACACGCCTACCGCGACTCCGACGACTAGGAGCGCTGTTTGCGCCTTGCTCGCCGTTAGGTATCGGCCCGCGATTTTGAGGGCGTAGAGCATCAGGGTTGGCCTGACACGACGGCCTGCCCAGGCTCAACGCCGGTGGGGTCGATGATCACGGCGTCGCCCTCGGTAAGGCCTCCTGTTACGATGAGGCGTGCGGCGGGCCAATCGACCACCGAAACGTGTTGGAACATGGCGGTCCCATCTCTGACCACAAGAACGCTCGAGCCATCCGCGCCTGTTTGCAGGGCGGTGCGCGGTACTGTTAGCGCCGCATCGCTCTGCTCCACGATGATGTTCGTCGCAACCGTCAGACCTATGGGAGCCATGACCGGGGACTCAAAGGCGATCTTGACTGCCAGACCACCGGTTGCCGCATCTACAAGGCTCGATACGAAACTGACGTGTCCATCTCGATTGCGTGCCTCACCCGCCAGTTGCAGCACCGCAGGTTGTCCCAATGCAATCTGTGTCGCATAGGCTTCGTCCACATCGGCCTCGACCACCAGATCGCTCAAATCTGCCAGTGTCAGCAAGGGAACTGTGGGACCCGTAAGTTGGCCCATCTCGGCGTCAAGCGCCACAATAGTGCCGCTGCGCGGCGCGCGGATGGAGTGATTGCCAAGCACGACCTGGGCTTGATCGAGAGCGGCGGTTTGGCGCGCAACCTCCTGCGCCGCCGTTTGGACGACATGGGCATCGGTTTCGAGCACGCTTCTGGCGATATTTGGGCCAAGCGACAGCGCGCGCTCGTAATTTTCGGTTGCCTGAGCTTGCGTAACGAGGGCTGCATCCAGGCCAGCCATGGCTTGCCGCACAATTGCATTTTGCGCGGCGGCGTCTACCTGCGCAAGTATCTGATCTGCCTCGACCAAATCACCTTCGGTCACGGTAATCGCTATCAGGGTGCCTGTAACAACGGGCCGGATGTCGACGGAATTGACAGCAGCAATACGTCCGTTGACGGCGAGAAGGCGTGTGACGGGCGCCTGCTGGGCCATTTCGACCGCGACCACCGACGGCCCGACCATCCACAGTTGTGAATAGGCGAAAGCCGCCAGCCCAAGAATCAAGCCGACTGCACTAATCCAGAGCCAAATCCTTCGCTTTGGTGCGGTGGCTGGCGCCGGATGACGCAGGGCAGGGACGGGGGCTGGACTCGGAGCCAGCAGATCGGTCGTGCCGTTCCCATTGGAAGTTTTATCAGTTGCCGTCAATGTGACGCCCTTTTCGAATTGAGTTTGAGACCGCAGGTGCGTCAGTTTCCGATCCGATGTCTGCTTGGTCAGAGTAGGCGACCCGGACACCTTCGGTGCTGACTTGGATCAGGACGGCTTCCTACCCGACGTGGCATCTTGAGCGGAAAGAGGCACCAGACGGTCGGATGGGCCGCTTGCTGCGCTTTAGTCAGAATTAAGGGAACCTGAATGCCCAACGATCCATACGAAGCGCTTGGCTTGCCCAAATCGGCCACCGCAGATGCAATCAAGAAAGCATATCGTAAACTGGTGCGCACCAGTCATCCTGATCTACATCCCGACGACGCGGGTGCAGAAGCACGATTCAAGGCCATTGCCGCTGCCTATGAAGTGTTGAAAGATCCTGAGACCCGCGCGCGCTTTGATGCCGGCGAGATTGACGGGCTAGGTGCGGAACGCCCTCAGCGCCAGTATTACCGCGATTTCGCGCATGCACCTGACAACGCTTACCAACAAGGTCATGGCTTCGGCGCAAATGCCGATCCCGCCGACATCTTTGCGGAGATTTTGCGCAACCGTGCGCGTCCACGCAGCGCCGATGACTTCGGGGAGCGTGGTTTTCAGGCCGCTGGGCCGGACGCGCGCTATACATTGGAAGTGCCTTTCCTAGACGCTGTGCGGGGCAGTGAAACGAAGATAACCCTGCCGAACGGCCAAAGCCTTGCGGTCAAGATCCCGCGTGGCACCGAAGATGGGCAAACCCTGCGGCTACGCGGCAAGGGTGCCCTTGGCTATGGAGGTGGTTCGCCCGGTGATTCTTTGATCACAGTCCTTGTTCGATCCCATCCGGTGTTTCGCCGGGAGGGCGACGACATTTTGCTGACGTTGCCGATTACAATAGACGAGGCCGTTTTGGGCGGCAAAGTCACCGCACCAACCATCGACGGACCAGTAGGTCTGACAGTGCCACCCGGGGCCAGCACTGGCAGGGTACTGCGTTTGAGGGGCCGCGGCGTTGCGCGGACGGGGCGAAAGACGAAAGGCGATCAGAAGGTCGAATTGAAGGTCGTTGTGCCGCCTGAACCCGATGCGAGCCTGCGCGAATTTCTGTCAGAATGGCGCAAAAATCACGGGTTTGATCCGCGCGTTGATCTGATGAAAGGGGCAGAGACATGACGGACTTTTTCTCAGAGGATGAGGTCGTCATTACGGTTGCACGATTGACCCGCGTTCAGCTTGTGCGCTTCGTTGAGGCCGATTTTATTAAGCCGCAGCGCCATACCGACGGATATGTGTTCCGTCCCATAGACATCGCGCGTTTGGAGCTATTATGCGACCTGTCTCAGGATCTCGACCTTGATGAAACAGCGCTTGGCATTGTGATCTCTCTCATCGATCAATTGAACGCCGCGCGGCAAGACCTTGCGGCAGTCGCCCGTGTGATTGACGGACTGCCTGCGGATCTGCGCAACCGGATCGACACCACGTTGAAACAGGGGTGAACAAGTTTTGCGAAAGATCAACAAATGACTTTTGATGCTTAATGATCGTTTAAAGACTGCTTTACTGGCCATTGCTTCGCTGGGCCTGATATCCGGTGCGGGCCTTTGGATGGCCGGTTTGCCTGAGCCCGCTGCCTTGGCCTGGTCGGCTGGTGTTGTGCCGGTTCTTGCCGCTCTGGTAATCGAGATTATTCGAAGTCTCGCGCAGGGGCGGGTCGGGCTTGATATCGTCGCCGCTTTATCGATGTCGGCGGCGTTGGTTTTTGGCGAAGCGCTCGCAGCCGCAGTGGTCGCACTGATGTATTCGGGCGGCACGTTTCTGGAAAGCTTTGCCGAGGGTCGGGCCCGGCGCGAGATGCGCGATCTTCTGTCCCGGGTCGCGCGGACAGCGACGCGGCATCGTGATGGACGGCTGGAAGAGGTCGCATTGGACGCCATAGTGCCGGGGGATCTGTTGTTGATCCGGCAAGGCGACGTTGCTCCGGTTGACGGCGCTCTGGAAAGTGCGCAGGCCATGTTGGATCAATCTGCCTTGACGGGTGAAGCGATGCCGGTACGCTTGGAGCGTGGTATGGACGTTATGAGTGGCGCCACCAACGCGGGCGAGGCTTTCGATTTGCGCGCAACCCGTGCTGCGTCTGAGAGCACCTATGCCGGTATCGTGCGGCTTGTCGAGGCGGCACAGAAATCCCGCGCGCCTATGGCGCGACTGGCAGATAGATACTCACTGCTCTTTCTTGGGGTGACGGTCGCGCTGGCGACCGGGGCCTGGTGGTTTACGGGCGATCCAATACGGGCGGTCGCTGTTCTGGTCGTTGCCACGCCGTGCCCGTTGATCTTGGCCGTGCCTGTGGCCCTTGTTGCGGGCATGTCGCGGGCGGCGCATTTCGGCGTGCTGATAAAGGGCGCACAAGCGCTTGAGGCCATGGCCCGGACCAGGACATTGATATTTGACAAGACCGGAACGCTAACGGACGGGCGCCCAAAGATCGTAGCGGTCACTTCGACTGGCGATCTGAGCGAAGAGGACATCCTGTATTTTGCAGCGTCCCTTGATCAGGGCTCCAAGCATCCGGTGGCGCAGGCTGTTGTTGCTGCGTCGCAGGCGCGCGGCATTGTCCTTCCGGTGCCCAAAAACGTTGTTGAGACACCGGGCGAGGGTGTCACCGGTATTGTGGATGGCCGGTCCGTCGTGGTTGGCGGAACCGGATTTATTGCGGCACAAACAGGAACGCCTCTCGATCTGAAACCTTTGGCACCGGGGGCTGTTGTGGTGTCGCTTGCCGTAGATGCAAGCCCTGCAGGGTGGATCGAGATGGCCGATACGTTGCGAAGTGGGACGACCGAGTTGCTGTCCGAACTTCGCCGCAACGGGGTTGCACGCCTCTTGCTGGCGACTGGCGACAGGCACGCCGTTGCAGATGCGGTGACAGAGGGACTGGGCCTGGATGCTGTCCACGCGGATTTGACACCGGATCAAAAGGTGCTTTTGGTCCTATCCGAGCGCAAACACGGCCCGGTTATGATGGTGGGCGACGGTGTAAACGATGCACCCGCACTTGCGGCGGCGGATGTTGGCGTGGCGATGGGTGCACGCGGTGCCGCGGCATCAGCCGAGACTGCGGATGTGGTTCTTTTGGTGGACGACCTTGGGCGGCTTTTGCCGGGTCTGGTGATTGCTCGCGGTGCGCGCCTTATCGCGTGGCAGAGCGTCATTGCAGGGATTGGCCTGTCAGTCGCGGGCATGTTTGCTGCGGCCTTTGGCTACCTGACTCCGGTGCAGGGCGCATTGCTGCAAGAGGTGATCGACGTCGCGGTCATCCTCAATGCACTCCGGGCGCTGAGGATCGAACCGTGACACGTCGAGCCGTGTGATCGTTTCCGACACTGATCCACATCAACGCTGCGCAAGCTGCGGCGTGGGACACCCTTCACTGACCACGGATCGAAAGGTATTCAAAGTGACCCATTCCCCCAAGAGCACCGTCGCTATTCAAAGCTACTCGGCCTATCAGATTGGCCTGCACTGGCTGATAGCGGCACTCGTCCTTGTGCAGCTTGTCTTCGGGGAAAGTATGACCGCGCTGATCGAAGCGATCGAAGAGGGTGATTCAGTGTCGTCGCTGGATAACAGTCTTGCAGGATTGCACTATTATTCCGGTATCGCAATTCTGACGCTTGTGGCAGTCCGCCTTGCCCTGCGCCTCAAGACCGGTACTCCGCCACCTCCCGTTTCAAGCAGGTTCGTTGAATTGACCGGCAGATTGGCGCATTGGCTTTTCTATGTGTTGTTGGTTGTTGTCCCGGTCATGGGGTTGCTTGGGTTTTACTTTGGCGATCCATACGGCGAAATTCACACCTTCGCAAAGCCGGTTTTCATCGGCCTTATCGTCTTGCATGTATTTGCTTCACTCTATCACCAGTTCTGGTTGAAGGATGGTCTTTTGATGCGCATGATACGGGTCCAACCAGGGTCTTGATTGGTTCAATCGAGTAACAGGCATCCGGGCAGGAAATGTCTGGCTTCACTTCTTTTTCTAGGCTGCATCTGAGCGGGCGGCACCATCACGTTGATAATACCAAGGAACCTCACCGGTCAGGGTGACGTACCCTTTCCCAGTCCAATTCGGCCTGCACCGCATTTTAAGCTTGTGGTCGTCGTTCATGATACACCACATTCTCAACGATGCCTGTAAAAGTTCCGCGCGTAACCGGACATCGGAAGCGGTCGCGCGTTTGATGTGGAAGGCGGATCAAGTTCTGCTCCACTCAACTAAGACCTTTAGAGGCGAACGGGATTTGCCAAGCTGATCCAAATCAGGCGCGCCATCCCTATAGGCTGATTGCAGCTTGTTCGAAAGGCGCACAGGGGTTCAGCGCGAACATGCGCCTTTTGATCCCGCCGCTTGATCCAGGTTAGCGACACCGCCCACGCCACATGGAATAGATACTAGTGTGATCCGTATTCGCTCGCGCCACAGCAGCTATCTAGCATGCGCCATTTTTGAATACGGACAGATGAACAGGAGTTAGAGAAATGACAACCAATGTGGGAACTGTGGACCGTGGGGTCCGGTTGGTTCTGGGTGCGGCGCTCATTGCGGCGGCGCTTTTCAGTGGACTGACCATTTTTGACGGTGCTGTTCTGAAATACGGCGCGATCCTCGTAGGGGTGGTTCTTGCGGTAACAGGACTGATGCGAACTTGCCCGGCGTATTCAATTTTTGGCATCCGCACCTGCAAAGTGTGAGGTCCATGGATACCGTCTTTACACCTTGGCAATCGCTGGCTGGCGGAGCTTTGATTGGTCTCGCATCAACACTGCTTATGCTGATGCTAGGCCGGATCATGGGGGCAACAGGTATTCTGGCTGGGCTCCTGTCCACGTCATCGTTTCAGGATAGTGGGTGGCGTCTGGCGCTCCTGCTGGGGATGATAAGTGGACCGCTCGCGGTGCTGGCCATAAGCGGTCAAATGCCGCTAATTCAGGTGCCTGTATCGACACCAATGCTGGTTGTCGGGGGCTTCATCGTCGGTATTGGCGTCACCTATGCATCGGGATGCACTTCAGGACACGGGGTCTGTGGCATAGCCCGGCTGTCGCGCAGATCCATCGTCGCCACGGCGGTTTTCATGATCGCAACGGGATTGACCGTTTATGCCGTTCGGCATCTTTGGGGGGCATGAGGCATGCGTCTCATCACTAGCTATTTCATTGGTCTGATCTTCGGGATTGGCATTTCAATCTCGGGTATGGCCAACCCGGCCAAGGTGCTGAATTTCTTTGACATCGCGGGCACTTGGGACCCCAGCTTGATCTTTGTGATGGGTGGGGCGGTCGTGGTGGCGTTTATTGGATACCGGATTGTATTTCTGCGCAAGGCACCTGTCTTTGACGCTGGTTTCCAGTTGCCGACCAATACACGGCTTGATGTGCGTTTGATCGCTGGCTCTGCTGTCTTTGGCATTGGCTGGGGCATCTCAGGTTTCTGCCCCGGTGGCGCACTTCCGGCATTGGGGACTGGCCGCATCGAAGTCTTGATTTTTGTTGTAGCACTGATTGCCGGAATCTTTGCAGCGCGCGGTCTGATCGCTCTTGGCGCTGCGCGCGTGCTGTCTGGCAAAACATAACAAAGGAGGAAAACCACATGACCGAATACCCAATCAACATGGATGTAGAACCCACTGTAGAGGCGTTTTTCGACGCGGTGACCAACACCATCAGCTACATTGTCAAAGACCCGTCGTCCGACGCTTGCGCGGTGATCGATTCAGTTATGGACATCGACTATGCTGCGGGGCGCACAACATACGACCATGCCGACCTTTTGATCGCCTACATCCGCAAGCATGGCTTGAATTTGGAATGGATTATCGAAACCCATGTGCACGCTGACCATCTAAGCGCCGCGCCCTACATTCAAAACGCTCTTGGTGGCAAGATCGGCATCGGTGACCAGATCATGGTGGTGCAGGAAACGTTCGGGAAGGTCTTCAATGAAGGCACCGAGTTCCAGCGCGATGGCAGCCAATTCGATGCGCTGTTGAAAGACGGCGACACCTATCAGATTGGCGATTTGAAGGCGGTGGCGATCTATACGCCCGGACACACACCAGCCTGCATGGTGCATGTGATCGGTAATGCGGCCTTCGTGGGCGACACCCTGTTCATGCCCGATGGCGGTTCCGCACGCGCCGACTTCCCCGGTGGAGACGCGGCCACGCTTTATGACAGTATCCAGAAGGTGCTGGCCCTGCCTGATCAGATGCGTCTGTTTATGTGCCACGATTATGGCCCTGGCGGTCGCGACATTGCGTGGGAAACAACAGTTGGCCAGGAAAAGGCACACAACATCCACGTTGGCGCGGGCAAGACCAAAGAAGAGTTTGTCAGGTTCCGAACCGAGCGTGATGCGACATTGGGAATGCCCCGGCTCATTATTCCTTCCCTTCAGGTGAACATGCGCGCGGGTGAAATGCCGACTGATAAAGATGGCCGCCTGATGATGAAGGTGCCTGTCAACGTCCTTTGAACCGAAACACCAGGGAGGCCCCATAATGGACCCCAAAGCCCTATCGGCTGACCTTTCGGTCAGCCCCCAGATTGCCCCGGAAGATGTTTCAAAGGCGCGCAAGCTGGGATACCGCGCGATCATCTGCAACCGGCCTGACGGTGAAGGGCCCGATCAACCAGGTTTTCAGGAGATCGAACAAGCCGCGAAGACTGCGGGTATGGAGGCGCGATATATTCCGATCAGTGGCGGGATCGTGGGCGATGAAGATGTTTCCCTGTTTCAGACGGCCATTTCAGAGTTGCCGGGTCCGGTTCTTGCTTATTGCCGTACCGGAACGCGCTCCGCCACGCTCTGGTCGCTCGCACAAGCATCAGACACTGCCTTGCCCGAGATCCTCGCAGCAACCAAAGGCGCTGGATATGACATGGGTGGCGTTGCGCGCCGCATCGCCAATGGCGGCAAAACACCGACGGATAAGGCCGATGCCACCTATGACATCGTGATCGTTGGGGCAGGGGCCGCAGGGATCGCTGTCGCGGCCAGCCTGCTGTCGCGCAAACCTGGGTTGGAGATCGCGATTATCGACCCGGCAGACGTGCATTACTATCAGCCGGGTTGGACCATGGTCGGTGCGGGCATCTTCACGCAACAGGAGACGTCGCGCACCATGGGGTCGCTGATCCCGAAAGGTGTGCACTGGATAAAATCTGCCGTCGCAGCGTTTGAACCAAAGACCGATACTGTAATCCTCGATGGCTGCCGGGTGGTTGGGTATAAGCGGCTGGTCGTGGCACCGGGTCTGAAGCTTGAATGGAACAAGGTCGAGGGGCTCGTTGAGACGCTGGGACGCAATGGTGTGACCTCGAACTACCGCTATGATCTGGCACCCTATACTTGGGAGTTGGTAAAGGGTCTGAAATCAGGGCGGGCACTCTTTACGCAGCCTCCAATGCCGATCAAATGTGCCGGCGCGCCCCAGAAGGCGATGTATCTGTCCGGCGATACATGGTTCCGCAACGGCGCGCTCAAAAACATCGACATTCAATTCATGACAGCGGGTGGCGTGCTTTTTGGCGTCAAAGATTACGTTCCGGCGTTGATGGAATACGTGAAGAAATACGACGCCACCCTGAATGTCTTTCATAATCTCGTGGCTGTGGACGGGCCAGCAAAGAAGGCTTGGTTCGACGTTTCCAAACCTGACACGCCGACAGAGCGGATTGCAGTCGAATTTGACATGATGCACGTCTGCCCGCCTCAGACAGCGCCCGATTTTATCGCAGTTTCCCCGCTGGCCGATGCGGCGGGTTGGGTGGATGTCGATCAGGCAACATTGCGCCACAAAACCTATCAGAACATATGGTCGCTCGGGGATGTGATGAACGCGCCCAATGCCAAAACGGCGGCAGCAGCGCGGATGCAGGCCCCTGTGGTGGCCGAGAATATCTTGGCGGACATTCGGGGTCGATCGGCGGTGTCGCAATACAACGGTTATGGTTCCTGTCCGCTGACGGTCGAGAAGGGCAAGATTGTGCTGGCGGAATTTGGCTATGGCGGCAAGCTGTTGC
>Ga0208413_1001545_pt1 | contig 14493 bp, 13 predicted proteins | sample AntAceMetag02UKD_FD_184761 | JGI IMG/M metagenome (GOLD analysis project Ga0208413, IMG submission 184761) | Saline lake microbial communities from Ace Lake, Antarctica - Antarctic Ace Lake Metagenome 02UKD (SPAdes) (version 2) | ecosystem: Environmental > Aquatic > Non-marine Saline and... | reverse complement strand
GGACGCGCATTGGATACGGCCGCAATCAGTGTGGACTTACCCGCGTTTGGCATGCCCAACAAGCCCACATCAGCCAGGACTTTTAGCTCTAAATTGATGGTTAAACGCTGGCCTTCATAGCCCAACGTTTTTTGCCTTGGCGCGCGGTTGGTAGAGCTTTTGTAATGCAAGTTTCCAAATCCCCCATCACCACCTTTTGCCAACACGATTTGCTCACCTGGCACCAGCAACTCATGCAGCACTTCGCCAGTTTCTGCATCCGCAATGATGGTGCCAACAGGCATTTTTAAAACCACATCCTCGCCTTTAGCACCAAACATATCGGCACCCATACCGTGCTCACCTCGGCGACCTTCAAAGCGTCTGGAAAAACGGAAATCAACCAGCGTGTTGAGTGCCACGTCAGCAACTACAAATACATGCCCACCTCGTCCACCATCACCACCATCAGGACCGCCAAACTCTTTGTACTTCTCGTGCCGAAACGACGCACAACCATTGCCTCCGTCGCCGGCGGCAATATCAATAGTGGCTTCGTCTACAAATTTCATGACTACATTTTAGGTGGCTAAGCACCCGTTTCCAAAGTTGGCTACATTCAAAACATGACGGGCAACAAAAAAAGGCCCCAAAGAGGGCCTTTTTCGGACTGCTGCACGCTGGTAAGACCTGTACATTCAGGTCTTACATCTCACAATTGTTATTGAATAACAGGCGTGATGTTGACTGTGCTGCGGTTTTTTGCACCTTTGACAGCAAACTGCACGTGGCCATCAACTGTTGCAAACAAAGTGTGGTCTTTACCGATACCTACATTGGTGCCCGGGTGGAACCTGGTGCCGCGCTGACGCACGATGATGGATCCTGCTGTTACCAACTCACCGCCGAACGCTTTAACGCCCAACATTTTTGGATTGGAGTCACGCCCGTTGCGCGTCGAGCCGCCGCCTTTTTTTTGTGCCATGGTACTTCCAACCTTTAAGCTGTAATTAAGCCGATAGACAGCTCAGTGTAGTTTTGACGGTGACCTTGGCGCTTTTGATAGTGCTTGCGGCGACGCATTTTAAAAATACGAATTTTGACGCCGCGACCGTGAGAAATCACGGTGGCCGTTACTGTTGCACCAGCGACCAAGGGAGCGCCGATCTTGATGTCTGCGCCGATACCGACGGCCAACACCTGATCCAACACAATCTCTTGACCCACTTCCGCAGCAATCTGTTCTACTTTAATTTTTTCACCAGCGACAACACGATACTGTTTGCCTCCGGTTTTTATGACCGCGTACATAGATACCTCTAAAAAATCAATACCACAAAGCCGTCGGTTTTAGCCAAAAAAGCTTACATGCCAACCAGTTTTGCAGTGTCTTTGGCGAAAGAATTTTCACCAAGCCCATGATTTTAGCACAAATTGTTTTTTACGGTCCATTTTTTAATGCCCTATCAGTGCATGGGCCTAGCCACAAAGCCCCGGCCATTTGCCACACAGCAAGCGGCTTGAACGCAGAGAACGCCGAACGGTCATTATGACAAGCCCAAAGTGAAGACCGCGAATGTGGATAATCATGTGTTGGACCGATGGATATTAAAAAAATCTTAGCTATTCCAGCCGACACCTCACCGCCAGCAATTGTTTTTTGTTTTGACTCAAGCCCATACCCTCATAGATCAAGCCAACCCATTGGCTGTTATTGCCACCGACATGCACTTGGTCGACGAGGTCATACGTGATCGCCTGCGCAGCGATGTGGCGCTGGTGTCACAAATCTCTCAACACATCATTCAAAGCGGCGGCAAGCGCCTGCGCCCTTCGTTGCTCCTCATCATGTGTGGTGCCATTGGGCACACCAACCCGCACCGCCACACACTGGCAGCCGCGGTTGAGTTTATTCATACCGCCACGTTGTTACACGACGATGTGGTGGACGAATCCACCATGCGCCGCGGAAAAGATACGGCAAACGAGTTGTTTGGCAACGCAGCAAGTGTCTTGGTAGGTGACTTTTTGTACTCTCGCGCGTTTCAAATGATGGTTGATGCTGGCAACATGCGTGTCATGCAAGTGCTGTCTGATGCCACCAACGTGATTGCTGAAGGCGAGGTGCTACAACTCATGAACATGCACGATGCACAGCTCAGCCGCGCTGACTATTTGCATGTTATTCAGTCTAAAACAGCCAAGCTATTTGAGGCCAGCACGCGTTTGGCAGCCGTTTTGGGTGCTTGCGATCACGCGACAGAGACTTCTTGCGCTGAATACGGTGAGGCTTTGGGCACCGCGTTTCAAATCATTGACGATGTGCTTGATTACGAAGGCGACACCCAAGAGCTCGGTAAAAATTTAGGCGACGACTTGCGTGAAGGCAAGCTCACGCTGCCCGTTATCTGCACGCTCGAGCATGTCCAAGGCGCAGATAGGGACCTGATTGTTCACGCCATAGAGAGCGGGGACCTGTCGCAACTGGGCCGCATCAACAAGCTGATTCACCAACATGGCGGGTTAAGTCAGGCCCGCGAAATTGCGCAGCAAGAAGCCAAGCGTGCCATCGCATCTATCAGCGCACTGCCAGACAACCCACATACGCAAGCGCTCAACGCGTTGGGACAATCGCTGCTGCTCAGACGCAGCTGATTGAATTTAAGCCCTGCAGTCAGGGCTACAGGTACCCCGCCCTGCTATGGCTGAAGGCTTCACCAACTCAGGTGGGGCACAACAAGACAAACCGTTTTCTTAGTTTTTAAAATAGCAGTGCGAGCGCTTCACAGGCGATATGCCCAGACCGCCAGCCAGCGAAGTTGCCAGTGTGCCCGTCGACTTGACAGCTCTACAAGCCAATTGCAACCTCGGACAATGCGTAAAACCTCAAGCTATGTGGCTGGGCCACGACACCGGTTTACTTCAAGCTGGTGGCTCCAACTTGTTGTTTGATCCAGTTTTCTCTGAACGTGCCTCGCCTTTTTCTTTGATAGGCCCAAAGCGACACACCCCGCCACCTGTTGCCGTTAAAGACCTGCCTTACATGGATGCAGTGTTTATCTCGCACAACCACTACGATCACTTAGACAAAACCAGCGTGCTGACCGTGAGCCAACAGCCAGGTGGTTCACCCAGATTGTTTGTGCCGCTGGGCCTGGCAACATGGTTTAAAGACTTGGGCATGAACAATGTTGTCGAACTGGATTGGTGGGACAAGGGCCACATGAGCGGCGCGGATATTCACTTTGTGCCAGCTCACCATTGGAGTGCCCGCGGCTTGTTTGATACAAATAAGAGTTTGTGGGGCGGGTGGATTGCCACCACGGCTGACTGGCGATTTTATTTTGCGGGTGACGCAGGCTGGAGTGACGACTTTGTCGACATTGGGCAGCGCTTTCCTGGCATTGATCTAGCGGCTATTCCTATTGGCGCCTATGCGCCAAGATGGTTTATGGGTGAGCAACACGTCAATCCCAAAGAAGCAGTGGACCTGTACCAAGCTAGTGGCGCCAAAAGACTTGGCACAAGCCTTGGTTACAGCTGGCATTGCCAGCAACCTGTTCCGTGTGTTGCGCGTAGGAGAGGCTATCCCGCTGCGCTGATGGCTGACGGAAATAACCACACGCCAAAGGTTGAACTTTCCCCTTAGCACTCACTCATATAGAGTGCTAATATAGAATTGTTATGAATGAAAAGGACAAGCACATGAACACCCTCGTGACCTTGACCCCCCAGCAAATGGCTGTGCGTGACCCCTGGTCAGTGCTCCCCCCCCTGGGCAGCTTGGACGCCTACATAGGGGCGGTAAACCGCTTGCCTATGCTCACGCTTGAGCAGGAGCAAGACTTTGCCAAGCAACTCAAAGACGACAACAACCTAGAAGCTGCAGGTGCGCTCATCATGTCCCACCTGCGTTTGGTGGTGTCGGTATCACGCCAGTACTTAGGTTATGGTTTGCCGCACAACGACTTGATTCAAGAGGGCAATATTGGCCTCATGAAAGCCGTGCGCCGATTCGATCCAGAGCAAGGGGTGCGCTTGGTGAGCTATGCCATGCATTGGATCAAGGCCGAGATTCACGAGTATGTGCTGCGCAACTGGCGCATGGTGAAAGTAGCAACCACCAAGGCACAGCGCAAACTATTTTTCAATCTTCGCTCGATGAAGGCGCGCATGCACCAAACCGCCCAAGGCGACGTGGGCAGTACACCGCGCAACACACTGAACCCCAAAGAGGTGGCCGATATGGCCCGCCGTCTGAACGTCAAGCCTGAAGAAGTTCAGGAAATGGAGGCGCGCTTGGCTGGTGGCGACGTGTTGTTAGACCCCACACCCAATGGCGACGGTGAAGAGGCCTTTGGCCCTATTTCCTACCTGACGGACGCGCGGTTTGAGCCAACCGCCGTGCTGGAAGCACAAGAGCGTGAACACCTTGCCAATGATGGCGTGAACAACGCCATGGCCATACTAGACGACCGCTCAAAACGCATAGTGACGGAGCGCTGGCTCAAGGTCAACGACGATGGCTCGGGCGGAATGACGCTGCATGAACTGGCCAGTGAGTATGGCGTCAGCGCCGAGCGCATCCGTCAAATTGAAGTGGCTGCCATGAAGAAGATGCGCAAAGCTTTAACACCCGCATAAGCTTCATCGAGCGGCGCCAGCACCGCCCTAACAACCACCCTCGCTACACAGCGGGGGTTTTTTTATGGCTGCTTGTGCAGGAGTAGGGTATTTTTAACGTCCACCAAGCAAAACACTAAATCCTGTAAAGCGGCGCGTAAAGCTTATAATTATTAATAAGCCGGCGCAAGACACCTGCATAATGCCCGAATTGCTGACTTATATCTAAAAAGCACTATGTACCAACCGCCATTAAATAGCCTTGGCAGCACACAAGCGCCACCACAGGCACCACCCATAGCTTCAACACCACCGTTGAAGGCGTTGAAAATTTTAGTGACCAGTCGCAAAGGTGGTGTGGGTAAAAGCACCATTTCTGCCAACCTAGCAGCGTATTTTAAAACGGAGCTGGGGCTTACCACCACGTTACTTGATCTGGATTTGCACGGCTCCTCCAGCGAGTGGTTGCGAGAAGCTCGCCCTATTGGCGTGGTGGTTCAGCACCACCCATTACCGCTTGACCTGGGCAGACGTGGCGCTGCATTGGATGCTAGGCGTCACTTGCGCCACGCAGCTGAAAGTTCTGCCGTGGTGGTTGCGGACTTGACGTGGTCAGACGCACTAGACGGCAACTGGTTGTTTGATTACGACGTGGTGCTGACGCCAGTATCGTTATCTGGCATTGAGGTCTCAGCCACCATAGGTTTTTTATCCAACTTACACTGGGTATTTGAATCAACTGTGCGCATCCCACCCCAGCTGATTATCTGCCCCAGCCGGGTTGAGTCAACCGACTCGATCAGCGATATATTTACCTCGCAAACCTTCCCTATTAGCTTTGTGCTCAGCCCACCAGTGCTGGGGTTTCCACAAGCCAAACATTTGTTTAAAAAAGGCTACCTCAGTGAGATGCCTGGTGATGCTGGGAAATCATTCAGGCTGTTTGCGCAATCTGTTGCAGATGTCGGCATGGCGCATGTGCGCAGCAGACCCGACACAGGCCGTGGCAACATAAAAATCAGCGAGTTGCGCCGTGTCACGGGCGAGTCAGATGTGCTCAACCACTTTATGCAGCAACGTGGTTCGGCAGGCTCGTCCGCACCCAGCTTCATCCCCATAACGAAATCAGCCATAAAACCTGACCCGCAAGCTGACATCACAACAACTGATAAACCCACCAAAATTGGTTTTTTAAAACGGCTGTTCAGCCACCGCGGCGCGGCACGGGATTAGCGCGCCAACACAGCACGCAAGTGCGCCATAAAGTCTGGCGCAATATCTGCACGTTGCAGGGCCAAATCAACGGTGGCAGCTAAAAATCCAGCCTGCTGCCCGCAGTCATAGCGTTGGCCTTCGTAGCGGTACGCGTACACACGTTGTGTTGCCATCAACGCGGCAATGCCGTCGGTTAGCTGTAACTCACCACCAGCACCGACAGGCTGGTTGCGAATAGCATCAAATACCGCACTGTCAAGTATGTAACGCCCAGCAACCCCCAGTGTAGAAGGCGCCAACGCTGGCATTGGTTTTTCTACCATTGCTAAAATTTCAGTCAACTGGTTCGTTTTGCCAGCCACATCGACAATGCCATACCGTTTTGTATGTTCTCGCGGCACATCTTGGACGGCCAAGATACTCGCTTTGACTTGTTCGTAGGCCTCTACCATTTGAGCCAATATGGGCGTGCTGCCCACCATCAAGTCGTCGGCCAACACAACAGCAAACGGCTCTTGACCAATAAGGGGCTCAGCACACAATACGGCGTGGCCTAAGCCAAGCGGTCTGGACTGGCGAATATAGACACACTGCATATCGTCAGGCTTGATAGCCTGAACCAAACTCAACAAATCTTCTTTCTGGGCAAGCTCTAATGCGTGCTCCAGCTCAAACGCTGTATCAAAATGATCTTCAATGGCGCGTTTGTGCCGCCCAGTTACAAAGATCATTTCACGAATACCGGCCGCGTAGGCCTCCTCCACTGCGTATTGAATAAGGGGCTTGTCGACGATAGGCAGCATTTCTTTGGGAATGGCTTTGGTCGCTGGCAAAAACCGCGTACCCATACCGCCTACGGGAAATACCGCTTTGCGTACTGTTGGTCGTGGTGTGTGGTCAGTAGAAGTCATGCACGCATGATAACCAAGACTTTTAACAAACCGGCGCAACGCCAAAGAGCCGGCGATAACGGGTTGCTGATAACACTTAGTGCAACTTCAAGCTACCGCTCTGCAAGGCTTTGACAACGCCTTCGCCCATGGCTGCGCCAAGTTGCTTGACCACGCGTTGGCTGAGCGTTTCGCGCTCGGTGTAATCGACGATATCAGGGGCTACAACGACATCGCGGGCCACCATTTCAAGGCTGCCCAGTTTATCAGCCAAGCCCAAGCCAATGGCCTGCTCACCCGTCCAAAACAGACCGCTGAACATGTCTGGTGTTTCTTTAAGGCGCTTGCCCCTTCCATCACGAACCACGGCAATAAACTGTTGGTGGATATCGTCCAGTATGGCTTGCGCATGGGCCACTTGCTGTGGATTTTCAGGTGCAAACGGGTCCAAAAAGCCTTTGTTTACACCGGCCGTGTGCAAACGGCGCTCCACACCCAGCTTGTCCATCAAACCAGTAAAGCCAAAACCATCCATCAGCACGCCAATGCTGCCAACCACGCTGGCTTTGTCTACAAATATGTCGTCTGCGCCCGCCGCAATGTAATAGGCAGCGGAGGCGCAGGTTTCCTCAACAACAGCATACAAGGGCTTGTTGTGCAACGCTTTCAGACGGCGTATTTCATCAAATACCATGCCTGCTTGTACAGGGCTACCTCCGGGGCTGTTGATGAGCATCACCACGGCCTTGGCGCCCTTGTCTTCAAACGCATTTTGCAATGCGCGGTTGATATTTTGAGCACTGGCCTCAGCGTCAGAAGCAATAACGCCTTCTACGACCACCAACGCTGTATGCGCACTGCTGGTAGGCATGGCGCTAGATTTACTAGACTGCATCACCCACCAGCCAGCAAAACCCACAATGACCAGCAGCCATAACCCACGCTTAAACCAACTCCAGCGCCGCGCTGAGCGCCCCGCACGCACATGTTCTTGTAGCATGTCACGCAGAGCTTCACGCTCCCAACCGCTGGCTGGCGCCGCTGTCGTTGAGCTGGTAGCCGCCGTGGTGTTATTGGGTGTGGTGAGATCGGTCATACATACAGTTTGGTTTGTTGCTAACAGCGCAACTTAGATCGCTGGTAATAAGTCATATTGTGACTGCCAATGCACAGCGTCGCCTTGCTCTCGTGTGTGAATCAATGTTAAGCCCCCATTGCAAGGCCCAGCAGTACAAGCACCTGTTAGTGGGTGGTGCATGGCGCCATGCGTGGCACATAAGAGCCATTGACCATCGCTTGAAAAAAATCGATTGGGTATCCAGTCCATTTCCATTGCTACGTGTGTGCAACGGTTTAAATAAGCCCTGACCTGTCCTTGAAATCGCACAGCGAATGCCGTGCAGGGCGCGCCTAGGTAAACCACATCAAAAGAGACTGCCAGCCCGCCGTCTACCAACGCATCACAGGCGCACAAATGCAGCCACCTAACGTGCGCATCAGATTGACAAGTGGCGTCAAACAGTTGAGGCAGTGGTTGCTTACTCATGGCTGCAAACGTGCCAGCAACCACTGATGCATTTCACCCACGCTGTGCACGACAGCCATAGGATGACAAGCATCCAAGTTGGCTTGGTCATGTGCCCCATAGCTCACGCCTAAACTGTGACAACCGGCGTTGTTGGCCATCCCCAAGTCGTGGCTGGTATCACCCACCATGAGGACACGGTCTTGGGTCACTTGCAACGTGTCCATCAACTCATGAAGCATGAGCGGGTCTGGCTTGCCATTTGTTTCGTCTGCGGTGCGCGAATCATCAAATACACCGCGTAAATCCATAGTTTGCAACACCTCATTTAAGCCGCTGCGCGACTTGCCCGTGGCAACAGCCAGCAATGCGCCCGTGGCCTTCAGGGCATTCAGCATGGGCAACACGCCTTCAAATAGATTTAACTCGCCTAAAGCTTTGGAAAAATGATGCCTGTAACGCAGTCCCAACTCAGCAAACCGTTCGGGCGGCACATCAGGTGCCGCATACGCCAATGCTTGCATTAAACCCAATCCAATCACATAAGAGGCCTTTTCATCGCTGGGCTTGTCATAGCCTAAGTCGACCACGGAGGCCTGAATAGCGTGGGTAATAGCCGCAGTGGAGTCGTAGAGAGTCCCGTCCCAGTCAAAAGCAATCAAATCGAACTGGCGGTTGGCCTTGTTGGCTGCAAACAAATTGTGTTGGGGCTGGGTTGTCATGTGTTGATTGTCTATCAAGGTCGGAACTTAGATGTGGGCAAAAAAAAACCACCACATGGTTATGTGGCGGTTATTTGCTCCGGGAAGCGACAAAACGTCAACGATTCAAGGCTGACTCAACCCTTCAATCGGACGTGTGTATGTCTATTTAGACTTTAAAGTCTTCAATGCTACGACCCGAATCCAACACATCTCGTACCCACTGTGGCTTGCGGCCCAAGCCACCAGCCCAGGTTTCGCCATTAGCGCCGCGGTAACGAACCACACCTGGAACTTTTGCAACACGAACTTTACGTGTACCACCAGACATGCCCAAATCGGATGCCGACACGCCGTATTGCTTCATTTTTGCCTTGATATCAGCAATAACAGATGCAAGCTCTTCTTTGCGCACCTGCTCAGCTTGCACCATAAGTGCTTCAGCTTGTGAACGTAATTCTTGATATGAAGCCATCATTTCCTCCTAGTTAATGATCTTAGCGCTATTGTAGTGCCAAACTAATTATATTCAGAGGCCATTATTCAGAACAGCTACAAATAAATACACGGAATACATAGTTAAACGGTGTAATTCATATCATTTATACAAAAAAGGGCTGTTTTAACTTCTGACTAAGCGTTTGTCCACGACAACAAGTCTTTTGGCAATTCACACTGAAATTGAACTGCTTCACCACTAACTGGATGGTGAAGTTGCAAGCGCCATGCATGTAAAAACATGCGCTTTAAACCAGATGCATGCAACTGCTTATTCCAGTCAAAATCACCATATTTATCATCGCCCGCAATCACATGGCCTGCATGGGCCATGTGCACACGTATTTGATGGGTACGCCCAGTTTTGATGGTCACAGCCAATAAACTGCGGCTCAGGCTGACAGGAACTGATGGACTAGAGGAGGCCGCGTACACCTTCAGTAACTTGACAATACTGAGACTGGCCATCGCATCGGCATGGTCTTTAGGTACCACACGCACACGGCGCTCGCCGCTGGTTAAGGTGTACTTCTGCAATGCCGCATCTATGATTTGATGCGGTTTTTGCCAAATACCCTTTACCAGTGTTAAATACACTTTGCCTGTTTGCCTGGTTCGAAACTGGTCTTGCAAAGCCTTTAAAGCGCGTTTCTTTTTAGCGACCAGCAAAAGACCACTGGTTTCTCTATCTAATCGGTGTACCAATTCCAAGAATGCAGCGTCCGGCCTAGACCTGCGCAACTGTTCAATAACGCCAAAACTTAAACCACTGCCACCATGCACGGCAATTCCAGCGGGTTTATTTATCACCAAGAACTCGTCGTCCTCAAACAGAATAGGCAATGCAACAATATGCTCGTTATCAGCCATTTCGGTAACTGGTACGGCCTTGTCTGGCACACGAATAGGTGGAATACGCAGCTCATCTGCCAATGCCAACCTGCTGTCCGCTTGAACACGGCCTTTGTTGCGTCTGACTTCTCCGGATCGAATAATTCGGTAGATATGTGTTTTTGGCACACCTTTTAGATGTTTAAACAAAAAGTTGTCTAAACGCTGACCGTCGCCGGACTCGTCCACTATTAAATAACGTATGGCTTCTTGCACTGAACTGACCTTGTTTGTGATGCCTGCAGAAAAATACCCTACAGCCGCACGCTGTCCCCTATAATAGCGTTGCGTCTAGAAAGGCATTTAAGTGTTTGATTTTCTGAAGCTTTACAGCATCAGGGCCTCATTTAACAGCCAGATCATCACGCAACAAGCGCTTGGCGCTGGCAGATGATCTACCTGACGCAGTGTTGCCACCACTGCATATCTGCATGTGACCTGTCTTCGCGGCTTTGATGGACTCATAATTTAATTGAGCTCGCCGCCTGGTACAGGCGCAGACTTGCCTTGGGAATGGGTACTGGACACACAAACCCTTACGACGGAATACCTTTTTAAGCAGCTGGCAAGTATGCAGCTGTTTGAGACAATCGAGACGGCTTGGATCAAAACGAGTCACCAAGCGTCTTGTTTGTCACGCGCCTACGCGCAGGCTGAACTCTGGCCCTCCATGCACTCGCGTGCATGACGGTCTTATTGAATCGCTTGTAGCTCTCCGGCAATTCCACCCGACGTTTGTGCTGCCCGTCACCCATTCAGGCTTTGGACCCACTTTGGGTCAAACTGTGCTTGAAAAGGAACCCGCATCATGAAACGGATGCTCATAAACGCTACTCAAACTGAAGAGCGTCGCTTGGCCATTGTCGAAGGTCAAAAATTACTCGACTACGAAATTGAAATTGAAGGCCGCGAACAACGCAAAGGTAATATTTACCAAGCTGTTGTGACCCGCGTAGAGCCCTCACTAGAAGCATGCTTTGTAGATTACGGTGAAGATCGTCACGGTTTCTTGCCTTTCAAAGAGATCTCCAAGCAATTCTTCGCCTCTGGCGTTTCCGTTAGCCAAGCGCGGATTCAAGACGTTATCAAAGAGGGTCAAACCTTGTTGGTACAGGTCGAAAAAGAAGAACGCGGTAACAAAGGCGCAGCACTCACCACCTTCATCAGCTTGGCTGGTCGGTATGTGGTCTTGATGCCAAACAACCCGCGTGGGGGAGGTGTCAGCCGCCGCATTGAAGGCGAAGAACGCCAAGAACTCAAGATCGCTTTAGACCAGTTGGAATACCCCAATGGCATGAGCATCATTGCGCGCACTGCAGGCATCGGGCGCGCACCTGAAGAGCTTCAATGGGACTTGAACTACTTGCTTAAGCTGTGGACGGCTGTAGACGGGGCATCCAGTAATGGCAAAGGTGCGTTCCTCATTTACCAAGAATCCAGCTTGGTTATTCGTGCTATTCGCGACTACTTCAACGGCGACATTGGTGAGATTCTCATCGATACCGACGACATTTACGAGCAAGCACATCAGTTCATGAACTATGTGATGCCTGAACATGGCCACCGCGTTAAGCGCTACCGCGACGACGCGCCATTGTTTTCGCGTTTCCAAATAGAACACCAGATCGAGTCGGCTTACGCTCGCACTGTGCAATTGCCAAGCGGCGGCGCTATTGTGATCGACCACACTGAAGCTTTGGTCTCGGTTGACGTCAACTCAGCACGTGCCATCAAAGGCGGCGCCATAGAAGAGACTGCAACACGTACCAACTTGGAAGCGGCCGAAGAGGTCGCGCGTCAAGCTCGCTTGCGCGACTTGGCGGGCCTCATCGTCATCGACTTCATTGACATGGACGAAGCGCGCAATCGCCGCGACGTAGAAAACCGTTTGCGCGATGCCTTGCGTGAAGACCGCGCGCGTGTGCAGTTTGGCTCCATCAGTAAGTTTGGTTTGTTAGAAATGAGCCGTCAGCGTTTGCGCCCTGCATTGAGCGAGGGCGCGTCTATTCCTTGCCCACGCTGCGGCGGCTCAGGCCACATCCGCGACACTGAAAGTTCGGCGCTGCAAATTTTGCGCATTATTCAAGAAGAGTCTCTGAAAGACAACACAGCTGCTGTATTGGTTCAAGTACCCGTTGAAGTGGCTAGCTTTTTGTTGAACGAAAAGCGCACAGAAATTACCAAGATCGAATTGCAGCAACGCATCCATGTGCTGTTGGTACCCAACAAGTCGTTGGATACACCGCAATACAAGCTCGAGCGCTTAAAGCACGATGATGCACGTTTAGACAACTTGCAAGCCAGCTACACACTGGCGGAGGAAGTGGACGACGTAGCCACCGTGACACGCCGCAGTCAAGAGCGTGCCAACAAGCAAGAGCCTGTCATAAAAGGCATCTTGCGTGATGAGCCCATGCCACAAGCCGCTGCACCTGTAGCAACTGCAAAAACACCAGCGGCAACCAACACATCTAGTACGCCTGCTTCCAAGGCTTTTGCCATCGGCGCATCTGCCGGCGGCTTTGTAGCGTGGTTGATGAACTTACTAGGGTTTGGCCAACAAACTGAAAAAGTCAACGCTGACAGAAAACCAAACGAGCGCAACGACAGGTCGGGCAACCGCGGCGGCAGAGGTGATCGCAACAACCGTGGTGAGCGCGGTGCGCGCACTGACGGTGAAAGCCCGCGTAACAGCCGCGGACGCAACCGTGGTGAGCGTGGTGAGCGCCCAACCCGAGGCGATGCCAACGCTGAAGACACCGGCAACCGCAGCACCCGCGGCACACGCAACGCTGACCAAGGTGAGAAGTCAGACCGCAACGACAACGTCAACCGTTCTGAGCGCAGCGAGCGCTCTGAACGCGACGACAGGAACGAGCGCAGTGGACGCAGCACCCGCGGCGAGCGCGGCGGGCGCAACCGCAACCGCAACGACACGCCAGTTAACGCAGAGCCAAATGGCAACACGCAAACAGAAGGCTCAGCGTCACCCGAAGACGACAACAAGCCACGCGCACCACGGCGTGAACGTGGCGAGCGTGGAGACCGAGGCGAACGAGGCTCACGCCGAGGCGGCGATCGCAACCGCGATGAGCAAGCGCCAACTGAAGGTGCATCAGCCGATGCGGCTGCCCAACAGGTACAGCCAGCCCACAGCGACCAGCGCATGCACAACGACAGCAACTTGAATTCTGCCAGCGCAGCCAACGAGACGCCCAGCTACAGCTACTTCAACCGCCCTGATTCGCACGATGACGACTCATCAGCGCCAATCGCTGCGAACCGCGATTCACAAACGCAGCAAACACAGCCGTCCGCTGGTGAGAGCAATGGCCCAGCTGGAGAGCGAGAGCAAACTGAGCGCGCACCACGCGAACGTCGCAGCCGAGACCGCTACGGTCGTGACCGCCGCCGTGGTGACAGTGGTGACAACGCTGACAACAGTGACAACTCAGAGCAGTCGCATACAGCACCTGCTCCACAGCCAGAACAGCAACATGAACAGGAACAAGAGCGTGCGCATGAGCCAACGCGCGTACAAACTCCTGTAGCAACAGCTACACCGTTAGATGCGCCTATAAGCTCACCAATAAGTGCACCAGCTGTCTCAAAGCCGCCTGCTGCTCGAGTAGCTACCGCCGCGCCTGCTGCTACAGCAGAAGCACCCAAGCGTATGCCAAACATTGGCAGCTACGCACTCTCTGTTGACGCCATGAGCGCCGTAGCAGCCAGCTCAGGTTTGACCTGGGTTAATTCTGATGCAAGCAAAATTGCCAATGCGCAAGCCGCAATGGCAGCCGAGCCTACCGCAGCAAAAGTCGTACGCGCACGCGCTGCCCCAGTGGTTGTGAACGACGGCCCACTGGTATTGGTTGAAACCAAACGCGACTTGGCGCAAATGCCCATGCCGTTTGACAATCAGTAAACGTCAGCCATATAGCCCTGCTTAAGCAGGGCTATAAAAAAAGCCGCTGTGCCTAAAAGGTCCAGCGGCTTTTTCAGTTTTAAAGGCTCAGATGTTTAGCGCCATCAACTTGCGCCAACCAGCTAGACCTAAGTCACGTAACACCTGTTTGTTGCGCTCAGGTATGGCATCGGTATCGCCGTGTGCGTCTATGGCTTGCGACAAGCTGTCTTCACGGAGCAAATGCAGCATGGGAAAGGGCGAGCG
>Ga0208413_1001544_pt1 | contig 14498 bp, 7 predicted proteins | sample AntAceMetag02UKD_FD_184761 | JGI IMG/M metagenome (GOLD analysis project Ga0208413, IMG submission 184761) | Saline lake microbial communities from Ace Lake, Antarctica - Antarctic Ace Lake Metagenome 02UKD (SPAdes) (version 2) | ecosystem: Environmental > Aquatic > Non-marine Saline and Alkaline... | reverse complement strand
GGCGGAACTCTTCAGGGAATGCTCTCATGACAACATCCTTCCAGGAACACCTTCCGGTGTTCACATGTTAGATGTCACCAAACCCTGCATCACTCCCTTCAGATCTAAGAACCGGCCCAAGTCAGTTCGCACGTCTATGGTTGTGGCATGGTGAGACTCCCCTGGTGGCTTCTGACATTCAGGACTAGACAAGCTACGCGGGACAGCTACAAGTCTTCTTCGAGCTGCCGCTCGAAAGACTGCCGGACCAGCCCCAAGACGTAGTCGAAATCCGTCGACTCATCGAGTCCCACCTGATAGTCACCGTTTCCCCAACGGCCAACTTTTGAGACGTCCCCGGCGAGGCCACGCGGGTCATAGAGTTCGCCTAGGGGAACGTTCAGGCTCAAATTGAGTTTCGACTTGAGTGGCACAACGTCCACAAAGTTCGTTTCTGCCTTGTAGGCAATGTACAACTTCATGATTTGCCGACCAACGACCGGGTTCAAAGCCAATACTGCGGAGTCAAGTCGATCGAAAAGTGCGCTGCGTTCCGGCGTGAATCGCAACCACTCGTGGACCTCGAATGAGTACTGATCTTGCGACTTGGACTCTTCCTTGCGGTACTTTACAAGCTGCTCCGTTGATAGCGATGGGCGGGTCCAAATGCCAAGCGCAAGCTTCGAGAGCCGCTTCGCTCGAGCGATGATGGCATTCTCATCCCACGTCTCGAGTTGCCCGAGACCTTCATTTAGCTTCAACGGACTGACGGCGAAGCCGCCCTCCATGTCGCGCTTTTTGAGAAATGGATGGTCCGAGTATTCAGAGTTGTAACCCGTGAGCGTGAGGTTACCGAGGGTGTGGAGGTACTTGTCTTGAATGTCCACCCAGTCGGGGCCGAGCGATTCCCGCCATTCTGCGGACAAATCTGGGTTCTGAGGCAGGATGTGCTCGATTGTGAACTCTTCGATGGTGACCGGTTCCTTGCGGGCAACGTTTTCCAGACTCCGCAAAAGGTATGACCGGCGACGAAAGTTATAGAAGTCGGTCGTTTGCAGCCCCTCAGCGAATTCTTCATCGGTCGGGAATCGGCGGTAACTCTGCAGATTGAGAAAGTGCGCCGTGACACTTTCGAGGTAGTTTTCAACGTCAATGTGGCTTGCGAAACCGGCGAACGTTTTGTTCATCGAGTTAGTTGGGATTCTGCAGACAACGCGACGGAATACGTACGAAATGACCATTCGAACAATTGCTACGAAGTCATCTTTGAAAAGCTTGCCGGCATCGTAATCGGAGTAGACCCTGAGCGCGAACGGATAAACAACATCGGCTTTAATCTGCTCCAATTCGGAGAATACCGGCCGGAGTTGGGCATCAGATTCACGCCCGAGTGCGATGCGCGAATAGCGCTCAGCGCTGCCACTTAGCGCCAAGGCAAGCTCTTCAACGCTTTGGCCTGCCTCAGACTTCCCAAACGCGTAAGACTTGAACGCATCGTAGACGTCTCCGATGCGAGGAATCTCGCCAGTCTCGATGGTGAGGAAGTGACGCACGAAGGCATCAAAGTTCTCTTCACCCGTTTCGGTAAAGAGCATCTCCATTGGACGCCAGAATCGCTCATACACATCAACTTGTCGGGCCGGATCGAGATCCATGAGAAGGAAGTTCCGAATGAGGTCGGCCTGCGAGAGCTTTTTGCCCGTGGAGTTCATGGCCTCAAATACGAGCTGCGGATTGTCTAGTCCTCGTTCGAGCTCGACGTCAACGACAACAAGCTTTTCGAGACCCTTGCAAACCGTGACGAGGTTAGTGCTTTTTGACTTGAGCTGATTTACGAAGTAGTTGTAATTGGCAACGACGCGCGACTCATCTTTGCCAGATACATCGTGGCCTTGAACAACGGCCTTGAAGTGCTCGCGGTCGCCTTGAGACAAGAGCAACTTGAATCTTCTGTCGCCGTCCTCGTTGGGGTCCATGAGATAGCGGTCGCGAATCTTCTTCGGTGAAAATCCATTATGGATTTCCTGATCTCCTTCGGGGAGCGTCCCGAGTTGACTTGCCAAGGCAGCGAGGATAAGGCTGACCGTTGTTGTTCGTTGTTGCCCGTCAATTATGAGATCCGGCTGCGACGCAGTGTTTGTCGAAGCTCCTTTCGAGACATAAACGATTGACCCTGTGAAGTGGGCGCCGATGTTGTCATGTTCACCCGCACGCAGAATGTCACGCCAGAGTTGCTCACACTCGGCTTGGTCCCACGAGTAGAGCCGTTGATAGATAGGAACGACGTACTGACTGCTCGATTGGAGCAGCTTCAGAAGTTGAGTGTCAACGGCTTTCATTTCTTCCCCATATTCCACGTTTCATCGGCCAGGGGTGCCCCATTCAGTAGGTCCCTGGTGGTTCGCCACATCGGTAAGTACTTGTCCATCAAATCAACGAATCGACTGTTGTGAGTGCGCTCCAGGAAGTGCGTCATTTCGTGCACGATGATGTACTCCAAGCACGAGGGGTCCTTCTTGGCCAGCTCAATGTTGAACCAGAGAGTCGCAGTGTCGGGATTGCAGGTTCCCCATTTGGTTTTCATTCGCCGGACTGTCCAGTTTCTGACGGGTGACCCGATTACGGGTTCCCATTTCGCAATGAGCGGAGGGATGGCCGCCTTGAGTTTGCGGCGGTACCACGATTCGAGAATTTTCCGACGGTCGCCATCATCCAGAGTGGCTGGGCCAGAAAGCACAAGTTTCTTGCCGGACACGTCGATTCGTGGTCGTCGTGAAGCTTCCTCCAGCACAAGTCGCAACCTTTGACCCCACACGTAGTGAGACTCACCCGTCACCATCTCCCGTCGCGTCTGGCGTTGAGCATTCACGAGCTGCTCTTGTTGTTTCTTGATCCACGGGAGTCGCTGCACTATGGCTAGGCGGATTGCGTCCTCATCGAGACGCAATGGCGCTGCGACGTGAACGCGGCCGAGAGGCGGATAAACCGAAATGTGCATGTTCTTGATGTGCTTGTAAACGACATCAACATTGATTCCAGCGACCGTGAGGTAACTGTTAGCGATATTCATCTCGCACCTTCACCAGTTCAAACAGCTCGTCAAAGCGATCAAACCCTACAGGCAAGACGTTCTTGATGGCTTGGGCGACGACCTTTTCTTTGAGCCTGTTACCAACCCAATCGTGAGGCTTTGCAACAAGGATTGATGCATCCAATTGAAGTGGGGTGGTTTCGTCCTCCCAACCAAAGTCGACGAGAGCCTTCTGCGCACTGTTCTTCACCCAGGTCGGATAATCCGTGTCGGATTCCTGTTTTCCAACCTTCACGGCGAGAGCGATGAGACCGTCAAGAAAAGCCTTATAGTCAATGGCCTGTTGCCGGCGCTGTTCGATTAAGGCGTCAAGCAGTGACGACATGGAGTCGTAGTACTTCGGGTTCATGGCGTTCTCATCCACAATGGTCTTTCGAACATTGTTAATGATTGTTGCGGCAACGGCATCATCGTTCTTTCTGATGCCCGGGGGCAGGGCGTCGATTGCGCCACTACCGCGCTGGACGATCAGTTCGACGAGCCCCACGTTTTCGAAAGTTGCGACAACTTCAGAGGCGCCGGCCTGAATGTAGGTGTCGAGGAGGAAGCGCATCCCTGCTTCGAACTTTTTGAAGTCAACATTTTCGCCCGCGCCAAGTTTTACCTCGTCGCGCACCGCTCCGTAGTGAGCCACTTCGGTCTTGATGGCGGCTGCTTGTTGCGGGGAATAGCCCGCAGCTTCCATGTCGTTCGCCAGCACAGCAAAAGCGCGAACGAGGCTGCTCACCGACTTATAGAGCTCAACGCGCTTGGGCTCGTTCTTCTTCAGCTGCGCCGCATTTCCCGGGTCATCGGCGCAGAAAAAGTGCTGATACTGCAGAGTTTCTTTCGGCGGTTTGACAGGTTCGCACAGCGCACGAATTCGTTCGAGTGCCTCCTCTAGGTCTCTGCGTTCTTGTTCACCACGGTTTTTAAGAAGACCTTCTATGTCCTTCTTCTCATACCCATCGAGAGCCCCTGACGTGTAGTCGGCAATCGCACCTTCAAGGGAATTGAAAAGGTCCTGGTAATCGACGATGTAGCCATACTCTTTGTCGTCGCCATCGAGGCGGTTGACGCGACAAATTGCCTGGAACAGCCCGTGGTCGCGCATCTTCTTGTCTATATAGAGGTACGTGGCTGACGGCGCATCAAATCCGGTGAGCAGTTTGTCGACGACGATAAGAAGTCGCATTTGGCCCGGCTCTTGGATGAAGCGTCGCTTGACGTCCTTTTCAAACTCTTCGACGCGAAGTACTGCTTGATCCGCGGACACGTCGAAATAGTCCGCGAGCATTTGGCGGTAGATCTCGTACTGCCTGATTTTCTCGGTGTCACCGTGACCACCGTCTTCTTTGGCGATGTCGCCAGCTGACGGAACGTAGCTTGTGACAATGGCGACCTTGCCCTTAAACCCTGCCTGGATGAACATCTCATAGAACTTGCATGCCTGATAGATGCTTGAACCGACGAGGATGGCGTTGCCTCGGCCATCCATCAACCGTGGTCGAATCTCCATGTCCAGAAGAATGTCCTGAACAATGCGCTTGGCGCGTGGCTCCGCGCTGACCACCTTTTGCATTGTGCCCCAACGCTTCTTCAGCTCCGCCCTCGAGAGGTCGGTCATGCCTTTCGTTTTCGCATCAAACCACGCGTCCACTTGGGTGGAACCTGTCAGCTCTTGGTCGATGTTTCGTGCCTCGTAGCGCAGATCCAAAACGACCCCGTCAGCAACGGCCTCATCAAACTTATATGTGTGGATGAAACTGCCGAAAGTCTCAATACTGGTCGCCTTGTCCGCCTTCAACAACGGTGTTCCAGTGAATCCAATGAACATGGCCCGCGGAAGAATCTTCTTCATCGCCAGGTGCATCTTCCCCGACTGGGTTCTGTGCGCCTCATCAACGAATACGAAAATGTTGCCTTTCGCACTGAATCCTGCGGGAAGTTTGGCCTTCATCTCGGCCAAGAAGTCATTCCCTGCCTCGTCGAATTCCTCATCGTCATCCCCGCCACGAAACTTATGCACGAGCGACGCAATGAGTTGAGGCTGATGGTTGTTGAGAACCGAAACTAAGTCCGCACCACTGCTTGTTCGAAAAATCTTTTCATTGACCCCGTTGAACACGCTCTCGATTTGTTCGTCGAGCTCGGTGCGGTCCGTGATAACCACCACGCGAGCCTCGGTCTGGTGCTCCTTGATCCACTTCGCTAACCAGACCATGGTCAAGCTCTTGCCCGATCCTTGCGTGTGCCAAATGATGCCGCCCTCGCGCTTGGCAATGCGTGCTTGGCTCGCCTTCACGCCGAAGTACTGATTGTGACGAGCCGTCTTCTTAACCCCGGCATCGAACACCATGAAGTCATGAATGAGCTCGAGGAATCGACCCTTCTGACACATTTGTAACAATCCGCGATCGAGCGGCTCGGCAACCTCAGATGGCTCTTTCCATTCCAACCAATACTTCTCCGACGTATCGATAACCGAATAGCGCAAACCCTCGACGTCATTGCCGGCAAAAAGCAGCTGTGTTGTGGTGAAGAACGGTCGAATGAAGTCCTTCTTCTGATTGCCAATGTTTTGACGAATACCCTCCGAGACCCCCACCTTCGAACGCTTCAACTCAATAACGCCCAGTGCCAAACCATTCACATACAGCACAACGTCAGGACGCTTATTGTGCTCGCCCTTAATCGAAACCTCTTCGGCAATGGCAAAGTGGTTGAGCTCAGGATGCTCCCAGTCAATGAGCCACACGGTCTCGGTCTGCTCGCCCATTCCAGGCCTAACCTTTACGCCGTAACGCAGCAGGTAATAGACCTCGCGGTTCGCTTCATAAAGGCTTCTGCCTCCACCCAACGATGCAGTCTTCTTGAACGCATCAATGGCCTTATTCGTCAGCTTTGAGTCATAGCCCCGGGCCAGCAGGTTGGTCTCTAGAAGTTTCTCTTCGACGTGAGAGTTTTCTTCCCGGTATTCCCAGTTACCCAAGTATTCGTAGCCCAACTGGTCGCGAAACAACCCGACAACGCGGTCTTGCGTCTTCCGCTCAACTTGTCCCACGACAGCCATTTTTAGACCCCCACCGAATTAAGACGCGTGCGCCCCGTCAAAAGCTCCTGCACCATCCCCATCTTGACCCGCTTGATTTGCTTGAGTTGCTTTTGAAGGTGCGTGATTTCCGATGTGGCGGCATCCAACACTCTTGCAATCTCGACCTGTTCTGATTTCTCTGGGACCAGTAGAGAAATCCTCTCGATATCACCCATGCCAATATTTCCCTGAGACGAGGTATTCGTCAGGAGCCCGATTTGCCGGGCAGCCTCATCCGATTGGAGCTGGAAATATACGAACTCAGGAACAAAATGTTCGCTCGGGCGAATGAGCGCGATTGGAGACCAGATATTCATGTCGACATCTGTGTCTACTAGCGCAACCTTCCCGACCGACGCGGCCTTGCCCAATAGAACGTCGCCCCGCCTTGGCTTGCATTTTTGGGAAAAGACTGCGTGATCCGCTTTGGAAATGTAGCGAACGTCCGACCAATCAATCTTGCCATCGACGATGTTGTTGACCGAAAGAAATGGAACCCCTTCGTTGTGAAACTGAGGGGTCAAGTGTGGGCCGTCAGTCACTGGACTCGAAACTAGTTCTTTGATTCTTATGTCTCTCCAAGGTTCCTCGAATCCGGGCAGTCGGGTTTTCCCTGTGAGGAGCTGCTGCATCATGCCCTGCTTGATCGCCTGCTTCTTCGCGATCAACCGCTCGAGTGAAGTCGCTGCAGCGGTTGGCCCAGTCAGGGCCTCGACAATGCGTTCCTGCTCGTCTCGTTCTGGAAGCCAAACGGGGGCCCCAAGGAGTGCGTTGTTTTCAAAGTTAACCTGGCTCTCTGCCATTCCCGTCGTCCGCTGATCCAGGTACCGCTGCGTTCTTGAGTCAGACAGTGCGAGGGCTAAATAGGCAGGCAGCACTCGTTCTGGATTTGGTCGAAGACAGATCATCTTGCCGGAAGGAACAACTTGAGGTGGGACAAAGTCGACGAACGATGCGACCCCAACCCGATGTCGAGGGCCCGCTTTCGTAATGATTGAGTCACCAGACTTCACCTCAAGCCTCGTCAAATTCCAGAAAGCAGGCGGGAGTACCTTATGGGCTCTCCAGTTCCATCCCTCAGTCGTGGAGCACGTTGTCTTCAAAACTCCCCACTCCTTCCCCCGAACATTTCGTTCAATACATGTCGGGCTGGGCCCCGAAAAATGTGAGTCCAGGAGGTCAGAAAGTTGGTGAACAGTCATCGAGTCGTTCAAAATGTGATGCCCATCCTCGCCAAGGCACCCAAGACAGACTTCGAATTCGCTTGTGCTGCCGACTCTAAGTCTTCGAGTGTCGAGTCATATCGCCAACCTAGCTCTGTGATCCGCTCAACAAGGCTGTTTATGAGTTCGGAGGTATTATCGAGGACACGACGTTGCACTGTCGCTCCCCACTTGCCATCAATGAGCAAGTTCTGGATGTCGAGAATTGTCAGTTGTCCATACTTGGCCAATGTTGCCTCGCTGAGGTGCGCGCCTGCGAACCTTGCGTTCTTTTTTGCCGCTGCCTCAGCATTGAAAAGTTCAAGGAGTCGGTCGAGCCCGACAGATTCTTCCCCACCAGGGTCTTGGTCTTTGGCCTTTCGAAGCTCTGCTGTCACGAGCGTCTTTGTAACTTTGTCGACATTCAGCTCTTGATAAAGGACTCCTCCTTCGCTGGAGGTTTTTTCGACAAACTCCTCAACCGCTTGCGTTGCTAGTTCGACTGCTGCATTCAAATCCTCGAGTTTCGCCTTTTCGGTGGCGAAGTATCGCTTCACAATGAGCTCCGGAGGTAGGAGGTCCATCTTGTACTTCTGAACGCTCTTGCCTGAGCCGATAACAAGGTCAGGTGTCTCTGAAAGTTTGCGATCTTTGTCTTCGATGGTTTTGCGTGGCTTTGCTGCTGCGTCCCATCCTGCACTCCTAATGAGTGCAACGTCGTCGTGCATGGTTTGGTTCCAGTAGCTCATGAGTTGCTCGTAGACCGCGTACTCGTCGACGAGAGGTCGCGGATGGAAGATGGACAAGAGATCTTCCGAAACCCCCTCGATGAGCTCCGCGGGCTTGGTGGAGGAATTGATTGAAGTGAGGCCTTCGCGGTGCCCACTCCACCATTGGGAGACAATCTGCTCGGTGGTCTGGCTGAAAGCCTGATATTCAGTTGAGCCAGTGATGGTCTTGTGAACATCGTTCTTGTCCACGGCAAGCTCCGAGTATCCCTCACGAAGTGGTCGGAACGGTGCCAACCTCAAGGAGGGGAAGGCCGTCCAGTAGGGCTCGAGCGCATCGATGTCACGGTTCGGGATACCGCCATGTATGTGCGCGTGAAGGTCCTGGATATCCTCCGGTTCGGAGGAGTCTATGTAGCGGGGAATATTCAAATTGAAGTCGTTGGCCGCGTTCTCAATATCGCTCAGTGGCACCATCCGCGAGTACCCGGGCACCTCCGTCTGGTTGGTGAAGGCATCGACAATTTTGTGCATGTCGCGCGGCCGAAGTCTATTCTTTGGTCCGTCTTTCTCGAAGCCCTTGGATGCGTCGATCATGAAAACACCCGTGCGCGCCTGGGCATTCTCCTTATCAATCACAAGGATGCATGCCGGGATGCCAGTGCCATAAAAGAGATTGGCGGGCAGGCCGATGATTGCCTTGATATAGCCTCGCTTGATGATCTCACTGCGGATTGTTCCCTCTGCGTTGCCGCGAAACAGCACGCCGTGGGGCAAAATAACCGCCCCTTTTCCCGTGCTCTTGAGCGACTTGAGCATGTGGAGCAAGAAGGCAAAGTCACCGTTCTTCTCGGGTGGCCGGGCGTAGCCGTCAAAGCGTCCGTACTCATTCTCAAGTCCGTTCGCCCACGACTTCACAGAGAAAGGCGGATTGGCGACAAGGAAGTCAAAAGTGTCGAGACGGTCATTCGTCGTGAACTGCGGGCTAGTGATCGTGTCGCCCTTACGGATGTCAGCAATCTCATTCCCGTGCAGGATCATGTTCATCTTCGCAAGGGCCCAGGTCGCATTGTCCTTTTCCTGCCCGTAAATGGTCAGCCCGTTTGGTGCAGCATCTGCGACCTTCAGAAGCAGCGACCCAGACCCGCAAGTCGGGTCGTAGACCGTCGCGGAGTAGGGTGTCTCCGGCTTGATACCGATCATCTGAGCCATAATGCGAGAGACCTCGGCAGGCGTGTAAAACTGCCCTTTCGACTTGCCCGACTCCGTTGCGAAGTGACGCATGAGGTACTCGTATGCGTCTCCTAGCAAGTCGTCGCCTTCGGCCCGAGAACCACGGAAGTCGACGCCTTGGAAAATTGAAATAAGGTTCGTCAGACGATCCTGCATTTCCTTTCCCTTGCCAAGCTTCTCTTCATCGTTGAAGTCGGCGAGGTCGATGACATTGTGAAGATCGTTTGCTTCAGCGAGCTTCCCAATTGCTTTGTTGATCTTGTCGCCGATCTCCTTGTCACCCTTGAAAGTCACGAGATCGTCGAAAGACCCACCAACAGGCACGTCGATAAGACTGTTCTTGTCTGACTTGGCCTTGTCTGTGACATATTTCACAAAAAGCAGAGTCAGTACGTAGTCCTTGTACTGCGAGGCGTCCATGCCCCCACGAAGCTCATCCGCCCCCTTCCAGAGCGAGCTATAGAGGTCTGACTTTTTGATAGCCATTGCAGTCACTTCCCTAAGATGGTGCGTAGATGCTGCTTCGTTGATAAATGAGCGTCCCTTAAGACTAGTTCGCATCTGTGACAAACTTCTATCCGACGACGAAGGCCAATCAGCCACGAATCTGGGGAGCTATCGGGACCCGAGCCTGCGCAGACATTCTGCCCAACCCTCAAGTTGAGCCCGTCGAACACGACATTGGCATTCATGTTGTGATCTCCGGCCGACTGGTGGATTGGTTCGTCAGCAAGGTTCCACTTCCAACTGCCTGGAAGACGGAGAGCTTGGCAGAGGATAGTTGCCCTAGGCGGATGTGTAGCTCTGTCTCAGCGTCGTCGAGGGCCCTGATTATCCCGGCAAGTCCTCGCTGCTCGTCGATTGAGAGATCAGGCACCTCAAACCCACGGATATTTACCTGCACCTTGAGCGCACCAGGGTCAACATGTGCGTGATTTCGGGGGTGTTCAATGGCTGCGGTGAGAAAGTAGGCATCAATTTCAGGGGGATTAGGCCTGATGACCTGAATGGTTGGGCCGGCGACCCACCCCTTCTCTTTCCATATCTTTGCCATTACTGCCCGAGCGCCGGCCGCGACAACGATATCCCCGGGTTCGACCTCGATTCCCTGGGAGGATTCGTCTGCGAGCCTCCTGACAGATTCACCGTCTCTGATGCCGTGCAGAATTGACGCATCCAGAACGGGTGCTCCAGTGCCGTCTGCGGTGGCACGCGCCATGGGTGAGCGGATAATTTTGATGGCTCGTCTTGATTCCAGGTCGTCCAGAGAAACTAGAGAGGGCTCGACCTCTCCGATGAAGAGGTCCGTGCTCGATACGGGCAGGGAACCAATCAAATGCTTGATCGAATCGAGGCCTAAGCGAGCACTTGTCAACTGTTCCTGCGGTTCTATCAAGTCACGTTTTTTCGCTACCCACGCGTTTGGTCGCAGTGCTACATCTCGCGTCAGTAACTCACGAATTGGGACAGTCGTTGCGTACTCTTCGTTTTTGTTCACGTCGTCCTCGTTGAGTTCGGCGAGGATTGCCGCCACTACGGGACCGTTTGGAGCGAGGTCTTTGGGAGAGCTGAGGGACGCGTCGACCATCACCACGTCTTCCGCGTTCGGGTTCGACGGTCCAAGGATCCACAGAGCCAGAGGAATGGCAGTGTTTGTCCGGAGGCGCGGTGGCAGAGCGACAATACCCCGAATAACCCCAGCATTTAGTAGCTGGCGTCTCAACTCAGAAACCTCTCCCCCTCTATGGAGAAGCGCAGCCGTGCTGAGAACAAGCGCAGTACCTCCGGGCTCCAAGGCCTCGATGGCCCTTTGGATAAAAGCAGTCGCCATGTCCTGTGGGCTCGGTTTGGCGAAAGGCCATGCGGCGTAGTCGATTTCCTCGCGCGACATTTTCACAGCAAGTGGTGGGTCAACCACAACGAGGGCGCACGAAGCCGGTTCTACTGGTGCTATGCCGCTGGCAACCGAGTAAGTAATGTCAAGACCCCTTAAGCGGGCACTTTGTTTGGCTCGAACCACCGCGCTAACACTGATGTCACGGCCGACGTGACTTTCCCCAATTCCCTTGGTTGCAAGGTGTTCGAGCACCCTGCCCTGTCCGCTCGCGAGATCCAGAACCGCTCCCTCATGGGGAGTTACAAGAGCGCCGAGAAACTCGACTAAGACTTCAGGGGTGGTGTATTCCGCGCCGTAGCGGCTCTGTGCTCTGTCGTCCACCGCAGAGAGAACGTCCACAAGCTCTGAATTGCTGAGACCTCTGTATCGCGGCACCAGGTCAGAAACGGCGTTGGGCACTTGACTGAGATCAAAATTCACAATGTCGCGTCCGACAGACAAGGCAAGTTCCTCATATTTCTCCATCACCTGTTCACCAGAAGCGCTTTTACGATTTGGAATTGAGTGAAGGACAGTAAATAGCGTGCCAAGGAAATCCCGTCGCTGCTCGCGGTCAATCGATAGCAATGCCGAACGCTCGCTCGATGCCTCCCGGGACAGTTCGCGACGCTCCAACCAAGCCAACACCTCGTTCATGTCATAGCGGGGTCTCTTACTTCCTTCTATCGCCTGGCCCTCAGGGAAATCATCAAATCGCCTAATCCAGTTGCTGACGGTGGGGACAGCATTGCCGGTCAGCTCAGCAATCTCGGAGAGGGTTAGAAGTCTCTGGTTGGTCATAATTTCACTCTTCCTAAGCAAGGTCTTCGAGATTGGGGGTCAAGACAAAACACTTGTGCGCGGCCAGGCGCATCTGATGTGACAAGCGGGTGGATTGTGAAACGACGACGGTGTCGACCCCACTACCTGCCAATTCACTCACAAATGGGGCAAGTCCACCGTCTCCAGAGGCGACAACCACCCGCTCAAACCGATTGGGCAGGCCTTCTTCCGACATCACTTCAGCAAGACACAAGTCAGCACCATCTTTTCCATCTCTAACGAGGTGACGGGCTGTAGGCCAGCCGTAAGCAGAACTGAGGTAGTTACCTTTGGAGGAAGCAATGACGATCAGGTCCCCTTCACGCCACAGACCCATCTCTGTATATAGCTGACGGGAAACCTTGACCTGGTCCAGGGTTAGTCGACTTGACCCGCAGAGGTTCTCGATGTCAATCAGGTGCATGCTCCTACCGGGCACGAGAGAGGCGATGCTGCCTCTTGGCGCTTGCTGGATGTTTGTGATTATCGCGGTCATGAATAAACCATAGCAATCTTATTCAGAAAAGTCAACTTTTAGGTAGCGCTTCAGAAAATCTTTACTCCTTCTCCTATTATTTCTTTACCGTATCTGGATCTCGCAGACGTCTCTTAATTTACGTCTCGCCATTTCCTTCAGTGGTTTCTAAATCCCCGAGAGCCTCCTGCACCAGCCGCTGAAGTGCGTTGTTGCGCTTCGTTCAGTTTCTAATGCCGATTACTCCACAAGAGTCGGTGATGACTTGACGGCAAATGATGCTCCAGCTCGGGTTCAATCTGCTGGGGTTCTCGACTATTAGACCCTCAAGGAGCTTCTCTGATTCAAGTCGAGTCGTCGAGCGGGACCGGGCTTTCCCAGTCAAAGACCACAGCGAATGTTGGATGGGCACCTCACAACGTTCGCACGGCCCAAGACTTCGACGTTAGCGGTAATTGGGCAAAGGCCACCCAATCACATCGGCCTTCACAGAACCCCTGCCCAGTGGCCTCAGAGAGCATAATTGGGGCACTTCTGAGGCGACATTGGCGTTCTCGTTGTGAAGCAGTTGGCTGGCCAATTCTCGGGACAACCGTCTGGTTTACCAAACAACGCTCCGGTCGGTTTCGTGTCGGTAAGGGAAAATTATGAGTGAATCAAGAACTGTGCCGGGATGTGGGCTGAGCCCTTAGATCCCTGAATCTGCGGAGCAGAATTACAGAATCACTTTTTTTGGTTGACACCCCTGTCTCTGACAAAGTCCCTCTCGGTGTTGGGCGCAAACGTCCTCATAAGGCCGTGTCAGCCCCAATCAGACTTTCTGGTCTGAGTTAAAATTGGATTAGTCCACCGCACGGCTTCGGACAGTGAGTTTCCGTCCACCTGTAAGTCTTGCGTCAAGATGGGCGGATTTCTTTTCCGGCCTCGAAACGTCGAAGGAGCGGTTGATGAAAACCTAATTGCACATAGTGGAGTGCAGCATCAGATCTGTAGTCCTCCGGTGTGTAAATCTCCACATTTCAGTTGGAACTTTTTGATTTTTGATGCACTAGCCGCATCGTTCCAGGCTAATGCAGTGGGCAGACGCTACTTGGTGATTCGTCAGTTTTGACCCTGGAATGGTCTTCATCTTGTGGGTTGCCTGGGCGAAAATCATAGGAGAAATGATCGACCTCTGTGTGTCTAGTTCACGGAAACGTCTAGGCTCTAGACAACATTTGTGAGAATTTCTCTTCGACGGATGGAAGCTGTTAATGCTGACTTTCAGATACCGCCCCATAGTTTCGCAATACGAAGGCGCCTTCGACAGCGAAGAGTTCGCAAGAGGGCTGGTCATCGACGACGAAGTTTCCGACCTGTACGACTCAGTGCCAGAAATTCGAACCCTGGACTCAATCGATGCGAACCTGCCTGCTGGTGCCTATTGGTTTGTTGGTATCGAAAGTCCGATCGTGATGATTGTCGCGTCCGGCGACACTGGGACCTCATCCGATTTGGAATTAAAAATTTGGGACGATTCTTCGACTCATGCTCTCGCTGAGGCATATCGATGGGTGGAGAATTTTTGGGTTGGAGCCCAACCAGTGGCGGAGCCGATCTTTGCCATCGGCTCACGGGCAATCACTGTTCCGGACGGATCTGATGTCGAAATCAAATCCCGAACCTTCTTAGCCGGGACTTGGTCCTACGCGGTGAGCGGCCCGGCAGGTCGCAAGTCACTTCTTGAATCACGCCTCAGCACGGTTGAATTCGATGAACAACCAGAAGATTGGATCGGCGGTGTCAGATCCACGGCCGCACGAATGGGCGCAACTCTCACCCGAACCAAAATTCAGGGAAAATTCGCTGACACGGTCTACTCGTTTCACGCAACGCGGACAGTCTTTCGTCCTTATCAATTCAAACCTGTTCTGAAACTGCTCCAGTCTGGGCAGGCAAGACTCCTCATCGCGGATGAGGTGGGGCTCGGGAAGACCATCGAAGCCGGTCTTATCTGGACCGAGTTAGAGGCACGACACG
>Ga0208413_1001543_pt1 | contig 14503 bp, 13 predicted proteins | sample AntAceMetag02UKD_FD_184761 | JGI IMG/M metagenome (GOLD analysis project Ga0208413, IMG submission 184761) | Saline lake microbial communities from Ace Lake, Antarctica - Antarctic Ace Lake Metagenome 02UKD (SPAdes) (version 2) | ecosystem: Environmental > Aquatic > Non-marine Saline and... | reverse complement strand
ATTTTCTCGTCTATGGTCCTTTGCTTCTTTGCCATGGAATGTCCTTTAATGAATCTCGTTGGATGAAGAGGATGTGCTTCAGCCTAGCAATGGCGCTGAAGCTGACCACTACGGTCCCGTTATTAAGCTATGCGTTTGCTGAGAATCTGTGAATTCCTGACCATTTGGTCAGTAATTCACAGATTGTGCCCCTACGGTTTCCCACGTGTCTCAACGCGAAGAAATCCTTGCCAGCGCGCTCGAGCGCTTCTCGCTACAAGGAATCGCGGCCACAAGCCTCCAAGACATCGCTGATCACGCTTCCTCCTCAAAGGGAAATGTGCTCTACCACTTCACCAGCAAAGAGCACCTCGTCGATGTCGTCCTCCTCGATGCCCTTCAGGCAATCGAGGCCATCGTCCTCGAGGCCGAGGTGACCGGTTTAGTAGACGCAGACTCTCGTGAAGGATTCGTCGCCCGGTTCATTGACTTTCTTCTTGAACACCGCCAGGGGGTTCAAATCATCGTGTCCCACCCTTATCTCGCTGATTCCATTCCCGCCCTGCGCCAAGCCCAAGAGCTCATGGGGCGTCTCGCTCGGCTGTTCGCAGCGGATGCGACCGAGCAATCAGAATCACTCCGTTTCGGAATCGCCGTCTCTGGAGCGACCTACGCGCTTGTTGCGGGAAACGCGGTCGGAATCGAGGAGCTCCCTGATGCACAGCTTCGACCACTCTTGACTGATTTCTTGCTCAACACTCTGCATCTTGGAGCCCTAGCTCCCAGGGTTCGGTAATGGCGACGCTTCTGTATCGCCTGGGAAAGGCGAGTTTCGATAACGCATGGCGCGTCCTGATTATCTGGCTGGTTGCCTTTGTTGCGATTGGCGGGGGCGGTATCGCTCTCGGTGGTGCGACAGATGAACAATTCGATATTCCTGGCAGCCCGTCCCAGGCAGCCTTCGACCGCCTCGCGTCGGTGTTCCCCGGTTTCGGCACCGCCAGCGCCCAAGCGGTCATCGTCGCCCCCGAGGGCCAAAGACTGGACTCCCCCGACAACACAGCGGCAATCGAAGAGCTCGCAGCCGCCATAGCGGCTGATGAGATCATTGACGACACCATCAGCCCCTTCGATGAGTTTGCCGGGCGCGCGCTCAGTGATGATGGGCGTTACGCCCTCCTGCAGGTGCAATTTGCCGTGTCTGACGATGACATCACCGACGAGATGCTCGACACTCTGGTCTCTTACCGCAGTGTTTTTTCTGACTCGGATCTCATTGTCGAGTTTGGCGGAAACCTCTTTCAGGACCAAGGGGTCCATCTGACCATTGCAGAAGTATTTGGCGTGGCCTTTGCAGGATTGGTGCTCATCGTGACCTTCCGCTCGTTCAGACCGGCCTGGGCGCCCCTGGCGAGCGCAGTTGTGGGAGTGGGAATCTCGATCGGGCTTATTCTCATGGCTGCCGGAGCAACCGTGGTGTCCAGTTCGGCGCCCCTCTTGGCAGTAATGCTGGGGCTTGCGGTAGGGATTGACTACTCCCTCTTCATCCTGCAACGTCATCGAACCCAACTTGCCACTGGCCTAGGAGCCCGCGCCTCCGCTGCCATTGCGGTCGGGACCGCAGGCAACGCGGTGGTCTTCGCCGGTGTCACCGTGGTGATTGCCCTGCTCGGACTTTTTGTCGTCGGCATCCCCTTCCTCAGCGTTATGGGCGCCTCCGCTGCCGCCGCTGTGGTGGTCGCAATCGCTGCTGCCATCACGTTGCTTCCGGCACTCATGGGGTTGATGGGCGAGAAACTCCGACCTTTACCAGGCTCTAAAGCCCACCAACTGGCCAGCATGTCCGCTGCAACCCCCAGCATGGGCCGCCGGTGGGTTCGCTTTGTCATGAAAAAGCCTTTGATCGTCACCCTTGTCTCCATCGCAGGGTTAGCAACTCTTGCTATCCCCGCGCTGGAGCTGGATTTGAATTTGCCCAGCGGCGCAAGCGAGCCGCGCGATTCCACCCAGCGCAAAGCCTTCGACTACGTGAGTGAGGGTTTTGGCCCCGGCTACAACGGCCCCTTGGTTATTGCCGTGGACATCACCCGAACCGATGAGATTATCGAAACCCTGGAAGGTTTGCGAGTGGACCTCGCCGCCGTTCCCGGGGTCGACTATGTCAGCGAAGGTTTCCCCTCCCCCACCATCGATACCGGGCTCTTTCAAGCAATCCCCACGTCGGGCCCTGATTCACGCGAAACCAAGGAACTTGTCACCCTGATGCGGGAGAGCTTCCCCGAGATGGAAGCGAAGTGGAATGTCGACTTGGCTGTCACCGGAGTCACGGCCATTGGTGTTGATGTCTCTCAGCGCATTCAATCTGCCTTGATTCCTTTTGGATTGGTCGTGGTGGGGCTGTCCTTCCTGCTTCTGCTGGTCGTGTTCCGGTCCCTCCTTGTTCCGCTGAAAGCAGCGCTGGGCTTCATCTTGTCGGTGACCGCTGCCTTTGGCGTGGTGGTCGCCGTCTTCCAATGGGGTTGGGGGTCAAGCCTCGTGGGAGTTGATACCCCCGGGCCCATTTTGAGCTTTATGCCCATCATTTTGATGGCCGTCTTGTTTGGGTTGGCCATGGACTATCAGGTGTTCCTCGTCTCGGGGATGAGAGAGAGCTTTGTGCACTCTGGCCAGTGGCGAACCTCCATCGAAGAGGGATACACCCAGGGTGCTCGCGTCGTGGTCGCTGCCGCACTCATTATGTTCTTTGTGTTTTTTGCTTTTGTTCCCGAAGGAATTGCGCTTATCAAGCCCATCGCCCTCGGCCTCGCCATCGGCATTGCCCTGGACGCCTTTGTCGTTCGCATGACTCTTGTCCCCGCCATCATGACGCTGTTTGGCAAAGCTGCCTGGTATCTGCCCGCTTGGGTGGACAGGATTCTTCCCCAGGCCGATGTGGAAGGGGAAAAGCTGCGTGAACACCTCGCTGAAGTGGAGTGGGCTTCCGCGCACTCAGGTGACGCACTCACCGCCGAAGGCCTGGTTTTTGCTGATACCCCCGCTGACCAACAGGAAGCCCACTGGAGCATCGAGAGGGGTGCGCGCAGCGAACTTCACGGGTCTGCCTCCTCCAGCGCTGTCGTTACAGGCACCCTGTCCGGGCTTCTTCCACAAGCCTCTGGTTCCCTTCAGGTGCTCGGTCACGCACTCCCCAGCGAAGCCTCCGCAGTTGCTCGAAAGGTCCTGTTGGTCGATTCTCGGCCCGAATCTGGCCTGGTCACCGTGGTTGAGGCAGTTTCCCAAGCATTGCCCGCAGCCACGAAAGCAGTGCGAGCAGCCCAGGTTTCGCGGATTATTTCTGGGGTGAAGAGCCTTTCTGCCCCATCCGCTCCACGTGGAGGAATGGCACCCCTGACCCCCCACACCCTTCCCGCCCTCCTGGACGCCGAGCAGCGCATACTTTTGCAGGCAGCATTCGCTGTCCTCAGTGGAGCACCGGTGTGCATTATTGGTGGTGGGTCCCCTATTGCTTACGACCACGACGCTGCCCTGTGGTGGCGAGGACTGAACTTTTTTGCCTCTTCCTCGCAGACGATCCTGCTCTGGCGAGAGGGAACTCCCTCCTCGACGCCAGCACCTCCCGCATCGACCTCCTTCGCCGACTCGAGAGCCGGTGGTGGCGCATGAGAAATAGCAGAAACCAAAGCGGAAGAGGGCTCTGGATAGGAGCGGCACTGATTATGCCGCTCCTCATCATCGGCAGCCTTCTCGGCCTCACCGCCAGCGCAGACACCGCTCTTGAGCGGATACCCGTCGCGCTCGTGAATAACGATGAACTCGTCACCATCCTCAACGACGATGGTGACGAGGAAATTATTCTTGCTTCCAGGCCCCTGATTACCGAGCTCATCACGGGTGAGGCCACCAACGTGGACTGGGTTATCACCAGTTCCGAATCAGCCGCAACTCTGTTGGCCGCGGGCGATGTCTATGCGATTTTTGAAATCCCCAAGAACTTTTCCGAAACGGTGTCCAACCTCGGGGACGAAGACGCGAGCCAGGCTACTTTTTCTATCCGGACCGACCCGACCAGGAGCTACCTGGCAGGAATTATCGGTGACCAAATTGGCGACACACTTGCCAAATCACTCAGTGTTGAGTTCTCGCAGCAGACCACCAAAGGGCTTTTCACCGTCATCATCGAACTCGGTGATGCTTTTGGCGAGGCAGCAGATGCCGCAACCGAGGTGTCTGATGCAACGACGACGCTCTCCGAGGGCATCACCACCCTTTCTGGAGAGATGCCCACCCTCACGAAGGGTGCGAACGATTTAGCTTCGGGGTATACGACCTTTGATGAAGGTGTACAGGAATACACCGACGGAATCACGGCTCTCTCTGATGGGCTCGATGCTCTGAGTGCAGGAACAAGCGGATTGGCGGACTTGAACAGTGGGATCAGCACCTTCACCAACACGACCACCACGCTGTCTAATGGACTCAGTGCCGTGTTGCCTAATGTTGCCGATGGCCCGGTCAAAGACCAACTCACCGCCCTGATTTCGGGTCTTGCCAGCCTGGCTGGCAGCGGGCCAACTTTGGCTGCTGGCGCGAATACCGCTCTTACCGGCATCACTTCGGGGGTCACCAGTCTCGATAAGGGTGCTGACGCACTGGATGAAGCAGGGGTGGAACTGGCAGAAGGCTCCGCCGAGATCGCAACCGCCACGAAAGACTTTGCCGCCGGAATCGACGAGCTGGCTGAGGGAATTGGTGAACTTGATTCGGGTGCAGGAGAACTCGCCGAAGGAGTCCTGGAGTTCGCCGAAGGCCTGAGCGATGGCGCCCAAGAGATCCAAGACTCTGGGACACGTGTTCCCAGCGATGAGCGACTGGATGTGTTGAGCTCGCCCGTTGTTTTTGATGCAGAAGATCGGACCGGATCGGTCAGTGTTCCGGCCACTCTGGGCAGCATTATCGTTCCCCTGGGGCTCTGGCTCGTGGTTCTCGCCACCTTGTTGCTCAGCCCTCACCTGTCCTCCAGAAGCCTGAGTGCGACAACCCCCGTCTCCGCGCTGATGCGCCACAGCTTGAGCCCCCTGCTAGCGCTCGGCGGAATCCAGGTGCTCATCGCCCTGGCCCTCCTCCACACCCTGGGCGGAGCCAGCTGGTCCACGGTGGGAGTCAGTGCGCTGGTGATTGCCTCTGGGCTCTTTGCCTACCTCGCCCTTCACTACCTCGTCTGGGTGTGGAAAGCGTCGTGGCTTCCCGCTCTCTCCCTCGCGCTAGCTGCGCTGCAGATAGCCAGCGTGGAAACTCTGGTCCCCACCGAGATTTTCCCCGCTCCCTACCGCCTACTCGAGGGCCTCACCCCACTGTCATGGTTTAGTGACGCCCTTCTCGCTGCCGTCTCAGGCGGCGAGGGCTCCAGAATCCTCGCTGGCGTTCTCTCGCTTCTCGCGGTGGGAGCGCTGGCAACGCTCGTGAGCGTGCCCGTGCTGAAGAGCCGTCAACGCTCCGCCCAGATGCTCGCACTGGGCCTCACCAGCGCTACCCGCTAGGGCACAGCCTTAGGCGGGGAGGCTCTAGCTCAAAATGTCCTTGGAGGCGAAGCGGCCATAGGCCAGAGCACCAAACACGGCGACATAGCCCAGTTGTAACAGGGCATTGGAGCCGAAGCTGGAAAGCTCGATCGGCTGACGCAGGATGTCTGCAAAATCGAGCCAGTAGTGGGTAAAAAGCCATTCGTGAAGCCAGGCAAACTGGGGCAGATTATCCAAAATCTGGCTTACGCCACTGGTCACCAACACACCTGTCATCGCGCCGACCGGGATAGTGGTGAGGGTGGAGATGAAGAGCCCGATGGCCAGCATCCCCGTCATCGAGACCGTGGTGTACAGGGCAACCAATGCCATCCGGCCCATGGCCTCAGACACGTTAATAACATCACCGCTCAGCAGGGTCACCGGCCCCACCGGGAAAAGAATGGCACCGATAAGCGCTCCCGCAATCATCAGCGTGAACGTGCCCGCAAGCGTAAAAGCGAGGGTACCCAGATATTTGACGACCAACAGGCGGAGCCTGCTCACCGGGGCGATCAGAAGATATCGAAGGGTTCCCTGGCCTGCCTCACCGGCAATCGTGTCACCCGACACCACAGAAATGGTCAAGGGCAGAAACAGCGGCATGGCCAACAGCATCGCCGTGAAGCCCGTGAAAAGCCCGTTTTGCGTAACCCGATCGAGAAAGGGCGGACCTTCTCCCGGGGCAAGTCGCTCGGAGCTCAGAGCCACGGCGAGAGCCAAAACAATGGGGATCAGCGCGATGGCCGCAAGCATGGCCCAGGTTCGTCGCCTGGTGAACATCACCTGAAGCTCAGAGAGCATCAAGGACAAACCCACGGATCTAGCGAACAACATCAAACCCTTCGCCGGTGAGCTCCACAAAGTACTCCTCCAGTGTCGGGCGCTCCAGTCTAATTTCGCTCACACCGACCCCAGCATTCACCAAAGCCGCGGTCAGCGCGGCAACGTCACAGGTGGGTGGGACTACCGAGGTGAGGGTCAGTCCCCGCACGCTGGGGTCATCGATGCCGTGGGTGGCCAGGACACTCGTCGCTGTATCGAGTAGGTCCACGCACACCACTAATCGGGTATTTCCTTGGTCCCGCAGGTCATTGAGCGACCCCTGGGCCACGAGAAGACCCGCGTTCATCACGGCCAGGTGGCTGCAGAGCTGCTCAATCTCGACCAGCAGGTGGCTGGAGACAAAAATAGTGATTCCTTCTTCCGCGAGGCTGCGAATAAGGTTTCGAACCTCCCTGGTTCCCTGCGGATCCAGTCCGTTGGTGGGTTCATCCAACATCAACAGGTCCCGGGGTTTAAGCAGGGCGTTCGCTATCCCCAAACGTTGCTTCATTCCCAAGGAGTATTGCCCAGCCTTTTTCTCCGCAGCATTAGACAACCCCACCCGATCGAGTGCTTCTGCTACCCGTTGCGCTCTGGTCGAAGAATCGGAAAACCGATCTGCTGAATCCAGCCGTTTGAGGTTGTCCGTGCCGGAAAGGTAAGGATAAAAGGCTGGTCCCTCGACCAGCGCCCCCACGCGGGGAAGTGCCTTCTCAGCCTCCCTGGGGATGGAGTAACCCAAGACAGAAATTGTTCCCGAAGTGGGTCCCGCCAACCCCAACAGCATGCGAATCGTGGTGGTCTTGCCCGAACCATTAGGCCCTAAAAACCCGAAGACGGACCCCGTGGGAACTTCCAGCGCCACATCGTGCACAGCGTCATGAGCGCCAAAAGTTTTCGTCAGTCCCGCGGTTTCGATGGCCAGTGGGCCAGCGTGTGACACTTAGCGTGCCGCGAGGCTCTGCAAGTGCGCGATCGTCACCGAACCGGCAAATATTTCACCCGAATCCGTCACCAACACATTGAGAATCGGCGTGCTGAAGACGACTCCGCCCGCAACTTCGGTCACCAGGTCGGCAAAAAGTTCGGTCTCGAGCATCTCCAGCGGGATGTCAGAGGGAACCTGCGCCAGATACATGACGCTTTCCCACTCATCCCCGAGAAGCTCGGGAGAAGGCATGCCCTCCGCCTCGGCCGCAGCGCGGAGATCCGCTCTCAGCTGCTCACGGTCTGCTTCGGTCAGTGTTCGACCGGCATACTCCGCCTGCAAGGCCCTGAGTGCCTCGGGAACTTCTTCCACAATCACCGTCGTGCCCGGTGGCGGGGTGAAGCTAAAGATATCCGCGTCGGGTGTGGCAAACCGGATGGATTCGAATCCCACTTCAAACGCTGCTTCACTGTCCTCCCGGGAAAAGACCTTGACATCTAAGGCCATCCCGGTTTCTGAATCCACCGACACCACCACCTGGTCGATCAGAGACACGGAGGAGTTGGGGGAAACAATCAATTGGTAAGCACTCCGACCAGCTACCTCGTGGTCTTGACCAACCGAGACGGTGCTGGAGAGCCTGGCTTCATCAAGAAGGGCGTTCACGAGCTCTTCCGGGCTCGCCAACTCTTGCTGCCACTGTCGCTTCGCGTCCTCGAGTGAAGACTGAGTCACATCATCGGCGGAGCCACTCCATGCGGTCGCTGCAGCCGCGTCGTACGCCCAGAAACCATCCTCGGTCACCAGCAGGTCGCGTTGACCCATCTGGTCCATCACCTGAACACGCATCCCCAGGTCGGAGGCAAAAACCCTCATCGTGTGGGTTCCCGCAGCAAGCTCCACCAGCTGGGTGAGGGCGTTTTGTTCAATAAGTTGAGGGACAAAGTCTTCGAAACCTTCTGGCATACGTTCAGCCATGTCGTCCACCGCATCCTGAGACATCATCGACGACATCTCGAGTGCCGGCAACCCCAGGTTGGAGGTCTTCACCACGGTGCCAGAGAAGTCCACGGTTTCACCGTCCATGATCAGCAAGAGCTCTTCTGCGGTGACATCAGGCAAATCAATGGCACTTGCGGGAGCGGCGGCAAAAATTGCACCTGCTGCGATTACGGAGGGGGCGACAAATGCGGCGGTCCACTTGGCGGAAATTTTCACAAAGCTTCTTTCGTTGGAGTTGCCTAAGTGTACGAAACGGAGCTTAGAGGTGACTGAGTTATCTGTCTGAGTTTCCTGGCAACCCCGGCCAACCAGCCAGCGCCAGTAATTCCGTCAATCGGGGGGTGGTCTGCAGCAGGCCATACTCCGCAAAACTGACGTATCGAGCCTCTTCGGCGTCATCTCCCGCGCAGAGTGTTCCCCCGAGCACCCTCACCCGGAAACAGTGGATGTCATAGTCGGCATCCTCGCTCAGCGCCACCGACACATTCCACACCTGCTCCAACACCTCAACATCGAGAGCCACCTCTTCGACCATCTCTCGAACCAGCGCTTGGACGAGGGTCTCCCCCGGCTCAACGCTGCCCCCGGGAACAGACCACAACCCTTTGGCTGGTTCGTGTCCCCGCTTAATGAGCAACACCTTGTCGCGGGAATCCACCGCGAGTGCACTCACGGCGAGCACCCGTCTCATCCTCATGTGCTCTTTCTTCCACTCAGGGGTGGCCGAGCGAGGGCGACTCGGGTGCGCACAGGCTAATCCCGCTGGGAAAGCTGGAGGGAGAGGGAGTACACCCTCAGTGCGGTGTCTCGCGCCGCAGCGAAATCACCACGATCAAAGTGCTCCTGAAGAAACTGAGCCTGGGTGCTCATCTGCATCACCAACTCGTTTTCTGTCATTTCTCCGACTCCCGAGGGCTCGGAGGGCACCGTAAGCTCGCTGACTAAACCAGACAGGGGGCTGGCCTTGCCCACCTCCAGGCGTTCCATGCGCGAAAGAATGACCATTGCTTCCCGACTGAGGTGTCGAGTGTCCCCTCGCTCCAGCGAACCCTTGAGAGCGCGAATTTCCTGCCAGGCCAGGTCGTAGTTTCGCTCCCTGGTGTTTTCATTGACAAGATCGTAGACCTCCTTTGACACCACGCCCGGTGGAGAAGAGCATCCCATAAGCCCGCCCAACACTGCGAACCCAAGAACCACCTCAGCTCCCCGGATACGCATCTTGGCCCTCATACGGAAAGGGTATCGAGACCGGCTGAAAGAGCGCGCTACGGATTAGAGCCGAGGCACCCGCCACACGACAAACCAGACCAGCCTGCGCGTTCCCGGGAGATTTTTTCGCCCGGCTTTACACTGGGGGTGTGAATCCCCTCGATATCGCTTTGGTCGTTGCCGGACTCGTGTTGTTAGTCCTCGGCGGCGAATCGCTTGTCCGAGGCGCTTCCTCATTTGCTACCCGACTGCGAATTTCCCCTTTAGTCATAGGGCTCGTGGTGGTATCTGGTGCCACCTCAGCCCCTGAGCTGGCCGTGACCATCGGGTCTGTGCTACAGGGCGAGCCAGGCCTGGCAGTGGGAAACGCGGTGGGAACAAACATTGCCAACATTCTCCTGATTTTGGGTATCTCTGCGATCATCAGCCCGTTACTGATAAAGCGGCAAATTGTTCGATTTGATCTTCCCGTCATGCTGGGCCTGACGATCATTTTTGTGATTGTCAGCCTGGACGGACGACTCAGCGCACTCGATGGGGGTGTGCTCCTGACAGGCCTCCTCGTGCATGCGGCCATCAGCCTTGTGCTGGGGCGTCGGGAGGCAAATCTCCAGAACTCCACCCCTGTCTCGCTTCCTTTTGGAGCGAAACCCGTGCCGCTGTGGCTTGCGGGGGTCGCCCTGCTGACGGGAATTGGGCTGCTGGTGCTTGGTTCACAGTTCTTGGTGAACGGAGCAGTGGGCATCGCTTCCTCGTTGGGGGTCAGCGGGCTGGTCTTGGGGCTCACCGTTGTGGCTCTCGGCACCTCACTGCCCGAACTCGCTACCGCGATCGTCGCACTGCGTCGGGGCGAGCGCGACATGGCGGTAGGAAATATCGTGGGCAGCAACATCTTCAACATTGGGATGGTGCTCGGTGTTCCCGCCATGTTCTTCGACGGGGGTATCCCCATTCCTGCCGCCGCCATCGCTTTGGATATGCCTTTGATGTTGGCGGCTGCGATTGCTTTAATGCCCATCGCATTCACCGGCTTCGTCGTGGCGCGTTGGGAGGGAATATTCTTCGTCCTCCTCTACCTGGCCTACATGCTGTACGTCGTGCTGGCGGCAAGCGAACACGACTCAGCGGCCGGCTTCACCACCGTGATGCTGTGGTTCGTTTTGCCTCTCGTGGGAATAACGCTGGTGGCCCTCACCGCTTACGAAATCGGCTTACGCCGCGGAACGACGGAGGGTCGGTTGAAAAAACCGTCATGACGCTTTCGCCCCCATCCAGCCCACTTGAGGAAAGAAGACCGTGAAGACACCGCGCACTATCAGGAAAATCGTTCGTCTCACTGCCCGTATAGCCCTGGGGCTCGCTCTCCTCTACGCGGGAATTGGGCACCTCACGTATTCACGGCTGGAATTCCAGGCCCAAGTCCCGGTCTGGCTTCCGCTCGAGGCCGATTTCGTCGTTCTCGCCTCGGGTGTTGTCGAGATTCTTCTGGGGTTAGGCCTCCTCACCTGGGGAAAGGTGGTGCCGATGACGGGGTTGGCAGCTGCCGCGTTTTTCATCGCCATATTCCCCGGCAACATCAATCAATTTGTTGAAGGAATCGATGCCTTCGGACTTGATTCCGACCAAGCTCGCCTGACGAGACTCTTTTTCCAACCCCTGTTGGTGGTGTGGGCGCTGTGGTCTACTTCGGCGGTATCTTTTGCACGGTCGCTTCGCGAGCGATCTTCGTGAATGGTTTTGCAGGGGCCTTCAGTGGGACGTGTGTTTTTCGAAGTCGCCGGGAGGTAGCAGTTTGGTCACCGGTGACAAAATGGCCGAGAGAATCATGAGCGCCAAGGGGATGGAGAAAGCGGCATAGATTCCCGCCACTTCCCCAAGGCTGCCCAGTGCTGGCCCAACAGAAATACTCGAGATGTAGACAACGGTGATGATCATGTTGATTCTGAAAGGAGCCTTGCGTGGATCATCGCTCATGGCGGCAACGGCCATGGGGAAACCCATTGACATGCCCAATCCCCACAGCACAAGGCCCAGGAAAGGAAGGGCGATAACTTCTCCCAGCATGAAGACAAGGATGCCAGCAGACGTCACCAGGGTCGAGATGAGGACGGTGGGGAAGCGTCCAATCGCTTCGACAACGAAGCCCCCGAAGACACGACCAATGGTGATGACAATCCAAAAAACTCCGAAGGCGAAGGCGGCTGCAGATCCCGAAAACCCGGAGACAGTCAGCGCAATGGGAACCCAGGTTCCGGCTGAAATTTCCGCCATGATGAAGGAGAAACCGATGAGGGACACGAGAATAGTTCGTTTCTCTTTCCACACCGCCAAAGACATTTTTCGCTCTTCGCCTTTGGGCCGTGACACTGGCTTATCGCGGTTGGGGAATTGCAACGAGGCAGCCACGGCAAGAGCCGCAACGATTGCCGCCACGAGCAAGTAGTTAGCCGTGAGGCTCCAGCCTGCGTCAATCGCGAGGGATGCCCCCGCTGCCCCCAGGAGCATGCCCATTCCAAAGGCGCTGTGGATCGCTGGGAACAAACTCTTTTTCGACACCCGGTCGACCGCGGTGCCCTCAAAGTTTCCGAGGAAGTCGGCGATAGCCATCGGAAGGCCCATCGAAAAAAGCACGATGGCTGACACCAGTAGGTTCCCACCATCGAGGGAAAAACCTAGGATCGCGAGGCTAGCGGCCCCCAGGGTAAAGATTCCGATCCCCGATGCAGTGGAACCAAAACGAACGGTGAGCACGTTGGCAAAGAGAATTCCGGCGAGACCACCCAGCGGGAACAGCATGACGAATAGTCCCATTTGCACGGTATTCAGGGCGAGCGCTTCTTGAACCTCTGGTGCGCGCGAAAGCCATGTCGAAAAAAGCAAGGCGCGGGCAAAAAACAAGCCGGCAGCGGCGAAAAACCAGAGCAAAACATTGGGTGGTGCGACGGGTGATGACACGGATGTTGGTCCTAATCTCTGGTCTGGTTGCGGGTGCCAAGTGAGGTGTTCGTGAGCTTCAGACCACAGACACTCGTTCTTGGATAAGCATAGGTCCCGGTGGTCTCGGGGGACGGGAGGGACTAGCCGAAAAGAACTTGCACACCGACTGTCAGCAGGGGGGCGATGATGAGCGCTGGCAGCATATCCGCCACAGCTACGGCGCGCAGATTGAGTAGGCGCAGCCCTACCCCCAGCAACAGCACTCCCCCGGTAGCGGTGAGGGCCGCAATCGCCGCACCCGACATGACCGAGCCAACGCTAAGGGCAAGCACCGTCAAGAGGCCCTGCCAGATACCGACTGGTATGGCCGAAAAAGCGACACCCCAACCCAGCGAGGCGGCAAACGCGATTGACGCAAAGCCATCAAGCGTCGATTTCAGCGCCAGCTGATCGATTCCCTGACCCGTGCCATCCTGGAAAGCTCCCAGAATCGCGAGGGGCCCGATGGCAAAGACCAGCGACGCGTCAACGAAGCCGTTAATGAACCGCTGCCGGCCCGTAACCGCAAGCGGCGCGTCAATCAGTCCTTCCAAGGGCAACGCATCGCCAGAGCCCACCGTGGAGTCAGGGAAAGAACTGCGGCCTTTGCCCGCCAGAGTGTTTTGCAGCCATCCGCCAAAGCGTTCGAGTTGGGACTCGATGCCAGCCAGAGACCCGATGATGCTGCCGATCAAAAGAGCCCCGATCACGACGAGAAAAGTACCCCCGGCGCCCACCACACCCACGAACTGGGCATCCGTGAGAGAAACGAGGTTCAATCCACCCAGCACGAGGGTCACGAGGCCTAGAGCATCCGTGACAACTCGGCTGGTGCGCTCGGGCAATCGCTTGCCCACAAGGACACCGATGGTTGCGCCCACCACGATGGTGGTGATGTTCAGGAGGGTGCCGAGTCCAATCACCGCTCAAGGCTAATCGTTGCCGTGCCCCCGGGGAACCAGGTGGCCCGCTGTCGTCCCCGTTACCACCAGCCAACTGACGGCGTACACAGAGCAGTTACTCACACGCCATCGATAGCCTGGAGTGATGAACGCACTGCGCATATTCCTTTCACGAGTTGACGCCACGGTGATCGGATTGATGGACAAAATTGGATTGCCCTTCCTTCGCGTGGGAATTGGTGTGGTGTTCATCTGGTTTGGGGCTCTCAAACCACTGGGAATAAGCCCCGCCGAAGAATTACTCGCTGCGACCGTCTATTGGTGGACTCCCGAGATCGTTGTGCCTGCCATCGGGTATTGGGAAGTGCTCATTGGGGTCACCTTTCTCATTCCCGCTCTCACTAGGGTGGCAATCTTCTTATTGGCTCTCCAGATGCCAGGAACCTTTCTTCCGCTGGTTTTGCTTCCTGAAGTCTGCTGGGACGATTTCCCGCTGGGCCTCACCTTGGAAGGGCAATACATCGTGAAGAACCTCGTCATTATTGGTGCTGCTTTGGTGATTGGTTCGCGCGTGAGCGCTCTGCGAGCAAGCAAGCGTAAAAGCGAACGCCAAGCCGCAACCCAGGCCACAAGCTAAACCTTGAGCAACCAGGCCCCCTGGGTTCGCGGACGGAACATGAACCAGCAACCACAAGATTATTAGCCTGCGCTGTGGAGAAAGAGCGTGAGAGGAAGTCCTCTAGACGCCCACAAAAAGTCGCCCAAGCACTGACCTCTCGCCACATCTACTCAGTCAGCCTGAACCCTGCGCGAGCTCAGGCCTTTCCGCCAGGACGAAAAGCTGCGAACCGAGCCGCTGTGCGGGGCTCGCAGCCAGGGGTAAGGGTGGATTTCTGCAAGCCGTGTGAATTTTGCGAATGACGGCACTGGTGCAAATGTCACAGCAACATCGTGCTGTGACGCGTAGTCATAAGGGTCTCCCAGGAGAACAACGACTTCGCGTCGGGTGGCCAAATCGTTGAGGGTTTGCAGATAAAACCCTATTCGGCGGGAACTCAACTGAAGTTTCCGGAGGGCTGGGGCGTTGAAAACAAAAACGGCAGGCAAATTAGGGTGCGCTACCA
>Ga0208413_1001542_pt1 | contig 14508 bp, 10 predicted proteins | sample AntAceMetag02UKD_FD_184761 | JGI IMG/M metagenome (GOLD analysis project Ga0208413, IMG submission 184761) | Saline lake microbial communities from Ace Lake, Antarctica - Antarctic Ace Lake Metagenome 02UKD (SPAdes) (version 2) | ecosystem: Environmental > Aquatic > Non-marine Saline and... | reverse complement strand
GCGCGGTCCTCGTTGCTGGCGTCCTCGGGGAGCGCTTCGATGCTGGGATCGTTGCGGGTGGTCACCATCAGCGCGGTGGTGAGCGGGAGCAAGCGCACGCGGACGCCGGGGGCAAGCTCAAGCCAGCGCGGGTCGGTCGAGAGGTCAAGTTTGAGCATTATCAATAGGCCTCCACGCCGTTGATGAGCGTTACGGTGCACATCCGGCCCAAGCTGGCGCCCTTGGCGGCCTGCCAATCAAACGTGGCCTGCACGCCTTGCGGCCCGCCGATCTCGACGCGCGGACGCGGGAGGTAAACGGAATGCGCGGTGAAGGTCAGGCTCTCTCCGCTGGGCAGACTGTAGGCGAACTCAAGCGCGCAATCGGTGCCGTTGATCGCCTGGTCCATCAGTGTGGTATCGGCAAAGCGGACCTCCATGCTGCCCGAGAGCATTGCCATGGAGGGATCGGCCCCGTCGATCTTGCCGTCAGCGCGGATCGTCTCGATGCGGTCGAGGTTGTTCCCATAGGTAATCTGGGTCGAGACCACATTGCCAAGGGCCACGCCATCGCGCGTGATCGAGCCGTTGAAGTGGCCAAACCGCTGCAGCGCGATCTCGGTCGGTGTGCCCGCGCCGGTGGCTGCCGCCGGGGTCTCGCCCTGGGCAATGAGGCTGACCGAGGCAGTCAGCAGGCCGGATCGCTGCATCTGCCAGGACGATGGCGAGGCTTGGAAGAGTCCAGCTGCCCGAGCGGAACTCGTGGCTGTAGGGAGCCTCCGCGCCGGTCGTGGTCGGATCGCCAAAGGTGGCCTTCAGCCAGTACCCAAAGCCGATCGCATCAATCGGGACCACCACGTCGCCATCGCTGGTCAGCGCGTCCTTGATCGGCGCCAGCGGATCCCGGCCGTAGCCGAGCAGCTCGGACTCGAGCAGTGGTTGCTCCGCTCCAAGCGTCGCGCTGGCGAAGGGCATCTTGAAATAACCGCTCGCGGGCGGCGTGCCGTAGACGGATTCGTAAGCGAGCGCCATCTGCGCCCGCGCTCCTTGTGCGCGTGCCATTATGTTCTCCTCAGGTTGTGGGGTGGGTCAGGCTTGTTGTTTAGGCCGGTGGGTCAGGCCAATTGTTCAGCCAAGCGGGTCTAATGTGGAATAATGCAGCACCACCGGGATCACCGCCGCCTTCAAGCTGGCCGCTCCCTCAACGGGCAGATCCACTGGCTGTGGCGCTTCCGCCTCAACCCAATCGCAACGCCCGCCGAGCGTGCGGTCTGCACGGATGACAGCGCCGATCTGGGCGCAAAGGGCTGCAAAGGCAGTGTCGCGGTCGTTTGTTCCTTGCAAGGGTCCCCCGGACCCTTGCATCTGCTGCGCAGACCGGGCCTCACCCTGCACGATGACTTCAAGCTCGGCGCGATGCTGGTAATGATAACTCAGCGGCGACATTGTCACCGCGGGATCGCCAGGATCACCATCACGAAGGATTATCAGCCCCGCAGGGGAGATGCGCTCCGGCAGGACCTCGCCCCGCAAGGTGGTTGCGGGAATGGCCGAAAGCAGGATGTGAAGGGTGGAGAGAATTGTTTCGCGGGAGGTAGCCATATGATACTCTAAGATCCCGATATCAAGGAAACTGTATTGCTATGTCTCGAATCAGACCTTCGACGCCACTTTCGGCCGAACTCACAGAATGGTTAAACAATGTGTATCCAGCCTGGCTGCAATTGCCGGAGGAAAAGTTTGATGATCTTGATCCCTTCAATTCTGCTGCGTCACCATTGTTCTTGGAATACCTCGAAAACGCTGCGGAACTTTCTAGTTCCGCCATCTTCGACAATCTGCGTGTGTTCCTGACCCTGATTAATGAGGGGCGGATCGCCTTACTACCTGACGGAACAATGACGTCCGACAGCCTCGACCTTCTTCTTGTGACGACCAATTGGCCAAACTTAGATATCGAAGCGACTAAGCTTCTTAGGCGTCCGATTGATCAAGAAACCATTTGCCCCCTGGACTTTCTCATTTCCCTTGCGATTGCGTGCCAATTTATCGAGGTCGATGCCAAGCGGATCAAAATTACCAAAACCGGGGTTCACTTACTCGAAAACCGGATAGACGTGGCAATGGTTCAGAACGTATTCGAAGCTACCTTTACAAAGGTAAACCCGAGAACATTAACGAAGCTTGCGCATCCTTGGGTTCACGAGCAGGCAGGAATTATTTTTTGGGGCTTATCAATCGCTGCAGACAAGCCGAGAGATGTACAGGAATTGACACGCTACTGTTTTGTCCCACCAAAGCAGTTTCTTAATAACACGTTCAGCATACTCGATGGATATATGAGGTCTGTGTTCTTGAATCCGCTGACGTGGTTTGGCCTTATGGAAACAGTTGCGCCACAGGCGAATATGACAGGCGTCTATGATCTTCACTACCAAAAAACGCCACTTTTCGACAAGTTTATGCGATTTGACGTTGAGCGGCCCCCATCTGTTGAGGTTCCAAACTGAATGTCATCAAGCAGCTATTTTTGGAACCGCCCCTCCACCCACTTCGCCACGATTGCGCCCGGTATCCTCTCCTGCGCCGCCTTTGCATCGCGCGCCAGATCCAATCGCTTGCGCAGCTTGACTTGCCGGACCAGCAGAAAGATCGGCACTGTGGGGCGTTGTTGCATAACTCTGACACCGGAGGATTCACTTTGCGAATCCATGCGGTTACACGGGCTGCATGAACAAACCATCTCCCGCCCGCTATCGCACGACGAACTGGTCCAGCTACAACGCATCGCTTCGGAAGCGGGGTTCCCTGCTGATCTGGGTCGACAAGGAGATGACCTGGCGCGCGCCGCGTGACAGCCGGCCCGGACGTCCGCCGGTCTTTTCCGATGCCGCCATTCAGTTCTGTCTGTCAATCAAAGTACTGTTCAAGCTCCCTCTGCGCCAGACCGCCGGCATGGTGGCCAGCCTGCTGAAGCTGGCGGGGCTGGACTGGCCCGTGCCCGACTTTTCCACCCTGTGCCGCAGGCAAAAGACCTTGGCAGTTCAGATCCCCTATCGCCGTGCTGACGGACCGTTGAACCTGCTCGTGGATAGCACTGGCATCAAGTTCCTCGGCGATGGCGAGTGGCAAGCTCGTAAGCATGGTGTTCAGGGCCGACGCCAATGGCGCAAAGTACATTTGGCCATGGACACGGCTACATCCGACATCCGTGCGGTCGAGTTCACCCCCAGCCGAGACGGTGACAGCCCCGTCCTGCCAGATCTGCTGGACCAGATCGCCGAAGACGAAGAGATCGGCTCTGTGACCGCCGATGGTGCCTATGACACGCGCCGGTGCCACAGCGCGATCCTCGCGCGCGACGCGGTCCCGATTATTCCAATCCGCAAGAATGGTCGATTGTGGAAGGAAGACTGTCCGGCGGCATGCGTCCGCAACGAAACCCTGCGCGCCACCCGATACTATGGCCGGGCCTTCTGGAAGCGCTGGACGGGCTATCACGCCCGAAGTCGGGTCGAAGCGAAAATGCGCTGCCTGAAAGCTTTCGGAGAGCGCATCGCCGCCAGAGACCCCGACCGCCAGACTGCCGAAATCCACATCCGCATCGCCCTCATGAACCGCTTCTCGGCCCTCGGCACCGCCGAGATCCAACGCGTGGCATAACGTCAATGGGGTAAGGGAAAGTCATCTCTCACGCGGGGGTAATGCAACAACGCCGGTGCGCGTCCACTTAATATGAAACAAACTTATCAGTTCGAAGGGTGCATGTGGGCTTTGATAATATCGATGGAGAGTCTGTCCGATCCCGGTTCCCAGGAATAGGACATCAGCGGGCCGTCGCGTCCTGCTGAGTAATCCAGACAGAGCACGTTCGGCGCCTGCAGCACGGGATGACCGCTCAACCAGTAGTGCCCGCAGAACACGGGCTTGGCGGCGAGGGCATAGCTGGAGGCAAGCACCGCATCTGGCGCGGCGGTCTGCGGCAACTCAGACAGATCAGGCACCGAAATAGCGATGTCGGACCAGCGCGCGCCCTTCTGCTTCCACCATTGCAGGCGAATGTCATGGCGCACGGTGCCGTCCTTGTCGGTGATGCTGTAACCATCAGGCAGAGCCAGCTCGGGCCCCTTGGTCACCGTCTCGACAAGCTTGAAGAGCTCGCCCCCCTTGGTCGCGGCCTGAACAAACTGATCCTCTGAGAGCGCTCCACCCTCGGTCAGAGATGCCCCAGCCATACCAGACGCCCAGAAGCATCGTGACCGAATGGCCGATGGCGAAGATACTGACGTAGATGGCGACATCCTTCATCCGATAGAGAAAGAAGACGACGCCCAGCAGGAACAGAATATGGTCATATCCCGTCATCATGTGTTTGGCGCCAAGGTAGATGAAGGGGATGATATGTACCCCCCATATTTCCTGGATATAGCCCGCGTCACCGGGGGTGACGTTATGGGCAAGGGCTTGCGCAGTGCTCAGCGCAAGGGCCGTGAGGGAGAATAGGGTCAGCGTGACCGCCCGGCGCGATGACGGTGCGCAAAGGCCCCGTTGTGTCGAGGTCATGGATGGATCTCCGTTTTGATGATGTCTGATCGGGAATGCTGCGGGTCGCACCCGCGATCAGGCACGCGGAGGTCGGTCGATCCGGAAAACGCGGGAGGCCATTTTCGGCGAGGGGTGAAAGCGCCAGACGTCTGTCACGTGATCCAGCGTTTCGCTAACATGCGCCGCTGCCAGAAACGCCTGACCGTGGTCATGGTCCATTGCATCATGGCTATGGCCGTGCAGCGCCCATGACAGATCCTCGGCAAGGCCATGCGAATGGCCATGCGTGGCGATCATCTCCGCGTGGTCCTGCAATGTCTCAAGCACGATGGGAACATGTGTGGCGGTGGGCAGGACGGACCAGATCGCAACCGACAGGCAAATCACTGCCGCCAGCACCTGTCGTCCAAGGGTCCGCCACGTCTGCATGTCGCTTCTTCGCCCGCTCATCCTGCCGCGGCACCTCTGTCGTGCCGTCTTGTTCTATCCCCTGTGGGGGGATAGCATTTGTCTATGACAAAACCCCATATCCATGCAACCCACCCTGCTCTGATTGCCCGGCTGAAACGTGCCGATGGACATCTGCGGGCCGTGATCGAGATGATTGAGGCGGGCAAACCCTGCCTTGACATCGCCCAGCAACTTCACGCGGTCGAAAAGGCCGTGGTCAATGCCAAGCGTGCCTTGATCCATGACATATTGACCATTGCCTTGATACCGATCACTCGCCCGAAGACCGCGCTGAACTCAAGAACATCGCGCGATACCTATAGGCACACCAATGCTCGATATCCTGAAAGATCGCACCTATCGCCACCTTTTTGCGGCGCAAGTCGTAGCGCTGTTGGGCACTGGCCTCGCCACCGTGGCACTTGGGCTTCTGGCCTATGATCTGGCTGGGGATGATGCCGCGATGGTGCTGGGGACGGTGTTTTTCATCAAGATGGTGGCCTATGTCGGCATCGCGCCCATCGCTGGGGCCATTGGATATGCGGCGGTGCTGACACCCTCGGGTCGCCTGTTGCGCCGATCGGCCCACCCCCAAGACCGCCCCGCGCTGTTCGCGGCACAATTTTCCCTCAGCCATGCTTGCTGGCTGGTGACCTATCCGTTGTCTGGCTGGCTGATGACACAGTTCGGGGCCGTCACGGCACTTTTCGCGCTGGCCGCGGTGGCAGCATTCGGTCTGATATTGGCCCTACGCCTCTGGCCACAGTCTGATCCGGGTGCCTTCGCTCACAGCCACGATAACCTACCCATCGGTCACCCGCACCTGAACGGCGAACGGCAGCACGAACATACGTTTGTCGTCGACAACGAACACCCGCGTTGGACATCACAGCTTTGAAGCGAAATCCAGAAGCTACAGCATGCTTGGATGAATCTCGAAAGCGGATAGTTTTCAACAGCTAATATGCATCGCTGGTTTGGGCCGAGAATATAGATCCTGCCCACTGACCTGCCCCCCGAAACTTCGCTCACTTTAATGTAGAGTTTGCTCAACCTTCGAAGGAGCAAACAAATGCGACAGAGCCGTTTTACCGAAGCCCAAATAACCGGGATGATCAAAGATCAAGAAGCTGGGATGCCAACGGCTGATGTGTGCTGCAGGCATGGCCTGAGCCCGGCGTCGTTCTATAAGTTCAAAGCCAAATACGGTGGCATGAACGTTTCTGACACCCATCGCCTCAAGTCGCTTGAGGATGAGAACGCCAACCGCAGCGTCACAGGCTGGCCAGTTCCTTGCCTTGCAGACGGTGGATTTGGAATTTCTCATGTGGTTCAGCTAACGAGCAGTATTTGCAAGATGAATCCCTCGGGTTTAGTGCGCCAGAACCTCTTTGCGAAAAAAAAATTGCCATTAAGAAATTCTAAAAGGAACCTATTTGATGCATCTTTAGTTGAGTCTAACATCTGCATTCTTCCGATTGCCCAATGGCGGAGATTAAGCTTCTAATGTCTAAGAAAAATTACACATTCGAAGCGTTGAGCTTGGTCGCTAACGGCGAGGATAGACTGCTCACGAACATTACATACCTCGCAGCACGATTGATGAATGCCCCAGTATCATTGGTATCCGTCATTCAGAAAGACATGAACCGGCAATATGTTTCCGCGGCGTGCGGCTTGTCTGTCGAGACCGAAGACGCACGACAGGTGACCCTCGATCAATCTGTCTGCAACTTTGTGTTCAATGAGAAAAAGTTGGTCGTGATTGATGATCTTCTTCAAGACGCGCGCACCAGTGACATGCATTCTGTTCAAGAGAATGGCTTTCGTTCCTACATCGGAGTGCCAATTCACGCTGTCAGCGGCACTGTTATCGGCGTTATCTGCTGCATCAAGACAGAGCCCGGCAAATGGGATCCGAAAGACATTGACTCTCTCGAGCGGCTTGCGACTGAGGTTGATGACATCATCAAATCCAGAGCGCACGCCTTGGAGTTAGAGACCACCAACAACAAATTGAAAAAGCTACTGACTGCCCGAAGTAGCTTCACGACCCACCTGAGCCATGAAATCAGAACGCCACTCACGGGTCTTGTGGGGTCGATCCGCCTGCTGAATAGCATGAAATTAGCCGGAAAAGCAGGTGAATTGGTTCATGTGCTCAATCGATCATCCATCAGTCTGCTCGAAATCGTCAACGATGCGCTTTATCATGCGAAGCTTGACGCCGGAAAGTTCCACGTGAGCCAAGAGCCTTGCGATCTTGGTCAACCGGCCCGTGACATTGCCGCCTCATATCGTGCTGTAGCAGATGAAAAGAATCTGACGATTCGAGTAGACGATCAACTCACCGGTTTGATCTTTATGGCTGACAGGAGTGCCTTGTTTTCCGTGGTCCACAACCTGTTCAATAATGCTATAAAGTTCACAGAAAATGGTTGCGCTGAAATCGCCCTCTCCACCAACACTTATGGCTTGGTTCAGATCAAAGTTATAGACACAGGTATCGGCATCGATCACCAATCCCATGAGGCTATTTTTGAAGAGTTCCAGAATGCTAATCCACGCACGGCGCGCCAATTTGGCGGCACAGGACTCGGGATGTCCATTGTCAAAGCTCTTGTCGAAGCGATGGACGGCGAAATCGAAGTGAGCAGTGTGTTAGGAAAGGGCACGACATTTACAGTGTCGCTCCCGTTGGAAGCGCTCGCATCACCTTCTCACCAAGCAGCGTCGTTAACTGGATAGCGCCTGGAAGCCTTGTAGAGTCCTAAAGCGTCCCGCCTAAAACCTGAATCGGGGGATTGAACGAACCCGCTGACGCGCGATGAGTGTCTCTATTGGCGGGAATGGCCTCCTGATGAGAAGGTTTGGTTGCTGAGACCAACCTTTGATCAGAAGACCATCCCTTGGCTAGTGCCACATCAGCGGTAAGCCCGCTGCGCTGCCGTATGATCGACGATATGACGCTTCGCAACTATCGCCGGCCACACAACGATCTTATCTGCAAGCGGTTGCCAAGTTCAGCAGCGCTTCCAGGAGCGCTGATGGTTGCCCGGTCGTCTGACATCAGTCCTCACATGGGGCGGGACTGCATTTTCGGCCTTGGTTCAATGCGTGCGCGTACGACGCGAACGTCTCCTTCACGCGGAAACGGGATCGGGCCGCCGCTCCAAGGTGCGCCATCAACCTCCAAGACTACGGTTCCGGTGGCAAGCCCGCCCGGGTTTTCGATCGACACGTGCATCCGTCCCTTGCCCAATGACAGTGTCGCTTCGGCCAGCGCCCAATTTCGCGGCAGACACGGTCTGATGTCGAGTTTACCGTCGACAATCCGCAGCCCCATGATGCCCTCCACACCAAGCTTCCATGTCCACGCTGCAGCTCCTGTGTACCAGGTCCATCCCGCGCGGCCAATGTGGGGGGGAGCGCCCGAAACATCACCAGCAAGTACGTAAGGCTCCGCTTTGTAGAGCGCGGCTTTTTCACCGGTCTCGGTGCGCCGTACCGGGTTGATGATGTCGAACACGCGGTAGGCGCTGTCACCGTCGCCGAGGGCGGCGAAGGCTAACCCCGCCCAGGCGGCCGCGTGGGTGTATTGCCCGCCATTCTCGCGCACTCCCGGAGGATAGGCCCGGATGTAGCCCGGATTGCGCAGAGTGTGGTTAAACGGCGGGGTCAGGAGTCGCACCAGACGCGCCTCGGGATCGATCAGGTGATGCGCGAGGCAGGCCATTGCCCCGCCGCTGCGCAGTGCCGGTTTGGTTCCAGAAAGAACCGACCAAGACTGCGCGATAGAATCGATACGGCATTCCTCATTGTCAGCCGAACCCCACGGCAGACCGTCGTCGTCAAAAGCTCGCTTATACCAGGTGCCATCCCAACCTTCTGTATCTGCGGCTTCGCGTAGTTGCACGGCACGACTGCGCCAAAGCCCGGCAACGACGCTTCGCCCTACGCTTTCGGCCAGATCAGCAAAGCCGTCTGCAGCCGCGGCAGCGAACCAGGCAAGCCAGACACTCTCGCCACGGCCGTGCCGTCCCACCGCATCCATTCCGTCGTTCCAGTCGCCGCCCCCCATCAGCGGCAGGCCGTGCGCTCCCGCGGTCACGCCGCGCTCGAGTGCCCGCAGACAGTGATCGAGCAGGGATGCGCTTTCTGTGCCCGCCTCGTAGACGGCGTAGCGGTCCTCCTCATCCGCGCGTAATTCGGGGGCAGACAGGAAGGCGACGCGCTCGTCCAGCACGGTACGGTCGCCTGTCGTCTCGACGTATCGCGCCGTCACATACGGCAACCAAAGCATGTCGTCCGAGCAGCGCGTGCGTACGCCCCGTCCAGAGGGCGGGTGCCACCAATGCAGGACGTCACCTTGCGTGAATTGATGCGCGGCACATTCAAGAAGATGCGCCCGGACGCGGTCAGGCTCGACATGCATGACCGCCAGCATGTCCTGCAGTTGGTCGCGGAAGCCGTAGGCCCCCCCGGACTGGTGGAAGCCCGAGCGGGCAAGTATCCGTGAGGCAAAGGTCTGGTAGAGCAACCAATGGTTCACCATCAGATCGAATGCGGGATCCGGCGTCGCGACCTTGATAGCACCGAGTCGGCGTGACCAGATTTTGTCAGTTTCTTCCCGGGCGCTGTCGGCATGGCGGGTGTCCTGCCATTCGGTCGCCATGCTCAAGGCCTCAGCAAGATTGTCTGCTTGCCCCAGCGCGAACACCACCCGCTCAACCGCGCCGGGCGCGAGGTCCATGTGCACCTGATATGCCGCGCAGGAATCAGTCACATCACGCACCTGGCCACCGAGATCCCATCCGACAAGTGCTGCCGGTCGCGCGCGGTCCCCGTCTGAACCGAGAAACGTAGTGCGGTTGCAGGTCAGGCTGTGCGGAGGCTTGCTGGCGGTCAGAAACGAGGTGCGTCCCGCGAATTCCGGATTCCAGCCGTTGCGGGCGAGAAGTGTCCTGTGTCCTGGGTCGTAGTCGCACACAACATGGGGTCGTGCGACTTCGGTAACCGCCCCCAAGACCCATTCGGCGTAGAATGTCGCGGTTATGCGGCGAGAATGGGGGCCGGGGTTGGAAAGGTTGAGAACGAATAACTTGACTGCGGCTTCGGCGGCAACGCTGACCGTCAGGGTCTGATCCAGGCCGTGGCTGGTCTTCCGCCATTCCGTCGCCCCGGGAGAATGGGTCACGCGGCAAGCGTCCCCGGTACCGCAGGGCGCTGGCGTTACGCTCCAGATCGCCGCGGTCTCTTCGTCGCGCAGATAGATTGTTTCGCCCGACGGGTCGCCTACTGCATCGTTGCTCCAGGGAGTTAGCCGGTTCTCGCCGCTGTTGATGGCCCAGGTAAAGCCGCCACCTGCTTCGGTGACGACGCAACCCAAGCGTTCGTTCGCGATCACGTTGCTCCAAGGCTGAGGCGTATGCATATCGGCGTCCAGCTGAATTACATATTCCGCCCCTCCCGAGGCAAAGCCGCCCAAGCCATTGTCGAATGTGAGGTCGGTGCGCCGTTTCAATCCCGCAATCGGCACGGATGGGGCCCCGGAGACGGGGACGAAAGGCGGTGCCGGATCGCGCAGGTCCGGCGCAATCCGAAGCGCTCCGGCCAGACTGTCGCATCTGCCGTCGATCCAGACGCGCGCCATACTGCGTAGCGCCGCCAGCGCCTGATCACCGATTTGCTCAGTTGTGCGCAGGTGGATTCCTCCGCGTTCACCCAAACCCTCGATCAGACCTGCCTCACGCATCGCCGAGGTCAGTTGCTGACGCATCGGTTCCTCGTAGCCCGCCGCGCCTTCGCGCAAGATCACAAGATCCACGGATAGTCCCTGCCAATGCCACCAGCGATGGATCTGAACGAGCTTTGGCAGCATTGAGCCGACTGCATCATCTGCCATCGTGAGGACCAGGATAGGAAGATCGCCGGAAACTCCCATGCTCCAGAGGTCGGGTTGTCCCGGAAGGCTACCTGTAATCGATGGCCGGGACGGGCGCAGATCACGGTCGCCGGTCAGAAGTCGACTTGCCAGCGCCTGTGCAACCACAACATCGTTGTGTTCAAGCGACAGCTCGCCCGCACGAGCGGCGGCCGCCCGTCGGGCTTCATCCAGCGCCCAGTCAAGGGCAGCCTCGTCGCCATAGCGTGGGGCTACGTCGAGCGCCGTTTCGCGCGACCCTGCCGCAATGGTGGTGAAAGCAATGCGGCAACGCTCGCCGGGCGCCAGCCGGACACGCCCCTGCAGCGCCGACACGGGATCAAGGGTGTGGCCCAAGGTGCCGGAAAGCCCATCGTGAGCTCGCCTGACCAGCGCATCAGGCCGGGCTGCAGATCCTGTGCGGCCGAGAAATGCACCACGATCCGTCTCGTAACTGACATTGGGAGTAAAGTTTCTGTCGCCGAGAATGCGATGCAGCATGACCGGGGGCCGGTCATGCTGACGACGCGGGCGGCGGGTGAATAGCAACCCATTCAGCTCAGGGACAAAGTCCGCCTCGACGAAGAGACGGCTAAATGCCGGGTGACGCTCGTGGTCCTCGGGGCGCGCCAGCACTACCTCGGCCGCGCTGGTCACCGCGATCACGCGTTCCCGGTCCGAATTGTTCACCAGTGTCAAACGACGGATCTCCACATCGTCGCGCGGCGCGACAAAGACCTCGAGGGTGGTGTTTATGCCGTCTTCGCGGTGCAGGAATTCAGCCATATGGGCGTGGAACATCGTGCGCGATGTGGAACCCCGTCCCACACGCCAAATTGAGTCATGTTCGACGTCCTGGATGTAGATGAAGGCGGCGCTGTCCTCGATTGGGCCGTGGGTGAGGCTGCGCGTCAGCGCCTGACCTCGCCAAAGTGTGGCAACGGCACCCGTGGCTGTGACCGTACTGGAAAGCCTACCGTTGCCGAGAACCAGGCTGTCCGGAGGAAAGCGACGAGGCGGCTCCCATACATCAAGCGCTGGTAGTGGGGCGCCGCGGGACAGCTTGGGAACCTCGGTGACCTCTTCTCGCGAAGGCTCGCGCGGGGCATCCCATGGAACACGTTCTTGCAAAAGAAGTTCGATTGACTTCATCCGACGGTCGGCCAAGAAACGCCGTTGCAGTGCGTTGGCGTTAAGCCGGTTGGCAATAGCCGTCATCATCATGCCCTGGTGGTGCGCCATGAAACTCTTGACCGGTGTGAAACGGGCCTCCCCGAGTTGCCGCGCAGGTGTGAAATCGACCGCTTCGTAAAGCCCATAGGGGGCGATAAGCCCCATCTCAGACAACCGGCGCAGGTTACGCACCGCTTCCAATGGCGCCACCGCAAGAGCGAGACCGCTGGCGTAAGGTGCCACTACATAGTCTTCACCGAGCCCCTTGCGCAGGCCAAGGCCCGGTACGCCAAAGGCTTGGTATTGGTATGTTTGAGCGCTGTCGCGCTGGCCAAAAGACGATTCCGAAACCCCCCAGGGGAGCCCGAGCCGGTCAGCGTAGCCCATTTGCACCGCCACCACAGCGCGCTCGCTGCGTCCGGTCAGCCTGCCTTCCTGGCTCCCCAGAAAAAGCGCGGGCATCAGAAACTCGAACATCGAACCGTTCCACGACAGCGCGGTCAATTCGCCCGCGACTCTGCTGATCGGGCGACCGAGGTGGAACCAGTGCTCAGTCGGTACATCTCGCTTGGCAATGGCGAAGTAGCTTGCCAACCGCGCTTCGCTCATCAAGAGATCGTAGTAGTGAGGGTCGAGATGGTCGGCGTTTAGATTGTAGCCGATGTTGAAGATACGTCGCTCGCGGTCATAGAGCATGGCGAAATCCATGGCGTAGGCTGCGGCAGAAGCGCGAGCAGCCACGGCTTCGATGTCATTTAGCAGAGCGTTCTGTGCGGCAGCGCCTGCGGCAAGCGCGTCGTCAAGTCGGTCGAGCCACGCGCTCCCGGCGGCGTTGGTCTTTGCGCGTGCCTCGGCAACCTCATTCCGGACTGCGATCACGCGATCCACTGCGCCGCGAAGTGGCTGGTGCGGGCCGAGAAGGGTTTCCACACGTTGCCAGATTGCTTCAAGCCCCTGCGGAGTGCCCTCCGCCAGCCCAAGCCAGGGAAGCAAGGCGTCAATTTCCGAGCGCATCATCTCGATATGATGTTCGCATCGTTCAAGCCAGATATGGGTTGCCTCCGCCCCGGCCCAAGGTGGCGTGTCTGACAATTCAAGAGCTTCAAGCAGCAATGGCTTCAGCGCGGAGAGTTCGTCCTGACGGAATGCGTCCAGCGCGGTTGGCGATGGCAAAGGTGCCATGGCCAGATCGGCGGCAAGCCGGTTGATCCTGTTCATCTGTGCCACCAGACGGTGGCTGACCGGCCCGGGACTGTCTGACAGCGCGTCCGACAAGAGGTCGAGTGTATCCGACAACCCGGACCAGAGCGCCTTTTGGAGGACCGGACCGTCAGAGAACTCGCCAAGTCCTTCTGCCAACGTCACCAACGACACCGCGAGGTTGCCGCTGTCTACGGTCGATACATAGCGTGGCTCGAGAGGGCGCAAGGACCGCGTATCGTACCAGTTCAGCCAATGCCCGCGGTGGCGATCCATCCGGTCCATTGTGTCGAGAACGGCGCGACTGCGGGTCGCCATGTCGCGCAGCCCGAGATACCCAAAGTCACGTGCCGCAAGGGCTGAGAGAAGAAACATCCCGATATTGGTGGGTGACGTCCGGTGGGCGATCTCGGGGCGCGGATCGAACTGATAGTTGTCTGGCGGCAGCCAGTTGTCCTCGGGACCAGCGAAGACCTCGAAAAAATACCACGTACGCCGTGCGAGCTTGCGCAGAAATACCTGGTCGTCGATATCAAGGTTCTCCGAGCGCGCGGCAATCGGTTTTCCGATCCGTGCCGCGATGGCGGGCGACAAGAACCACAGTACCAGTAGGGGGGCAGCGCCCGTAAGCGCGACTGGGTCGATGGCAAGAACGAGCATCGCGAGCACGATAGCCAACGCAGGCGCAATCCACATTTCGCGCCAGTAACGAAGGGCGCCGCGGTCGCCTGAATGCGCGATCTGCGCCGCTGTTGTCCATTCGAGCATCTGCTTATGTGAGACATACATCCTCCAGAGCGACCGACCGATGGCGTCCATAGCCACTGCAGCGTCGTAAAGCATGAACACGATGGCGATTGCCCATCGCCCGGCATGATCAAGCTGCCCCTTCAACCGACTGCGCACAGTGCCGCGCCGCCGTCCACGGGCCAGATTTGTGACCAGATCGGTGAACAGATAGGCTCCGGGTGCTGCGATGGTGAGCATTGTCCATAGCCAAGCGGGACCAGGGAGCATCAGCCACCCTGCCACGGCAAGGAGGGCAAGCCCCGGAGCAATCAGGCTGCGGCGCAGGTTGTCGGCAATGCGCCAACGGTCGAGCAAATTGAAGCGGCTGGATAGCCCCGTGCCGTCCGCGCCGGGCACTCTGGAGCCGAGCCACGGCAAAAGCTGCCAGTCGCCTCGGATCCAGCGGTGGCTGCGTCGGGCATAGCCAAGGAGGTCGTGCGGAAAATCCTC
>Ga0208413_1001539_pt1 | contig 14530 bp, 17 predicted proteins | sample AntAceMetag02UKD_FD_184761 | JGI IMG/M metagenome (GOLD analysis project Ga0208413, IMG submission 184761) | Saline lake microbial communities from Ace Lake, Antarctica - Antarctic Ace Lake Metagenome 02UKD (SPAdes) (version 2) | ecosystem: Environmental > Aquatic > Non-marine Saline and... | reverse complement strand
CAGTCCTCGAAGGTCTGGTTCGATGTGATGATTAGGCTACAGCGCTCGTACCGGTAAGCGATCAGTTCGAACAACACGCTGCTCTCCTGCTCAGTTTTCCGGATGTAGCCAATATCGTCGAGTACCAACACAGCGTACTTATCCAGTTTGACCAGAGCCTCGGTAAGCTTCAGCTCACTCCTAGCGCGTTGCAGCATCTGCACCAGCGCAATGGCCGAGGCAAACTTCACTCGCACGCCCGATTCCACCGGTGCATAACCCAAGCTGCAAGCGAGATGTGTCTTGCCTACGCCACTGGCACCGAACAACAGTATATTGTAGAATAAATCGGACACCCACAGATTGCACGCAGATTAAATTTACAAATATCAACAGGTTAACTATTCACTTTATGTGGGTGTCCATAATTGTGAGCAAAACCTCGCATTACTGATACTGGCTAGATTGCCCCTCCTGCAACAAAAAACTCTCCTTCTCTAGCTGCACTCCTGCCAATCAAAAGACGAAATCATAATACCCACAAACAAAGGCTTTACGAAGCTAACAGACACGAACGCTGTATTTGAAGCGATCATCCATGTGAAGCAAGCACTTAGAATACCAACGCTTGCCATAAATTATCGTCGTTTAGAAATTGATGAAGAAATGAAGAGCGGATTATGGTCAACCATAGTGCTCGTAGATGTCGCGTTAGAACAACTCGAAAAGCCAGTTACTTTACACCCTATCGATTAGAATAAAATCACTAAACGCACACCAAGCCACGACCTCAGGTTCTGACCTAACCTGTACTGGGTGTCTCTAAAAGGTGCCGTTTGCCGCGCCATATTGCCTTAATCTCAATTTTTAGGTTACCAATCAGGTCGTCAAGCTATTCACTCAGAAACAAGAGCCTTCCAGCTGTGCCATTAAAGATGGATATACTATAACCTCAATAATAGAACTTTCAGATGATGAGTATCTATTTACACCTTTTCGAATTAGAGCGTTAGGCCTGTCGATTTCAACAAACCATTCTTGCGTGCAACCCAGCTCCGCTTTAAAAGTAAGCACTATAAACACACGGGGATTGATCCATGCAAACCGATCTATAACGCAAGTTCGAGTAAGCAACAAATCCAAATCAACATCTTGTTCAATTCCATGATGCGCGCGCAATATCCACATCTACCCAGTAGTAAAAAACCAAAACATCTCTGCAAAATTTGTTTAAGTGATTTTGATATTTCCATGATTAGCATTAAGGGAAAACATATATATTTAAGGCATGCTAAGCCGATCTAATTGGTGAGCACGCTTGAGTTTTTCACAATCCATCGAGCATCACATTGACTGGATGAGCTTTCAAGCCATAGAAAACCACAAACCGAGCAAGGCCCAGAGCCTGCCTAGAGGCGAGCGCAGACTAGGCAGCTTTGTGTCGGTAGCGGACCTTTCCAACAGCGGTGGTTACGTAATGAAATGAAAACCCTAGTGCCGATGGTTCAATTTCAACTATAGGTACGCTCCCCTTCGTCCTTCACCAAGACTGCGCCTATGTTATTAGTGTCGCCAAGAACCATCAAAGCCCTAGCCACACATACATATATTTTCGCCCCGTTAGCTCCAAGCGCCTGAGTGCAACCAAGCTCGATTCGCACGTTTCATGCCTCCTCCATCCTACACACTGCAATACTGCCAATATGTAGCAGATAGCAAAATACCGATTGACAGTCGGTTTTCTAAATGTGACCATCTTCTTACTTTCCAATAAACCACCAAGGTTAATCTTTATGCGTTTGGGCGAGCTAGAAAAACTAGTATTGAACTACTTGTGGAGTGTCGACAAAGCCGATGCCAAGCAAGTACACGCGTACTTCGAAGAACAAAGAGGAGGCACGCTGAACACTATTCAGAGCACGCTGGATCGCCTGTTCAAGAAAGGCCTACTTGTGCGCACGAAGGAAAGTCACGCATTTCAGTACAGCTCCGCAGCATCACGCAAGGCATTTATAGGCCAACTGATCAGAGACGTAACTCGAGATTTTACAGGCGATGACGAAGATAGCCTGTTAGCCGCTTTCGTTTCCTTGTCTACTGAGTTAGATGAGTCGCAGCTGGATAAGCTTGATAGATCGATTCAGGAATATCGCAAGCAATCAAACCGGACGAAAAAGTCATGATTTCAGGATTTCCGGCTTTTATACTGAATTGGGTCTCAATCATTGCGATCAGTAGTCTAATTGTAGTTGGCTTAATTACTATCAGCACCCAATTCAATAATGTTCACTTCGAGCGCTTTTCTGTCGATGCACGACGAAGTTTACTCTGGCTGGCAGCGTTATCTCCTTGGATTATTGGTATTCTCGCAGGATTTATTGCTCTTTCTTCAGGCGGCGATTATTGGGCTGCGAAATTAAGTTCCGTAGTTTTTCATTGGCATCATCCTCGAGAATTCATCCTGGCAAGTTGGCATGGCGCCTCAATAGCCATATCAATAATTTATGTAATGTATGTTGCTGTAGGGCACATACTGAAATTGCTTGATAGCGGCAATAAACTTAATACCTTGGTTGCTTTGGCGGAACCCCTAGACTCTGATATTCAAAGGTTAGATACAGATACTCCAGCTGCATTCACTGCCGGTTACCTAAAACCTAGAAGCTACATTACCCAAGCTCTGCTTTCACAATTGAGCGACGAAGAGTTTTCAATCGTAAAACTACACGAAAAAGAACATGCGCGCCGATACGACCCTGTTAAGAAATGCTTATTTCAGTTACTCACAGCCCTCTTCCCCAGAAACGTGTCGCAAAGGCTCAATCAATCAATGACTACCGCGATGGAACAGAGTGCGGATAGAGCAATATTGGATGAAGTGCCAGACAGAGCGACTATCGCGGCCACACTTCTAAAAGTAAGAAGGCTTGTTGCACAGCCCATCCATTTACAAACAGATACCAGTTTTATCTGCAACTACGGCATAGACAATATAGAGCAGAGAATTGAATACCTATTAACAGAAGACAAGGGCAAATCGATTCCGGTTTTAGCTACTTTCCTGATCTTTTTTTCTATGTCTGTGTTGTGCGCCATGTCGGCTGATTTCATCCACCATACGATTGAGTATACGTTGTCGCACTATTAAAAAGAGCGAGTTTTGATTACGTTAAGACTCAAACTTCGAGCGATGTTCCCTGAAATCGATTTCGAAATAATAATCTATCGGATGGATCAAGGATTCCAATCTATGAAAAGAAAATTAATACTCGGTCAGCGCTTGCTCTGGCTTGTGTTAGTTAGCCTTGTGTCAGCAATAGCTTCTGCTCACGGGGTTGATGAGAGTACCCAACAGTTCCTCACAAGCAATGAGGGAGTAGCAATCATTCCCTTTCTCTATATTGGCGCAAAACACATGGTTACCGGTTATGACCACCTACTATTTTTAGTCGGTGTAATTTTCTTCCTTTACCGAACAAAAGACGTGCTGATTTACGTTAGCTTCTTCACTCTCGGTCATAGTCTTACTCTGATTTACGGCGTATACAATGATATTCAGGTAAACGCTTTTTTGATTGATGCTGTTATTGGCCTATCAATTGTTTATAAGGGTTTTGACAACCTAGGTGGCTTCAAGCGTCTAACCGGTTATCAACCAGATACCCGGACAGCAGTATTAATCTTTGGCCTGTTTCACGGTTTTGGCTTAGCAACAAAGCTGCAAGAATTTGACTTTGGCGGTGATGGTTTATTGCAGAACTTACTTGCCTTTAATGTCGGTGTCGAGATAGGACAGTTCATTGCCCTTAGCTTTGTACTGATCGGCTTAAGTTTCTGGCGCAGACATGACAGCTACCTAAAATTCGCAACCGTAAGTAATACTTTGTTGATGAGCGGCGGGGTAATTCTCACTATGTATCAACTTACCGGTTTCGTTATAAGCCCTGGAGCATGAAATGAGTGAAGTAGAACTCCCCATTCAATCGACCAAGACTCTGATTAAAGCATTGGCTATTGCTGTGTCATTGGCGGCAATTGTTTTTGTGACAATCGTATTGCCGTCAGAATACAACATAGACCCCACGGGCGTTGGTAGTGTGCTGGGCTTAACGGTGCTTGCTGCAACTACTGCGGAATCCGAAGCAGGCACGCCTGATTTGACAGCTGAGGCTGGGTATCGGGAAGACCAAACCAAGATCACGATTCCTGCAAACAGCGGGCTCGAGTACAAGTTTTTCCTGCAACAGCACGGAAGCTTAATCTATACCTGGAACAGTGACGATAGCGCTTTGTACTTTGACTTGCATGGGGAACCGCAAGGCGATACGACCGACTATTTTGAAAGTTTTGCCGCAGCAACCACCAATGAAATGAAAGGTTCTATCACAGTGCCTTTCACCGGCTCACATGGCTGGTATTGGCGTAATGGCAGCAATGAAGATGTGGTCGTCAGTCTTAAAACGCAGGGTACTTACGAGATTATCGGTCTAAAATAAATAACACCATTAACCATTAGGGGATTAAGACAAATGAAAACACTACGCATCGCACTATTCATGGCTATTTCACTCTTAGCTAATACTAGTTTTGCACACGAAGGCCATGACGCAGAACCGTTAGATCAAGGGCAAGCTATGGCTGTCGCTGCCGAGACTAAGCTGCAACTCATAGAAGAAGGCAAGTTGGCATCCTCTTGGGCGACAATTGATTCTCCAACTGCCAATTTAGTCCGTCAAGATGGAATTCAGAATTGGATTTTTTCTTATTCAGACACGAGCGCACACACTCATTTGAACATGGTATTCACTATTACTGGTACTTTTGTCTCAATGGAAAATTCAGCTTCTGGCCACACACATTGAGCTAACAATCTGGCGCCACTTCCTCCAGACAGCCTATTATGAAACTAGCAGGCTGTTCTCGCGACAACCGGTTACACGATTATTTCACTCCACACTTAGATAGAACTGACTTGCGGTTGGCGGCTCTATCTGTCAACACTCATTCGAATCCAATTGGAAACAGATGTTATGACCGTTCAACCCATTCAGAATGCAGTGGCGCTAGAAAAAATTATTGGCGCAGCCTGTCACTTAACCATCGCCCGAACAGCCATGATAGCGATTCTGACTGTCTTTACAGCTACGACCTCGGCAGCACAGGATCGCACTTCCAATAGCGTTATCGATCTCCCCTACGCGTTAAGTCGAACCCTAAGTGACAATCCCGCTTTGATTGCCACTGGCTATCAGATGCAAGTACAGGATGCGCGAATACTCCAAGCTGGCATCAAACCAAGTCCAGAATTATATGTTGAAGTAGAAAATTTCTTAGGTTCCGGGTCGAGCGACCTACTGCGTGGGGTGCAAACTTCAGCCAGTATCGCGTGGATACTTGAACGTGGCGTCAGGGCAAGACGAGTTAGCGCTGCACGTGCAGGCTCTACGCTATTAGAAACAGAAATCACCCTGCAAAGACTCGATGCCTCTGCCGAAACGGCACGGCGTTATGTTCAGTGTCTCGTATTACAGAGCAGATTGCAGAATGCCACTGGTGGAATACGTCTTGGTCAAGAAGTTGTAGAAGCGACGCAGCGCCGTGTTAACGCAGCCACGACCCCCACCGCCGAATTAGCACGTGCCCAGGCAGACCTGCGCCGATTAGAATTGGTAGCTGAAGACCTACAGCATCAATTGGAAGCCGCTTATTACAGGCTGGCTCAACAATGGGGGTCAACAAACCCAGAGTTTTCACGCGTCATTGGCGACTTGCTCAGTATACCGAACATTGAAAATTTCGAGAGTCTCAAAGAAAGTTTGGCACAAAACCCAGACATAGAACGCTATCTGTCTTTACAACGAATGAACAATGCGCAGCTAAAACTGGAAGAAGCTAAAAATAAACAGAGTTGGCGAGTGTCTGGCGGTTTTCGTTGGATGGAGCAAACCAATGATCATGCCTTTGTGGCTGATGCCACCATCCCACTTGGAAAAGACAATAGCAATCGCGGACGCGTAGCTGAACAGCGCGCCATCATCGCCAGAACAGAGGCAGAAAAACAGGTTCAAAAACTCAAGATCGAAACCGACCTGTATGTAATTTATCTAGAACTACAACATAGCATCCACTTAACGAGGGCTTTTTCTGATGACATGATTCCGCTCTACGAAAAAGCTATGGAGGAAACTCAATTAGCCTATGAATCGGGTAGATACAGCTACCTAGAGTGGAGCACAAGTCAGCTAAATCTGTTGAACGTTCGTTATGAACTAATCGATGCTGCAATGAGCATCTACCAGAACCTAATAGAGATTGAGCGACTCACCGGCGTAACAATCGAAGTGCCACAACTGCGGCAATGAGGTAAGAATGAAACAAGGCGTCCGATTACTTAGCATAGGACTAATACTGGGTTTCTTCGCCACGTGTGGCGAAGAAACACTTTCCAATTCACCTATCGAAGAAGCTGCCGATCCCGGTGAATATGAACGTGGTCCTAACAATGGCAGGATGCTGATCGAGGATGGTTTTGCCATTGAGCTTGCGATCTTTGAGACAGGTGTGCCTCCTGAATTCAGAGCATGGGTAACCGACCAAGGCAATCCTATCTCTCCCAGAAATATAGATCTGGTGGTAACGCTTACGCGCCTAGGCGATGTGCAAGACGTGATTCGCTTCTTGCCTATGGGAGACGCACTGCGTGGAGATACAGTGATCTACGAGCCGCATTCTTTCTATGTCACAGTAGATGCCAGCTATAAAAATAGGAGCTACAGTTGGCAATACGAGAGTCTCGAGGGCCGCACAACTATTTTGCCCGATATGATTTCAGCGTTTGGGATCGAAACTGAAACGGCTGGAGCCACTACTTTGCAGCAAACTCTCAACGTCATTGGCACAGTTGAAGCCAATGAAGAATTTTCTCGCAGCATCAGAGCGCGATTCGACGGCACCGTTCAGTCGGTATCCACTAGCATTGGTTCCCTTGTGGAGGCCGGTGAGCCTCTGGTAACTATTGAAAGTAATCAAAGTCTGCTGCCGTACACAATTACGTCACCTATTTCGGGCGTAGTGACAGAGCGCAATATCAATCCGGGAGAGCAGAGCACAGGACAAGTTCTATTTAGAGTTCTGGACACTTCCCGCGTCTGGGCGGAATTGGCTATTCATCCAAGCAGTCGACAATTAGTCAGAACCGGCGCAGCAGTGACACTCAGCTCTCCACTAAGTGATGCTGATGCGACAGGTACGATAAGTAATTTCAAGATTACCGTAGAAGATAATCAGGCTGTTGTCGCCAGAGTTTTAGTCAACAACGACGAGGGTGGATTTCCTCCCGGTAGCTTCATTGAAGGCAAGGTAAACATTGCGCAGGTTGAAGTTCCACTGGCAGTGAAACGTTCAGGACTCCAACCGTTCAGAGACTTTACGGTTGTATTCGCCAAGGTAAATGATACCTATGAAGTGAGAATGCTTGAACTCGGACGGCTGGATGAAACTTGGGTAGAAGTGCTTGGCGGCCTCGATACAGGCACTGAGTATGTCACCACAAACAGCTATGTCCTAAAAGCCGATGTGGAAAAATCTGGCGCCAGTCATGATCACTAACGGAAACAATCATGCTTGAATCGATTATACGTCTGGCTATCGCTAGGCGCGGCTTAGTATTGCTGTTAACAATCTTCATCATTGGTCTAGGAGCTTGGAATTTTACCCGTCTGCCCATCGATGCTGTTCCCGATATTACCAATGTTCAGGTTAGTGTTAACACGGCGGCGCCTGGTTATACCCCACTAGAGGCAGAGCAGCGCATTACCTTTCCTGTAGAAACTGCTATGGCAGGCGTACCACGTCTGGCCTCGACTCGCTCGGTGTCTCGCTACGGTCTTTCACAGGTCACTGTGATTTTTGAAGAAGGCACAGATATTTATTTCGCCCGGCAGCAGGTGAGCGAACGCATTAATGCGGTTTCGGGTGATTTACCGGCGGATCTAAAACCTGAGCTTGGGCCTATAGCTTCAGGGCTCGGCGAAATATTCATGTTTACCGTTGATGCGGAGCCCGGCGCAACCAATACGGATGGTAGCAACATAACCCCTATTGATTTGCGCACCGCCCACGACTGGATCATTCGACCGCAGCTTCTGCGCGTCCCCGGTGTAGCTGAAATCAATCCAGTTGGAGGATTCAAGAAGGAAATCCAAGTCGCATTTGATCCCAATAAACTTCTAGCATTTGGTTTAACTCATGAAGATCTGGTTGCGGGCCTAATAGCAAACAATAGCAATCGCGGTACTGGTTTTATTGAAAATAACGGTGCCCAATGGCTTATGCGTGTTCCTGGACAAGCTGAATCAATAGCTGACATTGGCGAAATCGTAATCGGTGACAATGGCGACTTGCCTGTTCGGGTAAGGGACGTTGCTACTCTAGAATTGGGTGAACTGATGCGTGGCGGCGCAGCCACACAAGATGGACACGAAGTAGTTCTCAGCACTGTGTTTATGTTGATTGGCGAAAACAGCCGTGAAGTTGCCAATAACGTAGCTGCACAATTGGAGGAGATAAGCACGTCGCTACCGCAGGGTATAAGCGTGACAGCGGTTTATGACCGAACCGAACTGGTTGACAAGACTCTAGCTACTGTTGAGAGAAATCTGGTGGAAGGCGCCCTACTTGTTGTTGTCGTGCTGTTCCTCTTGCTCGGCAATATCCGTGCAGCGGTACTCACCGCGATGGTGATCCCACTAGCCATGATGATGACGATTAGCGGCATGGTCCAAACTCGCGTCAGCGCCAACTTAATGAGCCTAGGTGCTCTTGATTTCGGTCTCATTATCGATGGTAGTGTCATCATCATGGAGAATTGCCTGCGCCGCCTAGGCCAGCTCTATGACAAGGGAGCCAAGATTAGTTTGCAAGAACGGCTGGAGACGGTTGCCGATGCTACTATTGAAGTTATCCGGCCTGCGCTTTTCGGCGTATTCATTATTACTGCCGTGTATATTCCAATTCTCGCTCTCACCGGGGTCGAGGGGAAAATGTTTCACCCGATGGCTATTACAGTCATCATTGCGTTGCTTAGCGGCATGTTATTATCAATTACCTTCGTCCCAGCATGCATTGCCCTTATTTTTAGAAAGCCTGTTCACGAACGCGCCAACCCAATAATTGTAGGTGCGAAATGGTTGTACCGCCCTCTACTTGGCTTCTCCTTACGTTTTCATTGGCTGGTGTTATTGGTGGCAATCGGAGTAGTAGTCTGGTGTGCCAACTTAGCTACTCGCCTCGGTTCGGAATTTATCCCCAACTTGGATGAAGGTGATATTGCCATGCACGCATTACGCATTCCTGGCACCTCACTAACCCAGGCGATCGAATTGCAGCTGCAGTTAGAAAATCAGGTGCGGACATTGCCTGAGGTGGAGCGAGTTTTCTCCAAAATTGGTTCAGCCGAGGTGGCTACCGATCCAATGCCGCCAAGCGTGGCAGATACGTTTATCATTCTGAAGCCACGAGATCAGTGGACTGACCCCAACAAGCCTAAATCGCAGGTCGTTGCAGATCTGGAACAGATAGTTACGCCTGTGCCAGGCAACCGCTACGAGTTCTTACAGCCTATCCAAATGCGTTTTAACGAGCTACTTGCCGGCGTGCGCACAGAGCTAGCGGTGAAGGTGTTTGGCGACGATTTCGATCAACTCATTGCATTGGGTGGCGAGTTAGAAACTGCTGTCGCCAGCGTGCCAGGCGCTGCCGATGTGGCTGTGGAACAGGCAACTGGCCTTCCAGTGCTCACCATTGAGCCAATCAAATCTGCGCTCACACGTCATGGCGTAACCCTCGAACATCTGCAAGACACTGTAGCTACAGCCCTGGGCGGCTCGAAAGCCGGCATCTATTATGAAGGCGACCAACGCTCCGATATTGTGGTGCGACTACAAACGTCTATGCGAGAGAACCCCGATGCCTTCGCTAATCTGCCAGTAGAAGTGCGTGGAGGCTCTATAGTGCCTCTGGGAGAACTGGTCACGTTTAATGTCGAGAATGGCTATAACCAAGTTTATCGCGAGAACGGAAAACGCCGCGTAGTAATCTCCGCGAATGTGAGAGGACGAGATCTGGGTTCGTTTGTTGCCGATGTACAACGGGCTGTTGAAGCTGACGTCGAAATCCCCCCTGGATACTGGGTTGAGTACGGAGGCACCTTTGAACAGCTCCAATCGGCTACTCAAACACTATCCATCGTGGTACCCGTAACTCTTCTGCTTATTGTTGCGCTTCTCGTCATGGCGCTGGGCTCGTTCCGCGATGCAATGATCATATTCAGTGGCGTACCGCTAGCCCTCACAGGCGGCGTGCTGGCTTTGAGCCTGCGAGGCATCCCCCTTTCAATTTCTGCTGGTGTGGGTTTTATAGCGCTGTCTGGTATAGCCGTGCTTAACGGATTGGTTATGGTTTCGTTCATTCGAAAAATGATCGATGATGGCGTTGACACACTAACAGCCATTCACGATGGAGCTATGACAAGATTGCGACCCGTACTCATGACCGCTCTGGTTGCATCGTTAGGGTTTGTACCAATGGCGATTAATACCGGCATAGGCTCGGAGGTACAGCGACCGCTAGCAACTGTAGTAATCGGCGGAATTATTTCATCTACGATACTCACATTACTGGTGCTGCCAGCCCTGTATCGATTATTGCACTTGGAGACTAAACGCGAAGACACTCCGAATAATATTTAAACCGTAGAGAATTAATATGAGTACCCCAATATAATTTCTAGTATTCAAGTATCTGGTGACAGCGGGCATCGTAGTCTTGGTCTCTGAAGCTGCTAAGCACAGTGACAGGCTGGGGCATTCATTGTCGCGCTGCCTACCGCTCATTGACTCACTAAAAATCACACTACTCAAGGGTCGTTGCCTCATCTAAAATCACACTACTTATCGCGATAAGTCAGGAGATTAGGATGAGTAGAATAAATAGAGAATAAATTGGAGAATAAATTGGACACCCACAAGAATAAATTGGACACCCACAGATTGCATGCAGATTAAATTCAATAATATCAACAGGTTAACTATTCAATTTATGTGGGTGTCCATAATTGTGTTATTTTCGGGTGGTGAAGCATAGTATTGAAAGTTTCCCGGCTCTTCATTACTGCCTGCAACATAATTCGCAAAAACCCATTGGTCTATAAAGAACCCATCACTATCCGAGTAAGGCTGGATTACTTGGTCGCCCGCAGTTGAAGCGAAATTCTGTGCTTTCCCATCCATATTGCAATCACGGCAAGATGGAACAAGATTGAGAGGCAAGACAGAAAACTGCGGGTAATGTGCTTTAGGTAGAAAATGATCTAAGTTACGAGGAGTACCTATTCCACCGCAAAATGGGCATTTATCTTTTGCTGCATTTAAAAGAGAGTCATAAATTTTCCGAGCTGGTTTATTTTTAGGCTGGAAATATTGATCGTATATTTTTACTAACTCACTCTTTTTCAACGCATTACATACTATAGGATCGCTATCTAAATCGGTATTGACTGGCAGGATGGTGTATAGCACTCCAGCATTCGCTGCGCTGGCATACTGCAGGTTTGCACTAGTATGACTTTCTTTGCTTGCTACAAGTTTAAGGCGTAACGATTCGTTACCTGTTATACCTAGAGCACATTCATCAACAGCATTTTCAACGCTATATTGGGGTTCATTCAGCCGCATCATTATTATTGCTCCTATCACGCTCAGCGATGCGTACTTTTAGAATAGCTCTGCCCTCAAATCCAATTTGACCGTCATATTCATTCAATATCTCCTTATAACTTCTCCCTGATAGTACGGAATTTGAAAGAATGTCGTGAAATCCTGAACGCTCTACTTCTAAATTGAAAACCTCACTAGTCAAAGTTCCAACATTTTCTGCAAAGGTTTCGATATTTGGTCGACAAAACACGACATTTTCTCCCTGCCGGTGGACCTTCCATGCACAGGACTTTGGTATTTCTTGCAGAACTACTGGAGAGTGCGTGGCAATTACAGCAAGGCCGTTTCTATCATGAAGCAAATCAGAAAGTGCACGTACGAACGCAGACAACAGTGGGGGGGTGTAAATGGCTTTCCGGCTCATCTAATAACACCAAAGTTTTTTCTTCAACCGTAGCAACCAAGCGAGTTATAGTAAGCAGAACTACAGCATGGCCTGAGCTCATTCGGGATAAAATTGGTGTGACAGCTTCTCGATACGCATGAATAAAAGAAGGCGAATCAGTTTTTGGATTTTCGTTATCACGAACATTGGTATAAGCTGAATGCAATATCTCTAACTTCATTAACGAAAAATTTTCATCTGAACCCAATTTCTCCATGGCATTGAACCAACGGTTTTTCTTTTTCGATTCCTGAAAACAATTAATCAATGCCTTTATACAATCATTTTGAAGATCACTGATGGTTCGGTGAAGCTCTGCATTCTCTATACCTTTTAAGCCGATATAGAAATAACAAGTACCTTTTGCTGGATCAGGCTGTTCTTTAGGTGGGGGAAATGGATCAGAAGCACTAAATGAAACTGATACTAAACTACTAAAATAGTCGTTGGATATTTCAGAATTTTCCGATCCTTCTGTATTGATGAATTTCTCAAGAGACCCGCCTCGATTTGTAATCGCATTTATCATTCCGTTTAATAGAGTTGTTTTCCCGACACCATTTCGACCAATAATTGCATGAATATTAGATCTAGGCATCGAATCTACTTCAATTTCAAAATCTAGATCTATACTTGCGAATCTCGGGGCTGCAATTCTTATAAACTTGAATCTAAAGTCGGTTAGTTCAGCTTTTCCTTTGAGCAATCTTGCATACTGGCCCTTTATAACTGACAAGCTGACAGTCTGATACGGCCTGAGATCACTAGACACTTTTTATGGTAAAAATGTAACTTATCGTAAGAGGTGCAATATGACTAGAGGTATCCGTTACACGGACGAGTTTAAGCAAGAAGCAGTTAATCAAGTTGTGGCCCATGGCTACTCAGTTTTGGATGTCAGTAAGCGCTTAGGCATTTCTAAAAAATAAATTGGACACCCACAGATTATACGCAGATTAAGTGTCGAAATATCAACAGGTTAACTATTCACTTAATGTGGGTGTCCATAATTGTGCGGCAATAACTTATAGTAGATCCGCGGCTAACAAATAACCCAAAACCTAAATTACTCATCGAGGCACGACCATGAAAAAAGTACTTATCCCCGTAACTAACCATGCAACTTTAGGCGAAACTGACCAAGAAAACGGCACCTTTGCTCCTGAGCTAACCCACGCAGTACATGTACTAAAAGAAGCTGGCATCGACTACGAAGTAGCGTCTATCAAAGGTGGTAAAGCACCTATTTACGGCCAAGACATTGAAGGCGACGACGTGAACTCCAGCATGCTAGCCGATGAAGATTTCCAAAACCGCGTGAACAACACGATCCCAGTGTCTCAGGTAAATATCGCTGATTACGACGCAGTCTTCTACCCAGGTGGGTTTGGTCTGCTATCTGATTTAGCGGCTAATGAAGACTTTGCCAAATTAAGTGCAGCACATTACGAAAACGGTGGCATCTTGGCTGCAGTCTGTCACGGTCCAGCCGCTTTCCTACCGATCATTTTGAGCAACGGCGAGTCTTTGCTTGCAACCAAATCCGTTACTGGATTTACCCGTGAAGAAGAGATCGACTACGGCACTATTAATGATGTTCCATTCCTAATGGAAGAAGCGCTAACGCGTAAAGCGGCTCGCTTCAATAAAGTTCAACCATGGGGTTCATTCGTAATCGAAGATGATCGCGTTATCACTGGTCAAAACCCTGCTAGCGCACATGCCGTTGGCGAAGCCATCGTTAAACTACTAGCTAAATAACAGAAGTTGTACCTAGGGAGGCTCCTCTTATTGCGAAAGCGGAGCCTTATTAATTCTATAAGGAGCGAGTACTATCAAATTCAATTATTTACCCATCGCTACGATGGGTATTGACAAGATAATTGGACTGCCCCCACTTCCTGAGAAGTGAGCTAATATGTTTGTTCTGACACAAAACATAAAGGAGTCCAAAGGATGAAGAATACAATAGCCGGTGTTGATCTGGCAAAAGATGTTGTCCAGGTCTATATTTGTAAAAACAACAAGGTGCATTCCAATACTGAGATGGCCCATCGCGAGTTTCTGACATGGTTGTTTAAATCAAAGCCAATGACCCTTATATTTGAAGCCTGCGGTACCTCAAACTACTGGAAACAAAGAGCGATTGACGCTGGCCATGATACTCGCCTTATTTGAGCTAAACTGGTGGCGTCTATCAGGCAAAATCAAAAAACGGATAAGAACGATGCTTTAGCGATTGCTCAAGCCTTGCAGTTAGCTGACATAGAGTTTGTTAAGGGCAAGAGCGTTGAGCAACAGCAATTGCAGTCAATGATGCGTTTGCGAGAACTCGCCATCAAGCAAAAGACAGCGTCCAGTAACCAGATTAAAGCACTATTGTTAGAATTTA